>Ga0207675_100000266_pt1 | contig 49669 bp, 37 predicted proteins | sample KBSSwiS42_FD_184305 | JGI IMG/M metagenome (GOLD analysis project Ga0207675, IMG submission 184305) | Switchgrass rhizosphere microbial communities from Kellogg Biological Station, Michigan, USA - KBS Switchgrass S4-2 (SPAdes) (version 2) | ecosystem: Host-associated > Plants > Roots >...
CCGGCGCGGACCCCTCAGGCAACGCACCGGACGCGCCGCCCGCAACCGAGGGTACCCGGCTATCCGGCCGCTGGCGCACGATCAGCCACACGACCCAGAGCAGGAGCGGCGGCGCGACGACCCAGAGCAGCGCCGTCGTCACGGGCGTCGTGCCCACCCACGTCTTCACGCCCTCCTCGATGACCGTGTAGCTGAGACCTCCATCGCCGACGGAGGCGGACACGCTGCCGTGCCCCTCTGGGAGGTGCGTTGCGCGCCACGTCGCGGCGATCGCCGGCGAGAGCGTGACGCCGATGAGACCCGCCCAGTACGCAGCCCATCCCAACAGCAACTGCCCCGGTTTCCACCGACGGAGTGACAGTTCCATCTCGCCTCCCGACCGCCCGCCCAAGCGGGCTGTCACGTCACGATGCCCAGCGTACCTCGCGTTGCCCCGCGTCCTCCTCCAGAAAGGCGAGGAGTGCGTCGCCTTCCTCCTCGAGCGCAGCCTTCGCGCGCTTCGGGATGCTGCCGAACGGCTCGATCACCAATACCGCCACCGCTCGCTTTCGTTCCGACTTCCACGTACCGGCGACCATGCCGTCGACGAGGAACGTCGCACGCACCTGCAGGTTCTTGAGCGTTATACGACTGCGGTGTGCGTCCGCCATGATGCGCGAGCGATCGTCGTGCGAGAGGACGAGGTTGTCGAAGTCGGGAATGAAACGGACTGGCGCCTCGGTGTCCTCGTCCGGCCTGGCGGCGTCAGGCAAGTCGAACAGCTCGCGCTTTCGTTCATCGCGAAACGTCACGAGCGACGGCCTCAGCGAATCGAACACCTCGCGGAGCGCGGGCAGTCCCGACCATGCCTGCGCATCGGCTGGCGTTGCCGGACCAAACGCGGCGAGGTAGCGGAGCACGAGCCCTTCCGGCTTTGACGCGGACGTCGAGACTTTCTTCGACAACCATTGGTCGGCGAGCGCGAAGTCCGCGGCCGCCGGAAAAGCCCAGGGAGCATCGGTCGGCACTTGCACGAGCGGGACGTGCGTCCTGATCGCATACGCCATCGCGCGTTCGTCGGCACCCGGAAACTTCGCTTTGAGGTGGTCGCGCAGCGCATCGAACGTCGCGGCCGATTTGCCGAAGAATTTGCGCGCCTCGACCTCGAGCGCTTCCATCTCCAGCAAGGCGCCACGCCCCCGCAGCGTCGCTTGCATGCCGCGTGTGAGCATCGGCTGCATGGCACCGCGCATGGCGATGTAGTCCGCGGTCGTCATCACGTGCAGCGTGCCGCGCATGGCGGTGACACGAACGGCGCGGCGGTCGTGAAGCGCGGTCGCCAGCTCGCTGCGGGAGAAGCTCTGCAGTCGAGTCCACAGCCCGACGAATGGAGGGCGGGCCACCTGCGCCTGCAGCCCAACGAGTCGCTCGATGGCGTCGAGCGCCGATACCTTCTGCCGGTCGAGGAGCATCTGCCGGGCTAGAAAGGCGCGATTGAGCGCCCGAGGAGAGACCGTGGTGCCCGATTGCGCCGGCGTTGTCCCGGGTTTTACCATCGGTGAACCAGTCCCGCTCCAACGAAGTAGTCGGGCTGCACGCCGTTGAATCCCATTCCTCCACGCAGGTCGAGCTGAAAATCAGGCGTTAGGCTGAACGTCAGCCCCGTGTTCCCGTACCGCGAGTGTCCGAGACTACTCAGCTGCGGCGCGAATCCGAATACCTCGGTGTACGCACCGAGTCGCCGTGTGAGCTCGAAACCGAACGACACGCTGCCCTCGAACACAGTGTATCGCCCGTTCTCGTCGTCTCGTGGGCGGGACACGTTGAAGTTCGTGGCGACACCAACGCGATCGCTGAGCGTCCATTCCGCCGCCAGCTTGGCTTCGGGCTGCAACTTCGTTTCCCGGAACTCGGCGCTTCCGGTAGGCACGCTCGTCAAGACGATCAGCGACACGGTCGGCACGAACGAAGGGTTTTCGTTGGGCGGTTCGTAGAGGCGCAGCTTTGTTCCGACGGCAGCGTCCACCCACCCACTGGCGTCGCCATCCGGTGACGTGACTTTCGTGTACGATCCTGGCTCGATCCGAAGCTCGGCGCGAGACGCGAGCCCGATACGGAGCAACAGCTCACCAATCGTGTTCGTCTTCACCGACGCGGCGTGCTCGAACGTGTCACCACCTTCGAGCTGCACCTCCCCGCGCTTCATTGTGGCGGTCGACTCGGTGAAGTCCGGGCGATCGGAGATGAGCGGCTCGCGCGACGGATTGGCCGTCGCGCACCCCATGATCCCGGCGACGGCAAGCCCACCGACTGAGCGCGCGAGGAGTGATCCCGCGCGTGGAGCCGAGCGTATACTTGGCAAGAAAGGCGGCACGATTGCGTTGAGGCGATGATGGATAAGTTGGTCGACACCCACATGTTCGGGGAATCCCTATGACCGAGAGCGGCAGTCCCGTGGGCACCTTCACCGTCGACGTCACCATCGCCGACCATATTCGTCCAGAGCGGACGCGTGAGACGATCGACGAGGTGGTGTTCGCGGAACCTGGCGATCATCTGCTGCTCGGGTCTCGAGCGCTCGAGGGCCTTGGCCTCATGGTAGATCCCCGCAGCAAGCGGCTGATCGACCGGGGGCCCAAGTTGGCGATGGCCGCGTTGCCGTGAGCTAGACCCGTTCCGCCTTCACAAAACCCAGTCGCGTCGCCAGACCCCCGAGCTCACCCTCCGGCCACAGCCCGTCGGCGAGAAACGCGTCGTAGAACCGCGTCTGCGCATCGAATGGCACGCGCAGCCGCTCGATCTCGAGCAGGTCGAGCAGAGCGTGTAATCTCGTTAGGCTTCGCGAGCGCTCGTGGCCGAGCTGGTCGACCGCATGGACGACCGCGTTCGAGAGTCGGTCCGCGGCGTACCGCGAGTCGAGGAACGGCGCCTCGTCACCGAACGCGGCGGCGACGAGTCGCTGCCGAACGCGGTCCTCGACGATGCCACGCTGGCGTTCCGTCATCTGGGCGAGCGTTATGTCCACCGGAGGGTCGCTGAGCTGGGCCGATATCAGCCAGGGCGACCAACCCGCGCTACTCTCATTCGTGATCGCACCGCTTCCGTGCGGAAGACCACTCAGGCTCACGGAATACGTCTTTCGCTGGCCGCTACGGTGCTGGTGGACGGTGACCGAGCCGTCGATCGCGCGAACCTGGATGGCACGGCTGGCGTCGCGCGAGCGTGGATCGTCACCAGCAATCGTCCGCGCGGCCGCAACCGACCCGGCAAGGCGTGCAAATTGGTCGAGCCTAGGCCTCGCCATCCTCAGATAGACGTCCTGACCGGTCCCGACGCCCGGGTCGTTGCTCTTCGCCTCGGCCAGGCGAGCCACGAACGCCTCCTCGAGCGCCACACCCGGAGGACCCGCCAGCTCGATGGCGCGTGCGGCATATCGAAGAACCTCGATGGGTTCGAGCCCGCCGATGTCGTCGAAGAACCAGGCGCACGACGTGAAGATCCGGAGCGCGCCGCGTTCCATCTCCAGAAGGGACTGGGGACTGGGGACTAAGGACGCGGCGGGAGCCGCGTCCGATGACCGTGCCGCGGGTTTCACGCGTTCGGACACCCAGGATTCGATACGCTCCGGCGTCGCAACCACCTCGCCGTACGCGTCGCGAATCGCCCACGGATCGTCGAAATACCGCGTTGCTTCGCGCTCGTAGATCTCGTGTAGCCCATCGGCGAGCGTGGCGATCGCATCCCGAAGCGGTGTGCGCCAAGCCTGGTCGGTTCCACCGCGCATGCGACAGCTGCAGTTCGACCGCCACCGTTCTACCCCATGGGCACAGCTCCACGCGCTCGGCCCGACGATCTCGACGTCCTCCGTCGCCGGGTGGTGTGCGAGGAACGATGCGAAGTTCTCGACGTGGACGGCCCGCGTTGCCTCGAGGTCGAGTACGACGCGCGCCAGTGCCATCTCGCCGAATCGGTGATGGTGGCCGTAGGTCTCGCCATCCGTGGCGGCCGATAGCAGGCGGTGGCGCAATGTGCGTGGCGCCGGCTCGTCGGTCGCCGTCACCGCGAAAAACTCGCCCGTGGTGAGCGGACGCGTGCCCCCATCGGTCTCCGGAGGTGGCTCCCAGTGTCCGGCCTCGACGGCGGCGTGCGCGGGATCGCGCGGCGTGTGTCGACGCTCCGAGCGCGCGAGCATGCGCTTCGCCCAGACGTGCGCATCGACCAGCAGGCCACCGAACGCGATCCCGTGGGAGATGTCGCCGTCATAGATGCAAAGCGCGATCGTGCGGCCGTTGGCCGTGGTGTAGCGTCCCGGGTGTCCGTCGTTAGGCACCGACCGGACCTGTCCGGGGGCGACGATCGTGAAGCGCATCCCCTCCTGTGCCAGCACGTCGAGGGTCTCGTCGTCGAGCGCCGTCTCGGGCAGCCACATGCCTTCGGGATCGCGTCCGAACCGACGCCGGAAGTCGGCGATCCCCCAGCGGACTTCGGTGACCTTGTCCCGACGGCTCGAGAGCGGGAGGATTGCGTGGTGGTACGGCTGCGCGATGGCGTTGCCGTGGCCGAGGCGCGCGATGCTCTTGCGGTCGGCGTCGAGCACGCGGGCGTATGTGTCGGGCGCCGCGACCTCCAGCCACTCGAGCAGTGTGGGCCCGAAGTTGAAGCTGATGTGCTCGAGCGTGTTCACGATGCGGCTGATACGCCCGTCGCCGGCGAGCACGCGCGCCGCGACTACCGGGCGGTAACATTCCTGCTCGATGCGCGCGTTCCAGTCGTGGTGTGGCGCTGCGGAGGCTTCTTGCTCGATCTCTTCCAGCCACGGGTTTTCCCGTGGGGGCTGGTAGAAGTGACCGTGGATGACGATGGAGCGCATGTAACTGCCGGGGACCGGGGACCGGGGACGGGCGACGGGGGACAGGCGACGGGAAGATGCGGACACCCTCGGGAGGCTCATCTCACTGAGAGAGGCCTCCCGAGGGTTCTCGCTTTCTAGCCGTCGCCCGTCCCCCGTCGCCCGTCCCCGGTAGTTCGTCTCCCGTCGCCCGTCGCCCGTCGCCCTTCAAGACCGCTTTCACGGATTCCAATACGTTCGGAAAGAGATCGTCCTGCACTCTCAGCTCGCGCGCGACGTTCGTCGCACTCGTTAGGTCGCCCGTCGCCAAGCCGGCTTCGATCGCGCCGAACAGCCGGTCGCATGCGTCACCGTGACCGGTGAATCGACGGATTCCATAATCCACGACCGCGCCCGTCGAGACGATGAACTGCCAGTCCGACGATTGCAGCAGCAGCAGCTCGCGAGCGGCTTGCGCCAGTGACTCGTGGGCAGTTGGGAACTCGATCGCCTCACGCGCCATGGTCCAGAACCTGTCCTCCAGCTTCCAGATTCTCGGCCACATCCACGCCGTCTGCGAGTTCAGCCACATGCTGTAATCGCCGTTCGCTCCCCACGAGCCCGCGCTCAGCCGCAGACCGTTGCGGACGCGGTAGGTCCCCAGGTGATCGGAGGCAGTCACGGGGCGGACGTGGGGCTGAAGCCGAAGCGCCCGATACATGTTGCCGAGAAATTGTGGGCCCTCGTACCACCAATGGCCAAACAGCTCGGTATCGAACGGGGCCACGACGACGCCGCGCCGGTGCGCCGGATTCGTCGTCGCGATGGTGGCGAGCAGGCTCGCGAAATGTGCGGCGTGCGCTGATGACATGGCGCTCGCCGTGGCGGGATCGTACGGCTCCTTCAGTCCCAGATCGATGTCGTTCCCCGTCACGCGCCACAGCTTGAGCCCACCAGGCCACCGAATCTTGTGGAACTCGAGGTAGCGGCCGTCACCCGGATATCCCTGGTGACGACTCCATACCTGCGCCGAGGACTCCGGGTCGCGGATGAAGGCGGCCACCGTTTCAGTGGTGTATGCCGAGGTCACCCGATAGGCACGATAGGGCGTCCTGGTCGCCTCCCAATGCGCGTCGGGCGAGGCGACGTGCTCGAGCTCATTCGCCACGACCTGACCGTAGAGGCCGAGCGGGCTTCCCGCCCGGGCCATGTGCGCATCGGCGAAGAAGAATTGGAAGCCGGCCGCGGCAAGGTATTCTTCGATCCCGGGGCGTTCTCCGCTGTCCGGAGCGTTAGGCAGCGGCTTCCACGGTCCCCGCGGGCGGTAGGCACACTCCGGCACCCAACATCCGCGCGGCAGGCGCCCGAAGAGCCGCCGGTGCTCGCGCTGGCCAACGTCGAGCTGAAGCTGGATGCTCTCGTCGCGCGAAAGCAGCGGCAGGAACGCGTGTGTCGCGGCCGACCCGATGACCTCGAGGCGCCCGCGGTGCTCGAGGTCCCGAAAGACGCCAACGATGTCGCCGTCGATCGACCGGAACAGGCTCCGGAGCCGCGTGAGGCGGTCCCGCCAGTAATCCACGAGCGGGATGAGGTGCGTGTCTCCCGTTTGCGCGAGCGACGCCGGCGCTTCGTCGCAATGCGTTAGGCGCTGCTCGAAGTACCGCTCGAGCTCACCGCGAAACGCGTCGCTCGCGAGCTGGTTGGCCAGCACCGGCGTGAACCCCACCGTGACCGGCGCCGTGACGCCTTCGGCGTCGAGCCCGTGCAGTGCATCGATGAGCGGCAGGTAGGTGTCGATCGCCGCTTCGGTGATCCAGTCACTCCCGTGCGGCCACCGTCCGTGGTTGAGGACGTACGGCAAGTGGCTGTGAAGCGTCAAGACGAAGTCCATGCGGAATGCGGACAGGGTCAGACAAGGAGAAGGAACGACTGAACGTCACACGGTCACGGTTACTCCCAGCGCTCTCCGGTAAACATCCCGGTATCGGGATTCCGAACGCTCCCAACCAAAGTCTCGAGACATGGCTTCGCGCATCATGGCGCGCCAGCCTGACGGGTCGTGATACTGGTCGAGCGCCCTCACGGCGGCGTTCATGAACTCCTCGGACGTGTAGCCATCGAACAGGAATCCCGTCACGCCGTCCTCGATCGTGTCTGCCAGCCCCCCCACCCGACGCGCGACAGGGATGGTTCCGTACCGCTGCGCGCGCATCTGCGTGAGCCCGCACGGCTCGTACTGCGACGGCATGAGACACATGTCGGCGCCCGCCATCAGGCGATGCTCGAGGCGGTCGGTGAAGTTGAACTCGCACGCGATGCGGCCCGGCGCGCGGCCCGCGAGCTCGGTCAACTCCTCCATGTACCGCGGGTCCCCGGCGCCAAGGAACAGGAACTGTCCGTCGAGCGCGAAGTAGTCGTTGTAGCCAAGGATGAGCTCCAACCCCTTCTGGTACGTCAAGCGCGCGCTCATGGCGAAGATCGGAATGTTCGCCCGCTGTTTGAGCCCGAATACCCGCTGCAGCGACGCCTTGCACTTCTTCTTCACCTCGAGCGTCTCTGCCGTGTAGTGCGCGGTGATCTGCTTGTCGGTCGCCGGGTCCCACACGCGCTGGTCGATACCGTTCACGATCCCGACGAACCGGTCGCGCAGCCCAATGAAGGTGTCGTGGAGACCGAACCCGCCGAACGGCGTGCGAAGCTCGTGCGCATGCGTCGGGCTCACCGTCGTCACCATGTCGGAGAACGTGAGCCCGCCCTTCAGGTAGTTCATGCGCTCGTACCACTCGAGATGCCGGTACGTGTATAGCTCCCAGGGGAGCCCTACGTCGGCCATCGTGCGCGACGGGTACTGGCCCTGAAATCCCGCGTTATGCACCGACAGCACCGTGCGAATCTGCCGGTAAAACGGATCGCTCATGAAGTACGTGCGCAGGTACACGGATGCGAGCGCGGCATGCCAATCGTGCGCGTGCATGATCACCGGCGCGTTCGGTGCAACGCGTTGCACCGCGGTGAGCGCGGCGAGCGAGAAGAATGCATACCGGCGAGGATTGTCTGGATAGTCGTACCCGTTCTCGCCGTACAACCCCGGTCGATCGAAAAAATGGGGATGGTCGATGAAATAGACTCGCGGTCGTCCGCGCACTCGCCGATCGGGGGCGATCTGCCACAGCCTCGCATGCTCCTGCTGCACGCCGAGCTGCACCGTGAACGGCTCTCCCACCTGCTCCAGATTCGGCGCTACGGTGTGCACTTGCCGGTAGAGCGGCATGATGATGGCCGTCGGTATTCCGGATGCACTCTGGAACTCGGCGAGGCTCTTGGCTGCTTCGCCCAGTCCGCCGGTTCGAGCGAACGGCGCCAGTTCCGCGACGATGTGCACGACCGACACGACGCGGCCGTCGTTGGTTTTGAGCGGCGTCGGTGGCGACGGCGCCGCGGATTTCTGCGCGGACGCGCCGCGGGCGCTGCTCACCGGTGCCGACGCCTCGAGAGCGCGATCGACGTCATCGGGCGGCACCGGAACCACCGGCGCGCCTAACTCGACCTCGCGGTCTCCGAACCCGGTGCCGGCTCCTGGCGGGGCGGGCGCGTTCGCGCCCGCGTTGTACGCGGTTTTCTCCTCACCGCCTTCGCCAACGGCCGGCGTCTCGCCGCGTTCTTCGCCCATCGGGCTCCTCCAGGAATTGCCAGTTACGCCGTCGGCGGATCATCCGCCGTCGAGTCCCCGAGCACGGCGGGCACGTAGTACTTGGTCACGTACTCCTGCAGCATTCGGCGGGCCGTGAAGAAGGAACCGGACACGCGCAGCGCGTGCTTCATCTTCTGCACCCAACCAACCGGCACGTTGTCCTCGTTGCGATCGTAGAACAGCGGCACGACATGGCGCTCGAGCAAAATGTACAGCCGCTCGACGTCTTCGCGATCCGCGTCGGCTCCCCGAGCCGCAGTCGGAATCGCCCAACCATTCAAGCCGTCGAACGCTTCGGGCCACCAACCATCGAGCGTCGAAAGATGCGGCACACCATTCAGTGCCGCTTTCATTCCGCTGGTGCCGCTCGCCTCCATCGGGACTCTCGGCAGATTCATCCACAGATCGACACCCTGCACCAGAACGTGCGCAACGTGCAGGTCGTAATCCTCCATGAACGCCACCCGCCCCTCGAGACTGGGGTCCCGGCTGAAATTGTAGACCGTCTGCAGTATTTCCTTGCCGGGATTGTCCGAGGGATGTGCCTTCCCGGCGAAAATGAGCTGCACCGGCCGGCGCTGATTGGTCAGCAGCTCGCGCAAGCGCTCGAGGTCTTCGAAAATCAGGTTTGCACGCTTGTACGTCGCAAACCGTCGCGCGAAGCCGATCGTGAGCGCGTTCGGGTCCAGCAGCGTCCCTGCACCGACGACGTGCGCCGCCTCTTTCCACTGTCGAGCCCATCGCCGGCGGGCCTGTTCTCGAACGAATCCCATGAGGATTCGCTTCATTCGATGGTGGACCCGCCAGAGCTCGCCGTCATCGATCGACAGCACGCAGTCCCAGATGCCTGGCTCGTCGAGCCGATTCCCCCAGTTCTTTCCGAGGCGCTGATCGAGGAGCTCCATGACGTCACGCGCCATCCACGTCGCGAGGTGCACCCCGTTCGTGATGTGGCCGATCGGCACGCCGTCGGCCGGACGCTCCGGCCACAGCGTGCGCCAGATGTCGCGCGAGACTTCGCCATGGCGCTTCGCGACACCGTTCACGTGCGACGACAGCCGGATCGCCGCCACTGTCATGTGGAACTGCCCGTGATTCTCCACTGGGTGGCGTCCGATGTCGAGCACCTTTTCCTGGGAGACCTTCATCTCCTCCCAGATCGGCCCCGTGCACTTCGCGACCTGGTCCACCATGAACGCGTCATGACCCGCCGGCACCGGCGTGTGCGTCGTGAACACGCTCGTCGCGCGCACGCGGCGCGTCGCCTCTTCGAAGTCCATGCCGGAGAGCACGAGCTCGCGCACGCGCTCAACGAGCATGAACGCGGCGTGGCCCTCGTTCGCATGCCACGCGCGCGGCTCGATCCCCACGGCGCGCAGCACTCGCACGCCTCCGACGCCAAGGATCCACTCCTGGCGCAGCCGCAGATCGGGACCGCCCGCGTAGAGCTTGCTCGCGAGGTCGCGATCCTGCGGATCGTTCTCCTCGAGGTTCGTGTCGAGGAAGTACACGGGTACGCGGCCGACCATCATCCGCCACGCGCCGACGTGAATGTCGCGCCCGTGCGTATTCACGACGGCGAGCCAGGGCTTCTGTCCGGGTCCGAACACCTGCTCCAACGGAGCGCTGGTCGGGTCGAACTGCTCGTCCGAATCCTCCTGCCAGCCGTCGAGCCGCAGGTGTTGGTCGAAGTAGCCCTTCGTGTAGAACAGACCAACGCCCACGAGTGGGACCCCGAGATCCGACGCCGCCTTGCAGTGATCGCCGGCCAGCACGCCAAGGCCACCGGAGTAGATCGGCACGGAGTTGTGCAACCCGAATTCCGCGCAGAAGTACGCGATCGGCCGATCGACGAGCTCGGGATAATGATTCCCGACCCAGGTTCCCTGACTCGTGCGCTCGCGATCCGTTTTGCGCATGAGCCGATCGTAGAGCGCGAGGAATTGCGGATCGCGTGCAACGGCGCTGAGCCGCTCGGGATGCACGCGGCGCAGGACCATGATCGGATTGTGCCGGGTGAAGTGCCACAGCGGCTCGTCGATCGAGGCGAAAAGCGATCGGGCGCTGCGACTCCAACTCCACGAAATGTTCATCGCCAGCGACGCGAGACCTTCAATCCGCGGCGGCAGGTACGGGAATCTTCGTCGGTGAGCCATTGGGACATAGGCTAACCGCTCGGGGTTGGTCTAGGAAGCCGACCATCGTAGTGACAGCGAGACGCACAGGTAATTGGTTACTGGAATTGGTTATTGGTTACAAAACCCTCGGGACGTCTCTCTTCGGCAAGATGAGAATCCCGAGGGTTCAAAGCACTGATAACCAATCCCAGTAACCAATTACCTGTGAGCCGTCCCTGGCACTTTCACGACCGATGTATCCGACGCCGCCTTGCAGAAGACCTCGACCTGCTTGGCCGACACGGGCTGGAGCTGCGTGAGATAGTCCTGGTACTGCTTTACCGCCTCCGCGGCGATGTCCGCGCCCGCCGCGAGATTCGGCTGCGCGATCGCGATCATGTCGAAGCCGAGCCGACTGAGCTCACAGTCTTTTGTCTTCGGCGCTTCGGTTGCTGCACTCAGCGCCACGTTGGTCGCGGTGATCCCCATGAGGAACTTCGCGTTCGGCGTATCACGAACGCTGTCGGCCAGCGAGGCGAAGCGCATCGCCAGCAGGTAGTCCTCCCGCGTCTTGGTCTGACTCGCAGCGCGAAGAAGCTGGTTCCCGCGGGCCAGCGCGAACTGCGCGACGAGCGAGCTGTCCTCGCCGGCGGCCAACGCACGCTTGAGCGACGCGTACGCGCTGTCGTTCTGCCCGAGGTCCGCCTGCGCGCGCGCGAGCTGGATCTGGCCGTGCTCGATGGTCGAGTCCAGCGCGAGCGCCGCGCGCATCGCATCCACCGACTCCTCGGCCTTGCCCCGAACCTTGAGGTCCTGCGACTGCATGACCTTGAACTCGGCGTTCTGCGGAAACGCAGCCAGTCCCCGCGTTAGGCCATCGACGGCTTCGCCTCGCACGAGCTGCACGTAGGTCGAGAAGATCCGCTGGTCCTTCGGGAACGCCTCCAGCCCGCGAGCTGCCACCTCGACGGCGCGCACCGATTCCCCGTTCGACTTGTACGCGTTCGCGAGCCGAAGCAGGAACGTCGAGTCCTTCATCGACGCGGAGTCGGTCGCGAGCAGGATGCCACCGACGCGCGTCGCTTCTTTCCACGATTTGTTCGCGAACAGCACCTGCCAGCGCAACCGCAGGAGTCCCACGCGATCCGGCGCTGCATCCGACATGCGTTCGATGAGCGGCTCGGCCTTCTTCGCGTTTCCGTTGTACAGCAGCGCCGCCACGATGCGCTCGCTCAGCTCGACGTCCACGGTGTCGATGCCGTGCAAACGCGTCCACATCGCGGCCGCACGCTCCTTGTCCTTCAGCGCATCGTACGCCTCCGCCGCCCCTTGCAGCGCGTAGAAGCTCGCGGAGTCGACGCGGAGCATTTCGCCGGCAATCGCCAGTACCGAGTCCGCGGCGGTACCGACGACCAGCTGCGCCGCCAGCAGGCAGCCGCGCGCGAGCGTCGACCGCGGATAGATCCCGACGCCTTGGGCTGCCGCAGTGATCGCCTCCCTCGGTCGGCCATCGCGCAGATTGTTCTCGCACCGCCGCTGTGGGGCCAGCTGGCGACGGGCCTCCGTCACGGCGGCAGCGATAAGGGCGGCGGCACGATCCGGATCGGGATCGACCACCTCCGGCAACGGCTGTTGCATCCGGACGTCGCGCGCGAGGATCAACCGCGCTCTGACTCGGAACCCGGCCGGCGTTCTGTCCACCGTGCCCATGAGATACTCGTCCGCCCGCAAATATCGCGAGAGGGCGCGAACCTGTGAGAGATCGGGAACCATGTCGAACGGGAAGCCGGCGTTGACGAGCGCCGTCGTCATCGCCTTCTCGTCGATGACCTCCAGCTCGCGCTTGTTCGCCGTCTTCTCGACTCGCCCGCGGACCTCATCGGCAACGTGGTTGCCGAGCTTCTTATCAGCGCTCTTGAACGGCGAAACGAGCAACCCCTGTTGCGTGAACTCCTGGCGCCGCTGGGCACCGAGAGGGTTCCGCGCCGGGGTAATTGCTGTAAGGAGAAGGAGCGTGGCGCCCAGAGCTCGGGGCAGGCGTCCGAAGACACACAACTCCACTAGGGCCCTCGTGGGTGCGAGAATTCGCGCCGGCCGTCCCCCGGCCGGTTCACCGCGTGAAGAAACTTCTAATTCGTCCCTTGTCCACGTAATGTCAAGCTGGTCACGGCCAAAGTCTTACTACGTCCGGCAAGCGGAATGCTGGACGGAGTGGGCACCTAATTCGAGAACGAGAAATCGGCACCGGGCGCGACAGGAACAGCGCATTACCCGAGCTCGACCGTCACCTCGTGACGCCGACCATCGTCGACGAGTGAAATCGTCCGATCGCCGCGCTCGACGCCGTCGACGGTAACCCGCAAAGCCTCGGCGCCTCGTCCGCGTCTCACGACGCGAATCGCGTAAACGGCGGAGCCGTGTCGGTACTCGAGCGAGAATTCCGGCCACGCTTGCGGAACGCACGGCTCGATCGTGAGGGTATCACCTTGCCTCGTAAAACCGAGGATGGTCTCGAGCCCGATCCGGTACATCCACGATGCCGAGCCCGTGTACCACGTCCAGCCACCACGCCCAAGGTGGCCGGCGGCGGTATAGACGTCGGCCGCCACCACGTACGGTTCTACCTTATACGTATGCACGTCGTCCGGCGTCGCGGCATGCGTGAGTGGATTGATCATCTGATACAGCTCGAACGCCCGATCCTGCTCTCCGTTCAAGGCTGTCGCCAGAACTGCCCACAGGGCCGCATGCGTGTACTGCGCGCCGTTTTCGCGAACACCGGGCAGGTAGCCTTTGATGTATCCTGGATCGTGCGCCGTTTTGTCGAACGGTGGCGTGAGCAGCATGATGAGGCGTGCGTCCTCTCGTACGAGCCAGTGGTAGAGCGAGGCCATGGCGCGGTCGCGCTTGTCGACCTCTCCTGCGGCCGAGATGACGCTCCAGCTCTGCGCGATCGAGTCGATCTTGCATTCGTCGTTCTCGGCCGAGCCTAACGGCGCACCGTCGTCGAAGTAGGCGCGGCGGTACCATGCGCCGTCCCACGCTGACTCGTTGGCGGCCCGCGCATAGGTGTCGGCATGCACCCGCAGCTCGCCGGCGGCGGCCCCGTCGCCTCGGCTGTCGCAGTGGTCGGCAAACGCGCGGAGCGTGTCGTTGAGGAACCAGGCGAGCCACACGCTCTCGCCCTTCCCCTCGATGCCGACCCGATTCATTCCGTCGTTCCAGTCACCCACGCCGATGAGCGGGAGCCCGTGCGCTCCGACGGTGCAGGCGTGACGCAGCGCCCGCAGACAATGCTCGTAGAGCGATCCCGTCTCGTCGGAGACGGTTGGCAGGTCGTACACCTCGTGCTCATGCGGTTCGAGCGGACGCATCTGAAGGAACGGGACGACCTCGTCGAGCACGGCGTTGTCGCCGGTGATCCTCACATAGTGGTCCACAACGTATGGGAGCCACACGAGATCATCCGAGAAGCGCGTGCGCGTTCCCCGTCCCGTGTGCGGATGCCACCAGTGCTGTACGTCGCCCTCCACGAACTGTCGTGAGGCGGCGCGCAGGATGTGCTCGCGCGCGATCGCCTGATCGTGGTAGACGAACGCCATGACATCCTGGAGCTGATCGCGAAAGCCATAGGCGCCGCTCGATTGGTAGAACGCCGACCGCGCCCACATCCGGCACGATAGCGCCTGGTACAGCGACCAGCGGTTCATCATGGCGTCGAACGTCGGCTCGGGCGTCTTCACCGTGATGGTCGAGAGTCGGCGAGCCCAGTCCTGGGTCATCGCGTCGATCGCCGCGTTGGCGGCGCTGCTCGAGCCGTATCTGGCAATCAGCTGTCGCGCGGCATCCTGTCCGCGCGCGGCGCCGAGCAGCACGATGACGTCGCGCGTTTCGTTCGGTGCCAGTTCGACGTTCACCTGCAGGGCGGCACACGGATCGAACGCGGCCCCGGTCGTCTCGCCTAACGGCACCCCCTTTCCGACCGCCGCCGGGTTGGTGAGATCGCCGTTTCGCCCGATGAATTCCCGGCGATCGGCCGTGTACCCGGCCAGCGGCTCGCTGATCCAGCTGAACGCGACCCGGTCGGCGAAGCTCGCGTCGAAGTAGTTGGATGCCAGGATGGCCTGGGTCTCGCGATCGAAGCCGGTGACGATCTGATGCTGCGTGTGCTCCCGCATAACGCCGAGTGCCAACTCGACGAAGCTCGTGAGCACCAGCGATGCCGGACGGCCGGTCCGGTTCACGAGACGGAGCCGGGTGATCTTGACCGGATCGTTCGGCGGCATGCTGACGGTCAGCTCGCTGCCGATCCCGCCGCGTTCGTGGGTGAACGTCGTGAACCCTGCCCCGTGGCGCACCGTGTACGACGAGCTATCGCGCGCAATGGCCGGCGTCGGTGACCAGAGCGCACCCGACCCGTCCCGCAGGTAGAGAATCTCGGTCGCCGGGTCGCTCACCGGGTCGTTATACCATGGCGTCAGGCGGAAGAAATAGCTGTTCTCCACCCAGGAGAATCCACCACCGCGCTCGGTGATGACGAAGCCCGCCTCCGGGTTCGCGATCACGTTGGACCATGGCGCCGGCGGAAGCGCGTCGGCCGTCAGCTTGATCTCGTAGTCCAATTGCGGCGTTAGGCCGTGGGCGGGAACCGGGACCTGGGAACCGGGAACCGGTCCTCCGCTTCGGCGCATGGTTCCCCGTTCCCTGTTCCCAGTTCCCTTCCGGTCCGGCTCTCCGTTCCCCGCCTTGCCGATTCTGAATTCCGGCAGCTCGAAGCTCTCGGCCAGATCGAGGGCGGCATCGCGCGCGTATGCCGCCGCGCGTGCGAGCACCGCGCTCATCACGCCTTCGCCACCGTTGGCGTCGCGTCCGCCCGTTTCCCACGAAGCGAAGCCGGAGTCGCGGTTCGAGAATATCGATAACCGTCGCGGCCGCTCCGGCTCATCGGGCGGCTGCTCCTCGACCTCGGGCATGTCGAGCACGCGGCCCAGGCCCAGCCCGTCGCAGGCAATGTGCACGCGTGCCGTCGTGCGCAGGAGCTGCAGCACGTCGGCTCCCAGAACGTCGGCGCGCCGGATGAAGATCCCGCCCGGTTTATCGGCGAGATACGTCTCACTCGATCCCATCACCGTGGCCAGCAGCTGGTCGGCCAGCTCCTGCTGGTACGACGGCGGCCTGGTGATGAGGAAAACCATGTCGACGGTCATTCCCTTGAGGCGCCAGTAGTGGTGCGCGTGCAACAGCTGCCTGGCCGTCGGCAACCCTTCCATCGAATCGATCGTGGCGAGCAGAATCGGCCAGTCACCGGACAGGCCGATGCTCCAGAGCTCGCGCTGCCCGAGCATGTTCAACTTGAGCTCGTGTTGCGGAGCGCGTATCGGCGGGTTCGAGTAGAAGAGATGCCCGGCGATCTGTTGGAACAGCGCCGCATCGGACGGCGTTAGGCCGAGGTCGCGAAGCTCCACCTGGGTGCGCGTCCACGACAGGTCGAGCGCGCGCTGAGCACTGTACGGCTGCCGATAGAGATCCGCGAGCTCGATCGCTCGCTCGCGCGTCTCGGCGACGAGTGTCGTGAACGCGACGCGGGCCGACTGCCCGGGCGCCAGCCGCACGCGCACGCGCAGCGCGAAGATGGGGTCCAGCACCGCGCCCGCCGTGCCGCTCAGCTTCGCCGACGCCTCCATCGCTACCGGGTTGCGCACGCTGCGGCCTCGCCCGACGAATCGGGCCCGATCGGTCTCGCACGTGATGTCACCGACCAGCTCGTGACCGACGGCCGCGACGTGGGCGAGCCACCGACGCGCCTCGTTGCTCGCCCGCGGTCGTCGTGTCGCCAGGATCGCCGCCTCGGTCGGCCGCCACTCCGTCTCGACGAACAGGTTCGCGAACGCCGGATGCGCGCGGTCTGCATCGGGCGGGGCGAGCACGATTTCGCCGTAGCTCGTGAGCTCGATCTCGCGCTCGACACCCGAGTGATTCACGAGGGACACGCGCCTGACTTCCGCCATGTCGTCCGACACAACGGTCACATCGAGCCGAGTCTCGACGTCGCCGTCCCGCCGACCGAACGAGATGCGGTCGGTGGCGAATGCGGCGGTGTACGCATCGGCACGTTTCGCCGTGGGTTGGTGCGTGACCGACCACACCTGATCGGTCGTGAGGTCCCGGACGTAGCACCACTGCCCGTGATCGTCGCGCGTGCCGTCGGCGCGCCAACGCGTGATCGCCAGCTGATCGTATCGGCTGTACCCGGCACCGGCGTTGCTCAGCATGACGGTGAACGGCAGGCTCGCCAGCAGCCCGACGCGAGGCTGGGGCGTATCCGGTGTCTCGATCTGCCTAACGGCTGGCTTCTCGGTCTCGATCGGCATGCGGCCTCCCTCACCATCGGTCTCCTGCGCGTCCTGCATAACGAGGCGGCGGGGAATCCGCTCGTGCAGAACCAGCTCCACCGCCCGGGCCAGCGGCTCCGAATGGAACCGGCGCTGCCACAGGTGATCCCCGAGGGCATTCGCGAGCGCGACGAAAGTCATGCCGATGTGGTGCGCCATGTACGCACCGACGACGGCCTTCGTCTCGCCCAGCTCGGGCCGCGTGTAGTCCACGGCCTCGCGGAACCCATAGGGTCCCAGCACGCCCTCCCGCTCCAGCACGCCGAGGTTCCGGATCGCCTCGTGTGGTTCGACCAGGAGCGCGAGCGCCGTCGCGTATGGCGCAATGACGAGATCCTTGCCCAATCCTCGCTTGAGCGCGAGGTCGGGCACGCCGAACGCGCGGTACTGATACGTCATGTGCCGGTCGCGTACGTTGTACGCCGACTCCGATATCCCCCACGGCACGGACCGCTCGGCGGCGTACTCGATGTGACGGCGCACCGCGCCGCGATATGTCTGATCGAGCAGCGTGTGCGGGAACGACCGCATGACGAGCAGCGGCATTAGGTACTCGAACATGCTGCCGCTCCATGACACCAGCGCTGTCGCGTGCGACGACGCAGTGAGCGAGCGGCCCAGCCGGAACCAGTGCTCGACGGGCACGTCATCCTTCGCGATCGCGATATAGCTGGCGAGCCGCGCCTCGGACGCGAGTAGGTCGTAGTACGAGTTGTCGAGCGTGGCCGAGTCGGCGCTGTAGCCGATCGCGAACAGCTTGCGGCGCGCATCGTACAGGAACGTGAAGTCCATCTCCATGACGTAGCGATGCGCGGTGAGCGCGATCGCTTCGAGCCGCTCGATCCGTTCCCGCGCCAGTGCGCTGGTCGCAGCCGCATCGCGCACCGATTGCCGCGCCGCGGCGCCGAGCCGCGTCCGCTCCGCCACCTGCCGCTCGGCGAGGTGAGCCGACCACGCCAGCCACTCTCTCGCCCGAGGCGCTTCCTTCGGCCCGAGACCGGCGGCGCTGAGCGTCCGGTCGGCGTCGGACAGCGCGCGCGCGACGTGGGCGAGCCCGGCATCGTCGGTGCTTGCGGTGAGCTCGCTGCGCGCCGCCTTGAGGAGTCCGGCTGCCTTGGTCACCGCCTGCCATTTTGCGGGATCGCCGACGCGTCCCGAGCTCGCGGCGTCTGCGAATGCCTCTCGTGTGATCGCGAGCGCGGACGTCAACGCGCGCAGGGGCGCACGCACATCCGGGGGATTCTCGATGATCTCGCGGCATGCCTGCTTCAGCGCGAGGAAATGGCCCGCGAGATTGCCGCTGTCGACCGTAGAGATGTACGCGGGCTGAAGAACGTTCAACCCTTCGAGCTCGTACCAGTTGAAGAAATGCCCGCGATGCCGGCGCATCCGCTCGAGCGTCTTGAACACCTGCTCGAGGCGCTCGATCATCTCGCCGCATGTCAGCAGCCCGAGATCGTATGCGCTCGTGACGCCCAGCAGTTGAAGCCCGATGTTCGTGGGCGACGTGCGCAGGGCGACCACGGGATCCGGATGCTCCTGGAAGTTGTCGGGCGCCAGCCACTGGGTGGCCTCGCCGACGAACCGCTCGAAGAACCGCCAATGGTAGACGGCATAACGCATCGCCCGTTCGCGGTCGTCGGTGGCGAGGCGAAGGTCACGGCGCAGTGCCGGCGCGCTCAGCGCATGCGCGACGACGGGGCTGAGTAGCCAGAGCAGAATGATCGGGAAGACGACCACGAGCGTTGGACCGTGCGCCCGCCCGATGGAGAGGACCGTCGGGGTTCGCTGCCAGACCGACAGCATCACGAGTCCGGTGATCGCGAGCGTGATCAGCTCGGCCGGCATCATGCGGCGCCACAGCTCGCGGAACGAGTTCTTCGTGGTTCGCTCGGTCTGCGAGGCCGTCTGCCACTCGAGGAGGTGTCGCTTCGAGACGAGGAGCCGTGAGAGCGTCCGGACGATCGCGTCGGCCGACACCCACGCCTGATGGGGGAGCACGGTAACCGCCAGCGCGAACTGGTTCGCGGACGCGACGGCGTCGCGCCCGATGGCCGAGTAATACGCCCGGAGCGATTTGTCGGTTGGCGGTCGCAGCGCGGCAAGCGTTAGGCTCAGGAGCCATGGGAACGCGATGGCGCCGAGAATGCCCGCCGTCCATGCCACCCGCGACGTCGGGAGCACGGTCCAGCCGGCGACGAGGAGCAGAAGCTGGAAAATCTCGACGGTGCTGCGCCGCAGGTTGTCGAAGATCTTCCAGCGGGAGACCGCGGAGAGCCGGTTCGGCTCGGGCCGCCCGTCGGCGCGCGCGATGGCTGGCCCGATCCAGCGCAGTATCTGCCAGTCGCCGCGGATCCACCGGTGCTTGCGGCGCGTGTACGTCAGGTAGCGCGTCGGGTAGTCGTCGTACAGCTCGATGTCGGTGACGAGCCCCGCCCGTGCAAACGCTCCCTCGATCAGGTCGTGGCTGAGCAGCACGTTCTCGGCGAATCGGCCGTGCGTCGCGCGCTCGAAGGCATCGACGTCATAGATCCCCTTACCGGTATACGAGCCTTCCGCGAATAGATCCTGGTACACGTCCGAGACGGCGGTCGTATACGGATCGACGCCGGGGTGTCCCGAGTGGATCGACGCGAACCGCGATCGGTAGGCGCTCGTGAGCGAAACACCGACGCGGGGTTGCAGGATTCCGTACCCCTTCGTGATGAGGCCACGCTCCGCGTCGAACACCGGACGGTTGAGCGGATGCGCCATCGCGCCGACGAGCAGCTGCGCCGCGTCAGGCGGCAGCACTGTGTCCGAGTCGAGTGTGATGACGAACTTGACGTCGCGAAGCGACGTCGTGTCGCCGACGATCCGTGAGAACGCTTCTCGCGCGCCGCCGCGAAGATACTGATTGAATTCGGCCAGCTTGCCGCGCTTTCGCTCCCAGCCCATCCACACGCCCTCGCCCTCGTTCCAGCGGCGTGGCCGATGAAAGAGATAGAAGGGCGGCGCTTTGCCTCGTGCGTATTTCTCGTTCAGCGCGGCAATGCCCTCGGCCGCCGCGTCCAGAATCGCGGCGTCGTCAGCCATCGTCTCGGTGGCAGCATCCAGGAAGTCGGTCAGCAGCGCGAACTGCAACTGCGGATCGCGGTTCGCGAGGAACTGCACTTCGAGGTGCTCCACCGCCTCGCGAGCCGCATCGGCGCTCCCGATGAGCGTCGGCACCACGACCGCCGTGCGCCATTCGGGTGGCGTGCCGCGATCGCGAAAATCCATCTTCGGGACGACCCGCGGCTGCGTCAGTAGTGTGACGAGCTGATTCACAGCGCTGACGCCGATCTCGCTCGCCGGGACGATGCCTAACAGGAATACGACGAGCGCGCCGCCAGCCCCGATCGGTCCTGACAGGGCAAAGCCGGCGGCGAGTGCCGCCAATGTCACGAGCAGTATCGCGGGGAAGTACACCGCGTTCGGGTGTCGCGTGGCGGCGCGGCGCAGGCGCTCGTGGACGCGGGGCTTGTAGGCAACCGCGACCTCGAGCTCCACCAATCCGTCATCGACGAGCCAATAGCCGACGTGGCGTCGACGACGCTCAGGCCCGTCGGTCGCCTGACGACCCGCGAGATCGATCGCGATTTCCGCAACCTTCGCCTCGTCGCGCTCCGTGCGCTTCGCGAGTCGCTCGATCTCGTGACGGTATCGGTCGCGCGCCGCGAAGGTCATCGACGCGTAATCGCCGGATGGGTCGCTGCGGAGCACTCGCTCGATCGCGCTCTGCGACTCGACGAAGCTGTTCCAGTCGAGTCGCGCGATCGTGCGAAGGCTGGTGATGCTGTTCGCGATCGTGACGCGCGTGAGAGCGGCGCGCTGGTTCGTTCTCGCGACCGCCTCCTCCGCGCTCATCAGGTCTTCGCCGATCCACTGCTCCAGCCACACGAGAGGCGTAAAGGTCGCCTGGTAGTTCCGGACCTGTGACAGGAAGCGCGCGATGAAGACCGCGGATAGCTTCGGCGTGTGATCGACGAAGTCATGGAGCGCTGCGGCGAGCGCCTTTGGGCCCGCTTCGCTCGCTCGGCGGAGACGCTCCGCGGCGTCGTCTGCGGCGCGCACCTCGTCGAGCCGTGAGATGGTGCGCCGCGTCATCCGACGGATGTTCTCGATCAGCCCGAGCCGCAGCATCGCGGGAATCGCCCACAATTCACCGATGCGCAGTCGTGTGACGCGCTGGTACTCGCGAACGAACAGCTCCGTGTTCGCGAGATCGAGGTGTCCCTCGGTATTTGCGATCAGCTCGATGGCGATCTCGTAGACACGCGGAAATCGAGCGAGCGGGCCACTCGCGAGCTCCGGAAGCTCACGGTAGTAGCCTCGCGGGAGGGTCGCGCGAATTTCCCGGATGTGCTCCTCGACAGTGTAGAAGTTGTCGAGCAGCCATTCGCCGGCCGGGCCGACGTCGATGCCTTCATCGGCTGCCTGGCCAAGCGTCTCGCGCCCGTCGAGGAGGATCTCGTGCGTCTCCTCGAGTCGCTCGAGGAGCGCAGCCTTCTTGCGCCCTTTGCCGGGCGGTCGAACGCGCTGTCGTCGCGCTAGGGCGCGCGCATGCTCCCCGAGCCGGTCGGCGCCGAGCAGCTCGCCGCGGATCGGACCGACGAGCGGCTCTTGCCCACCATTCGATGTGCGCGCTAACAGGCGCGCGAGGAGTCCTGGTCTTCTCGCGGGTGGTGTGCTGGTTGCCACGCTTCAATCAACGGAGTCGTGGACGGAACCTTAGCAGTTAACGGGCCGCTGTGTAGTGATCCGGACGCTGGAGACGGAAGACAGGAGACGGGTAAGGTGCGAAAAACTCTCCGGATGCTCATCGCTGATAGTGAGGCATCCCCAGGGATTCCGCGTCATTCTCATCTCCCGTCTCCCGTCTCCCGTCTCTCGCTTCCCGGACTCCCCGACCTGTAACGTTTAGTCGATACCCGGCGAAGATACAAAGCAGCCCGATCAATTCGGTCACGTACAGCACCTCGGTGTGCCCGAATCGCGTGAACGTTCCCCCGATGCCGGGAAGAATCGCCCCGATCGCTATATATACGTTTCCGATGAACCGCGAATATGTCTCGCGCGTCCGACGGTACCGCACGGCGGACACGATCGCCCCGCCCACGAGGAAGATAACGGCGTACAGATTGATGAACGGGCTGAACAGTCGAACCCACCGCCACGCCAGCACGCTCCCGGAGAGGCGAAACGGCTCGACCAACGCGTAGTCAATGGGCGACGCGATCACACAAAGGCTCGCGATCACGATCACCGTCGCGACGACCACCGTGAGCCGGTTCGCCGTCTTCCGCGGCAGGTGCAGATAGACGGAGCCCTGCGCGAGCGGGGCACCGCCGAGGAGTGCGCCGGTGATGTACCACGCCCGGAAGAGCACCTCGTGCCAGCCAAGCAAGGTCGTGGCCGACTCGGTGATGGTACCCGCCGCGTACGTCAGCAGCCCAACGCCCCACCAGAGGAGGTGTGGCTGGCGCCGGTCCAACCATCGTGCGATCACGACGCCAGCAAACCCCAGCGCGATGACCGTCGTGACGATCGGAACGAAGTACACCGCGGTCCGCATCGCCTCTCCTTCCTCCAGGAACTAGAAGCCCACTACGATCGCAGTGCTCACATTCCGCCGTGGCTCAGGGCGGAAGAACGATGCATTCGCGAACTCGGCATACAGTTCGTTCGTCAGATTGTTCACTCGCACGACGAGCGAGGTACGGTTGCGCCCACGGTCGAATAGCGCCGCTTCCGCGCGAAGATCGTGCACCGTGAACGCCGGCAGCACATCACCGACGGGGCTCGTCCCCGCGATCACATCCTTTTGCTCTCCGTTGTGCCGTAGTGCATAGCCGAAGGAGAGTCGGTTGGCGACTGGATGCCACGCCGCGTCGAACACGATCTTGCGCGAGTACGTGTCGCCCACTGGACTATTCGGATCCGTCACGTTCTTCGATTCGATCCTCGAGAAATTCGCCGAGAGATCGAACGTACGGAGAGCCCGCGCCCCCGCGGTGAGCTCGAGCCCGCGGAAGCGCAGCTTGTCGACGTTCACGTTCTGATACACGGGCAGTTGGTTGATCGTATCACCCGTCGCGGCGATCGCGATTCCATCGTGCACATTGTTCTGGAACACGAACCCTTCGGCGAAGAATACGCCCTGCCTCCATCGCGCGCCGAGGTCCACGTTCACGCTCGTCTCCGGATCGAGGCTCGGGTTCCGCGCTTGGTAGCCCGACCCCTCCGGCGTCGGTCCTTCGAAAAAGCGCTCCACGAGGTTCGGCGAGCGGAAACCGCGCCCGACCGACGCAATGAGATTGAGTCCGGGCATCGCGCGCACGAGCAGATTCGCAGCGCCGACCGCCGTTCGGTCCTTGCTCTCGGATGGCGGATCGGTGATACCCGGCGTGGACCGCGTTTTCGCGAGGACGTCCTGGTACCGGCCGCCGACGATGACCGACACGCGATCGGCGAGCCGGACGTCGCCCTGCGCGAAGACGCCGGCGCTCCGGAACGACGCGTTGGGCACCTGCGGTCGCGTGCTCGCCTCGCTCTGCGGCGGGCCGAAGCCGGTCACGGTCGTCAGGCTCGAGTCGGTGTTGTCGGAACGGTCCTCGAACGCGTCGGTGCCGTACGTCAGGATCGTGCGGGCCCCGACGAGCTTCGTCGCTTCGGCACGGAAACCTAACGTGCGCATGTCGGTCCAGTTGCGCAGCTGCGACGTCACGCCCGCTGTCGGCGGGAGCCCACTCCCGAACGGAACGAACACGTCGAGGTCGAGGTGTCGCGTGTTGTCCTGCAGATACGTCGTCACCTCGACGCGATCGGCGATCGCGGTCCCGAGCGACGTTGCGCGCCAGCCGAGCGAATACCGCTGGACATCCTGATCCGGATAGGTGATCTGGATCGACGGTGCATCGGTCGCTCCGAGATCCGCGTTCGCGACGTAGCCGAACCCGGCATCGCGCGCCGTATAGCGCTCCGCCCGCGCCCAGATCGTCTGCGACTTCCCGAGGTCCCATCCCGCCAGCGCGTTATACGAGTAGTCGCGAACCCCCGTATCGTTGACCTTGACCTCATCATCGAATGAGATGTCCCCGAAGCGCCCGGACGGAGCGTCGTACGATTTTGTGTCTCGGTAGGCGCCGCTGGCCCTGAACGCGAAGCGGCCGAAACGACCTTCGAGCCCTCCACTCGGCGTTTGCTGCTGGTCGGCGGTCGCGTATCGGAAACCCGCCCACCCGTGAATCCCGTCGCTGACCGAGGGAAGTGGCGAGGTGATGATGTTCACGACGCCGCCGATCGCATCGGTACCATACAAGACCGACGCTGGTCCGCGCACGACGTCGACGCGATCGATGCCCGAGATCCCGGCAATGGCGGGGAGCTCTCCGAAGTCCTGCTGGCGGCGCGAGTTGTTGAGACGGAGCCCGTCCTCGAGCAGCAGGATGCGTTGGCCACCAAGCCCGCGGATCGTTGGCCGTGTTTGGTTCGTTCCAACGCCTGTCACATCGAGCCCGGGAAGGTCGCGAAAGGCGTCGACCGGCGTGTTAGGCAGGCGACGCCCGAGCGTCGCCGAGTCGATCACGCTCACCGCCGATGGCGTATCGAAAACATCCTTTTCCGTTCGCGTGGCCGTAATGGTGACCTGGCTCAGCGAGGTCATCCGCGATCGCGACGAGTCCGCGCGCGTAGAATCCTTGCGTAATGGCGATTGCGCGCCGACGGCGCTGACCGCTGCCGGCGCGGCGAACGTGCACAAAACGAACAGCCCAGCCTTCATGGCCTTGTCTCCGGTCGACGAGAAACGACAAAGGGGCGCAGCGGCCGAACGGTGTCATCGGCGAGCGCCCGCCTGTCGCGCCTAGCATATGAGTGGCGGTACCAACCGAACATTCGGCAGCCTACGGAGCGATCGGTCCGTACAAATACGGACGGCCAATTAGCGTGGCGGCCGGAGTCTTGCTGGCTCGCCAACGCGCGATCCGGCACCAGGCTCGTTCGCTGCCGATTCGCGCCCGCGGTCGGTGCATCGCGCCGTGGTCCCTATGCTTTCTTCGAATGTCACCGCCGCGACGGTCTGATCCGGTGAGTGTCAAACACAACGTGTCGAAACCCGACGACGAGCGATTTCGCGCCCCGGTGGAACCGGACGCGTTGGCGCGCGGCCTCGCGGCACGCAGCCCGTCGCGTATCGCGACCGCCCTTCGCATCACGGAGGCCATTAATCGCGAGACCGCGGTCATCGCGGCGCTCGACGTGCTGGTCGTTGGGGTCCGCGATGCGCTCGGTGCAGACACCGTCGCGATGTTGCTCGCCGAGGACACGAGCGAAGGTCCCGTACTCGTTATGCACGCGTGGCGGGGACGCGCGGCGGACATGGCGCCATCGCGCATCCCGGTTGGCCACGGCGTCCTTGGCCGCATCGCGGAGCGGCGTGAGACGACGGTGCTCGACAACGTCAAACGGCTCGGCGACGTGCCAAGCGCGGTCGGCAGCGAGCAGATCGTGTCCGTGATCGGTGTGCCCGTCGTCGATCAGGGACGCCTCATTGGGGTGCTCTACGCGGGGTCAAAGACGGTCAGTCGATTCGTCGAGGACGATCGCTACCTCCTGGAGCTCATCGCGGCAGGCGCTGGCCCCACGATCTCGCGCGCCCGGCTCGCCGACGCGCTCGATCTCTATCGGCGACAGCTGGAGTCGCAGACCGGAGAGCTCGAGGCGACCGCCAGCGAGCTTGAATTGACGGTGGCTGCGCTGCGACGGGCGAACGCCGAGCTCGCCGCGACGGCCGAGTCGGCTCGGGGAGCCCAGGTCGCCGCCGAAGCCGCGAATCGCGCGAAGTCCGCGTTCCTCGCGACGATGTCGCACGAGCTGAGAACCCCGCTCAACGCCATCCTTGGCTATGCCGCGTTGCTGATCGATGGCCTCGCCGGACCGCTCGCGCCGCCACAACGGGATTTCGTGGAGCGCACGCGCGTCAGCGGCCGACACCTCCTCGGGCTCGTCGAGGAGGTGCTCGACATCGCGAAGGTCGAGGCCGGGCAGATGCGCGTCGAGGTCGGCCCGGTCAGCGCGTCGCGAGTGGTCCACGCCGCCGTGACGCTGCTGCGGCCGCAGGCGGCGGGCGCCGGCGTCGAGATCGACTCGACGGCCTGCACCGAAGTCTTCGGGGAGCTGACGGGCGACGAGCGACGCGTTAGGCAGATCCTCCTGAACCTGCTCGCCAACGCAGTCAAGTTCACCCGCCCGGCCGGGCGCGTCACGGTCCGCTGCGACCGGTTCGAGGGGAAGGCACCGTTCAGCCCCGGCCCGCTCGGGTCATGGTTGACACTCGGCGTCACCGATACGGGGATCGGCATCGAAGCCGAACACCTCGAGACGATCTTCGAGCCGTTCGTGCAGCTCGACGCAGGTCACACCCGCGCGCGCGGTGGCACCGGGCTGGGCCTCGCCATCAGTCGCCGCTTCGCGCGCCTCATGGGCGGGGACATCACCGTCGCAAGCCGCATTGGACAGGGCACGACGTTCACGCTCTGGCTGCCCGCATGGGAGCGCGACCGACCGGCAACGGTTCGCGCGCGGCCGCTCAGCGAACGGGATCGCATCACGCCCGCGTCCATCCCGAACCTCCGGCTCGCGGGCTCGCGGTCAGGTCGGGTCGCGTTAGGCGAGCTGCTCGTGATGTCGGCGCCGGACATCGTGGCCACCGTCGTCGACCGCCTCCGAGGCGACCCGGACATTCCGCGGGCGCGCGAGGTGACGCGCACGGAGCTCGAGGACCACATCGCCACCTACCTCAGCGACATAGGTCAGCTGTTCGCGATCATCGACGAGCGCGGCACGACCCGCGTGCCGCTGTTGGCGGACGGCGCGGCGATCCAGCGGCTCATCGCCGAGCGACACGGGGCGCAGCGACAGCGACTCGGCTGGACCGAAGAGGAGCTGCGACGCGAACATGCTGCGCTCGGAGCGGAGGTCGAACGCGTCGTGCTGGACTCGTCGTTGCTCACAGGGTCGCCACCGAGCGACGCGCTCCCCCTGCTCCGTTTGATTCTGCAGGAGGCCGAGGAGGTCAGCGTTCGCGGCTTTCGCGATGCGGAACAGCGTAAGCGTGAGCAGCCGTCGCGACGAGGTGAGGTGGGCAGCGACCCATCGCACCGAAGCTGACTGATGACCAATGATGGGCACCGTGGCGAACGGCAAGGCCTAACGCGGATTAACACCGATTGCGCCGAGCTAGGGTGCGACGAGTCCCTCCTCGACCGCCAGCCGCGTCAAGCCGGCCACGCTGTGGATTTCGAGCTTGCGCATCAGGCTCTCACGATGCGTTTCCACCGTCCGCGGGCTGATTCCGTGGCGTGCCGCGATCTCCTTGTTCGTCTCGCCATTCGCGATCCCCTCGAGCACATCGCGCTCGCGGCCGGTCAGGAGGGCGAGCTTCGACACACGGGAGAGTCGGTCCGACTCCACTCGGACGGCGTCGCTCAAGCGCGTGGCCATGGCCGGGGAGAAGAATGACTCGCCCCGGTCCACTGCCCGCACCGCTTCCCGCAGCTCGGTCGGCGATGAGTCCTTTCGCAGATACCCGTTCGCGCCAGCGCGAACGGCCTGCAGCACGTACTCGGCCTCGTCGTGGACGCTGAGGATGAGCACGCGCGCCTGGGGCGCCGCGCGCCGGACGTCGCCGATCACTTCCAGCCCCGTCCCGTTAGGCATGGACACGTCGAGCACCACGACGTCCGGATCGCATTCGGCCGCGAGCTTGACCGCCTCGACCCCGCTGGCCGCCTCGCCGGCGACGTTGAATCCGTGCGTCGATGCCAGGACGTGTCGGATGCCTTCGCGCACCACCGCATGGTCATCGGCCACGAGGACGCGAATACTGGGTTCGTTGGTCATCCCGCCACCTGCTCGAAAGGAAGGCGAACGGCGAGCCGCGCACCGCCGCCCGCCGCGTTCGCGATCTGGACACCCCCGCCTAACGCGCCGAGGCGCTCGCCCATGCCCGTGAGCCCGAGCCCGGGGTCGCCCTGGAAGCCGCGACCGTCATCACAGACCTCGAGCCGGAGCTCCCCGTCTTCCTTCGACAGCGTGATGCCGACCGAACCGGCGTTCGCGTGGCGGGCCACGTTGGACAACGCCTCCTGTAACGCACGAAACAACGCCAGCTCGGCGTCGTTCGAAAGGGGTGGCAGGGCGGTCGGGGCATCGAACGACATTCGGATTCCGGTCCGTTCGCCGAATCCTTCGACCAGCGCGTGGAGCGCGGGCAAAAGGCCGAGCTCGTCGAGGAGCGGGGGCCGAAGGTCGCGAGCCACGTTACGAATGCTGCGCATGCCGGTGTCGACGAGCTCGAGCACGCGGTCCATCCGCGGGGCGAGCGCCGGATCCACCGTCTCGCGCAGCACGCCGAGCTGCAGCTTCACCGCGGCGAAAGCCTGCGCCGTTTCGTCGTGCAGCTCCAGCGAAATACGGCGCCGCTCCTCCTCGTGTTGCCGCGCCATGCGAACCGAGAGTCGCTCGAGCTGACGCGTGCGGGCAGCGAGCCGAGTCGTTAGGTCCGCGTGTTGAAGTGCCGCGCCGACCTGACGCCCGAGCGTCCGAAGAAACTCCTCGCCGAGCGCCGTGAAGGGGTCGCCGTGATCGCCGACGATCACGAGCGATCCGACCGGCTTCCCGTCGCGCACCACCGGCAGCACGGCGAGGTACGCGAACGGGCGAGCGGATTCGCCGAACGGGTCCGGCCAGTCGCGCGCCACCGCCGGTGAGCCGGTGTGAGCCGCCTGCCGCATCGTCGCCCACGCGGGGCCAACCGGGGACCGGCCAGTCCAGTGCGCGCACGAGCCGATGCCGCGGACAAACGACTCGCTCGTGGACGGATCACGAGCGGCGCCGTTCCCGTTCGCGCGTGCCCCATCGGTGGCAATCGTTAGGCAGAGAGCACTGCCCCGCACGCCTCCCAGCGCCAGAGGGCGGGCAAGCAGCGAGTCGATGACGTCGGGCACGTCATCGTTCGCCGGTCCGCCCGCGAGGGCGAGGTCGCCCGACAGCGCCGACAGCGTCGCGAGCCCTCGGCGCAGCTCTTCGACAACGAGGAGCAGGATGCCCGCACCAAGCGCCAGCACAAACCCGATATCGAGATAGTACCCCCACGGGTTCCACGCGCCGCGCGCGCGCAGCAACGGATAATCGAGGTGATGCAGCCCCCAGAGCAGGAGCACGCCGGCGACGAACTTGGCTGCGCGCGATCCGACTCGTCGCTGGTATCGCCAGAACGCCCAGCCGGTCCACAGGGTCGCTCCGCTGAGAAAGAGCACGGCGGGGCCCGCGGCAAGCAGGAAATTCTCGAGCCGGTAGATCGCGATGTACGACCACAGCGGTGGAAAGAGTACGAGCGCGAGATAGCCGTTGCGCCACGCGACCCGCTGCGAGAACGCCAGCGCCGCCGCGAGGAGGGCGAGCGCAGTCCATCCGGTGAGCACCTGGTGCGCATAGAGCCACGGCTCGTACGCCGTGGTGAGGAACCCGCAGATCGCGCCGATGCGGAGCACGTAGAGGCCCCACGCAATCGCCCACCAGAGGAAGTACCGCTTGCGGAACTGCACGAACAGGAACGCGCAGAGCGCCGCGATCCCTAACGTGATGACCGCCTGAAGCAGCGCCGCGTTCAGCTCGCTCAGCGACGTCTGGTGCATGGTAATAAAGCTATCAGCCATCAGCCATCAGCCATCAGCTCAAACGGCGGAACGTCGAAAACGCGCCTCGCCGTTTGGCTTCCGCCGTCTGGGCTGATGGCCGATGGCTGATGGCTGTTGGCTGCGAAGCTACGCTTCGCCGACGTGCATCCGCCGCTCCACCGCGGCGAACCGCTCAACCGCTACCTCGTCTCGCGTCGCGAGCGAGACCAGCACGCCCACCGCGAATGACAGCGGAATCGTCACCAGCGCCGGATTCTTGAGTGGGAACCAGGCGCCCGTGTGCTTCAGGATGTCCACCTGGATCGTCGGCGAGAGCCAGATCAGGACGAGCGTCGACAGCGTCCCAACCACCATGCTCGAGACGATTCCCTCGGTGGTGCACCGTCGCCAGAAGATGGAAAGCACGAGCGCCGGGAAGTTTCCACTCGCGGCGATCGCAAACGCCAGGGAAACCATGTAGGCCACGTTCTGCCCCTTGAACAAAATCCCGAGCAGGACAGCAACCACGCCCAGCGCAACCGTCGCGCCCCGCGCGACGCGAAGCTGTTCGCGGGAGTCCGCCTCTCCATGCCGCACCACGTTCACCCAGAGGTCGTGGGACAGCGCGGCCGCACCCGACAACGTGAGCCCGGCTACGACCGCGAGAATCGTCGCGAACGCCACGGCGGCGATGAAGCCAAGGAACGGCGTCCCGCCCAGGACCTCGGCCAGCAGGGGCGCGGCCATGTTGCCGCCCTTGTCGACCGCCTTGATGGCGTCAGGTCCGACGAGCACCATCGCGCCGAACCCGAGCACGAACGTCATGAGGTAGAACGCGCCGATGAGCCCCGTGGCGTAGAACACCGACGTGCGGGCGGCGCGAGCGTCGGGCACGGTGTAGAACCGCATCAGAATGTGCGGGAGCCCGGCCGTGCCGAACATGAGCGCCATGCCTAACGATATCGCGTCAAGGGGGGCCGCCACGAGCTTGCCCGGCGCGAGCACGCCGGCGCCGTAGCGCTCCGCCGCGGCAGCGAAGAGGGCAACCGGGTTCATCCCGAACCTCGCGAGCACCAGGAGGGCGAGGATCGCCGCGCCTCCCAGCAGAAGCCCCGCCTTGACGATCTGCACCCACGTCGTCGCGATCATCCCGCCGAAAAGCACGTACGCGAGCATCGCCGCGCCCACGATGACGATCGCCGTCTCGTACGACAGGCCGAACATGAGGCGGATCAAGCCGCCGGCGCCCACCATCTGCGCGATGAGATAGAGGCTGACGGTGGCCAGCGTGCCGAACGCGGCGGCGATGCGCACGGGCGTCTGTCGCAGGCGGGCGGCCACGACATCCGCGAAGGTGTACTTCCCCAGATTCCTCAGCGGCTCGGCGATCAGGAACAGCACGACCGGCCAGCCGACGAGCCATCCGGTCGAGTAGATCAGGCCATCGAATCCCGTCGTCGACACGAGGCCGGCGATGCCGAGGAACGAGGCGGCGCTCATGTAGTCGCCGGCGAGCGCCAATCCGTTCTGGCCTGGCGTGATCGACCGCGCGGCGGCGTAGAAGTCCTCGGTGGTTCGCGTGCGGCGGGCGGCCCAATATGTGATGCCGAGCGTGATGGCGATGAACGCGAAGAAGAACACCATCGCGACCGCGTTAGGCTCGCCGATGCGCGTTGCGACCGTCGGCGCAGGCGTCGCTTGTGTCGCCTGAAGGATGGTCACTGGGCAGCCTCCCCGCGACGCAGTTCATCGAGCCCCGCGTCATAGTGCGTGTTGGCCCAGCGCACGTAGATCCATGTCAGCACCCACGACAGCACGATCACAAGGGCGCCGAGCAGTACTCCCACGCTCAGCCCGGGCGTGAGGAGTCGACCCATGAGCGGCTTGTCGTACGCGATGAGGAGGATGAACCCGAAGTAGATGGCCACCATCAGCGCCGTGAGGCTGACCGCGATGCGCCACCGGGTCTCTGCGAGCGAGCGAAACCGATGCTCTGACATGGGGAATCGGGAATCGGGAATCGGGAATCGCGGAACAGCCGAGAATACCGATAACCCCGCCCGGCGGTAATACCAGCAGCCCGTAGCTCGATTCCCGATTCCCGATTCCCTATTCCCGATTCCCGATGACCGGCGGGTCGATGATCGGACTCATCCCGAGCCACTTGCGGACATATCCCATTTGCCCGACATGGTACGCCTCGTGGAGCGAGAAGTACCCGATCGCGCCACGCAACGTCGCGTCGGTGGTCGGAACCCTCGCAGCCGGCGGTGCTGCAAGATCGGCCTCGGTCAGCGTGCCGAGTCTTTCCTCGAGCAGTTCGGACAGCTCCTCCCAAAACGCCACCAGCTCGGCAGGCTCCGGGTAGCTCTCGACCGGGCCGACCCTCGACCCGGTATCGAACCGGTTTCCCCACGGAAAATCGCGCGGCACCCCCACGAGCGACAGAAGCCGGGTCCGGAAGTGGATCACATGACCTGCCATCCACAAGAGAGGGTTCGACCGCTCACCCGGGCGGCGCATGGCGGTACTCTTGTCGACGCCCGTCATCGCCTTGATGAACAGGTTCGTTGTGATCCGGAATTGCTCGGCTACCGTCCCGATGCTCGGGTGCATGGAAGCTCCGTGGGTGTATGCGGGTATTGGGGTAAGGTAGATTGCCACGGAACCCCATGTGACCCGCTCCTGGACCGGCGAGTTATCTCTTTGTGGAATCCGACGCGGCCGTAGTCAAACGAGTGCTGAACGGAGAGGTCGAAGCGTTCTCGATCCTGGTCGAGCGCTACTTCGATCACTACGTCCGCTTCGCCATCCACCTCGTCGGTAATCGCGAGGACGCCGAGGAGGTCGTGCAGGACACCTTCCTGCGCGCCTACCGCGCGCTCGGGCGCTACGAGGAGCGCGAGCGCTTCGGCGCGTGGCTCCTCCGAATACTCGTGAACCGCGCCCGCACCGTGAGCGCCATCGGGCGTCGGCGCGAGAAAATGTTCCCGGATCAGACCGACGTCGCGCTCCCCGAGACGGCGCAGGCGCACCCGGAAGAACGGGCGGCGCTCCGGGAGGAGATGGCGAGGGCGCTCGACCAGTTGGGGCGAGATCAACGGGAGGCGTTCCTGCTCCACTACGTGGAGGGACTGAGCTACGAGGAAATGGCCGCGGTCACCGGCTCCGGCATCTCGGCGCTCAAGATGCGTGTGAAGCGGTCGTGCGAGCGACTGCGTGAGATCCTTCAGGGGGTGAATCGTGTCTGACCGTTTGCCGGGACCTGACCCGCTCGCGCCGCTCATTACCGCGCTTCGCGAGCCCGTCGCGGTCGATCCGGCGTCGAAGCGCAAGCTGATGGAGCTGGTTCGCGAGGCTCCGCTCCCGGCTGTGGTTGCGCAACCGGCGCGGCTGACGCCGAACAGGTCTCGCGCCCTTGCGACCATTCGCCGGATGCGCGGCGACGCGCCTCGGGCCGCGTCCGCGAGCACGCTGGCAACTGCCGCCGGCATCGCACTCGTCGTGCTGGTCGGCATGCAGGATCGCGTGGATACCGGCGCCCCCCGCAGTCGCCGCGCGGTCGTGATCGGCGATAGTGTCGCGTCGGTCGCTTCGGCCATTCGAGACACGCTTCGGATCGTCCAGTTCATGCTCACCGCTCCGGCCGCCTCGCGCGTCGCGTTGACCGGCGACTTCAATGGCTGGGATCCTCGCCAGATCGAGATGACGCGCGATTCCCGCGACGGGCGGTGGGCCGTCACGCTCGCGCTTGCGCCCGGTCGCCACAGTTATGCGTACGTCGTGGATGACACGCAGTGGGTCCGCGACCCGCTCGGCACGGCAGCCGAGCCTAACGACCTCGCGCCACCACGCTCTGTTATCACCGTGACCCGGTAGCGCCAGGCGGGCAGGTCGAGAACGCCATCGAATTGCCAAACCGTGGCACGAAGGGGGTCGGTCACTCGGTGACTGACCCCCTTCGTACTGCGGTGCTATCCTTTGCCACATGGAGGAACTGGTCCTCGTGAATCAATCACCGCCGCGCAACGACGACGAGCTCGAGGAGGCTCTGTCGCGTCCGTCGTCGGAAGTCATCGACGCGCTTCGCCGGACCCCGGGCGATGTGATCGTGCTCGGCGCGGGCGGCAAGATGGGGCCTTCCCTATCCACGATGCTGCGCCGTGGCGCCGATGCGCTCGGCGATGGGCGCTCCGTGATCGCCGTCTCGCGGTTCTCCTCACCAGACGTTGCGGAGCGGCTCGAGCGCGGCGGGATTCGCGTGGTGAGGGCCGAGCTGGCCGATCGCGCCGCGATCGCGGCGTTGCCCGACGCGGCGAACGTGATCTACATGGCCGGGCAGAAGTTCGGTACGCGAGACCTGCCGTCTCTGACCTGGGCGGTGAACACGCTCATTCCGGCGATGGTCGCGGAGCGTTACGCAGCGTCGCGAATCGTCGCGTTTTCGACCGGCAACGTTTATCCGCTCACGCCCGCGACGGGCGATGGGTCACGCGAAGGCGACTCGTTGACGCCCATCGGAGAATATGCGAACTCGTGCGTCGGACGAGAGCGTGTCCTCGAGCACCTGTCACGCACGCGCGGAACGGCGATGGCGATCATTCGGCTCAACTACGCGGTGGACCTCCGGTATGGCGTGCTCGTCGACATCGCACACCGCGTGCTGTCAGGGCAGCCGGTACGCGTGGACATGGGCTGGGTGAACGTCATCTGGCAGGGTGACGCGAATGCGCAGGCCATCCGCGCTCTGACGATCGCCGCATCACCATCGATCGCGATCAACATCACGGGGCCGGATCGACTTTCGGTCCGTGCCGCCGCGCGGCGACTCGGCGAGTTGTTAGGCGCCACGCCTGCATTCGAGGGCGCGGAAGCGCCCGACGCGCTGCTGAGCGACACGACGTTCGCGCAATCGCTCTTCGGCCGACCGACCGTGTCGACCGACCTTTTGATCAAGTGGGTCGCCAGTTGGGTTGCGCGTGGCGGGACACGCCTCGGCAAACCGACAAAATTCGAGGTGCGTGATGGTCGGTTCTGAGACGCACATGCACGGCAGCGCGGGCGTTCGCGCGATTCGGTCGGGCTGCGTCATTCCCGCGCATCCGCTCGCGTTGACCTCGGCGCGGAAGCTCGACGAGCGGCACCAGCGCGCACTGACGCGTTACTACATCGCGGCCGGCGCCGGCGGCGTCGCAGTTGGCGTGCACACGACGCAGTTCGCCATCCGGGATGCGCAGCACGGCCTGTTTCGGCCCGTCCTCGAGCTCGCAGCCGAGACGGCGCGCGCGTCGTTGCCTCGCCTTGGTGCGCCCGCGGTGTCGACGACGCAACCGTTCGCCCTCGTCGCAGGCGTCTGCGGTGACACGACGCAGGCGGTGAGCGAAGCGGCGCTGGCAAAGTCGTTAGGCTACGACGCGGGGCTGATCAGCCTCGCGGCGATGCGCGGCGGATCGAACCACGACCTCATCGCGCACTGCCGAGCGGTCGCCGATGTCATCCCGCTCATGGGGTTTTATCTCCAGCCAGCGGTCGGTGGCATACCGCTCGACTACTCGTTCTGGCGCGAGCTCGCGGAGATCCCCAACGTCGTCGCGGTGAAGATCGCGCCCTTCGATCGCTATCGAACCATCGACGTCGTGCGCGCGATCGGAGCGTCGGGCCGCCACGACATCGCGCTGTATACGGGCAATGACGACAACATCGTGGGCGACCTCGTTACGCCGTTCCCGTTTGGCGCGGGTGGCGCCCCACGCCGAATCATCGGCGGCTTGCTCGGCCAGTGGGCGGTCTGGACGCGGCGAGCCGTCGAGCTGCTCGACCAGGCACGAGCCGCGAGCGAGTCGGACGTGGTGCCCGCGGACCTGCTCCGCATCGGTGCGGCGCTCACCGACGCCAACGCCGCCGTGTTCGACGTCCGGAACGCGTTCGCCGGATGCATCGCCGGAATTCACGAGGTCCTGCGGCGTCAGGGGCTGATGCAGGGCACCTGGTGCCTCGATCCCAATGAGCGGCTTTCGCCCGGCCAGTCGGAGGAGATCGATCGCGTGATTCGCTGCTATCCCGATCTCACAGACGACGACTTCGTCGCTGCGCATCTCGATCGCTGGCTCGCTTGAGATTGGGGTCAGAGTCGAATTTCACAAACCGATCAGCTGCGCGTGCCACGACTCCCGAACCGGACGCTCGAACTGCTCCCGCCACGCTGATGCCGTGGTGACGGACGTGTCGAACGTCGGTGTATCCGGCCCGATGCGACCCTCTCGTGCCAGCTCGCCGAACGTCTTCCGCGTTGCCGCGTTCACCCGGCCCCCGCGATCCCGATAGTAAACGCGGCCACCGCCCAGCAAACTCGTCCCGAGCTCCGGCTCGAGTCTCGCGAGCGATCGAAACAGTCCATCGATCGAACACCCCGACGCACCGGCCGCCGACTGGTCGACCCCGATCGCCAGGAACCTGCCGTCCCGCCACTCACGTCCGCACGTGAGCGGCGAACCGTGCGCGTTCCACTGGCCAAGAAACGCATCAACGGTATCGAGCAGGCGTTCCGACGCCGGATGCGTCAGCTCGTTCGCAGCGCCAAACACCCAGACCCGGGCGTCGCTCGGGAGTGCATCGAAGGGAACTTGTGGCATGGCTCGGCTCCGTATCTCGAGTGACGCGTTAGGGCCGCGAACCAATGCGACCCGATCGCTCGCCGAAAGCTAACGGGCGCACGCGCCGCCCCAGCCGGGCGTGCTGCCGGGATTGCTCACCGCAAACTACCATTCGCTCGACAAGCATTCGCCGAAAGGAGAGACGTGTCCGTCACGCAGCCGCTTCTCCCTGCCCTGCTCGCCGTTGCTGCGCCCGATGCCGGCATCTCGGTCGAGCGATTCCTGCTGCTGCTCGCGGTCATCCTCACCTCGGCCAAGATCCTGGGCGAGCTCGCCGAACGCATTGGCCAGCCCGCGGTGATCGGCGAGCTGGTCGCCGGCGTGTTGCTTGGGCCTTCCGTCGTTGGATTCGTCGATCCGACGCTGCCATCACTGCATCTGATCGCGGAGATCGGTGTGGTGCTGCTGCTGTTCGGCATCGGTCTCGAGACGGACCTCAAGCGCCTCCTCAGCGTCGGGGGCGCCGCGTTCACGGTGGCCATCGTCGGCGTGCTTCTGCCGTTCGTACTCGGCTACGCCGTGTCCCACGCGCTCGGTCTCGCCGTGCTTCCGGCGGTCGTCGCGGGTGCAGCACTCACCGCAACCTCGGTCGGGATCACGGCTCGCGTGTTCTCGGATCTCGGTCAGCTCAAGAGTCCCGAAGGTCAGATCGTGCTCGGCGCGGCTGTCATTGATGACGTGATCGGCCTGGTGATTCTCGCGATCGTGAGCGATCTCGTCGCCGGCAACGCCCCAAGCGTTGGAGGCGTCGTCCGAGCTACAGCGGTCGCCTTCGGCTTCCTTGTCGCGGCGGTTCTCGTCGGGCGTTTGATCGTGCCGTGGCTGTTCGGGCTCGTCGCACGAACGAGCAAGGAACACACGTTGGCGACCATGGCACTCGCGCTCGCGTTCGTGCTCGGGGTGCTTGCCTCCCGTGTCGGCTCGGCGCTAATCGTCGGCGCGTTCGCGGCGGGGCTCGTACTCGCGCCCTCCGAGCATGCCCACGCCATCGAGCGCGGTGTCGTCCGGCTCGCGAACGTGTTCGTGCCGATCTTCTTCGTCGCGGTCGGTGCCGCCGTGGACGTACGCACGTTCGGGTCTCGAGAGGTCGTGATCGTCGGCGTCGCGCTCACCGCAGTGGCCATCGTCGGCAAGTTTGCGGCTGGCTGGGCCCCCGTGTGGGTGCGGGCTCGCAAGACGCTCATCGGCGTTGGCATGATCCCGCGCGGCGAGGTCGGGCTGATCTTCGCGCAGACCGGTCTTGCCGCCGGCGTATTGAACGCGGGCGAGTACAGCGCGCTCATGCTCATGGTTCTCGTGACCACCTTCATGGCGCCACCATTGCTGAGACGCCTCCTCACGAAGTCCGCGCCCAAGACGCGGCAACCACAGTCGGACGCGAGTGCCGTAGGCGAGATGACGACTGAAGCCTGACCCAACTCGGGCGAGCACGTCGTCGTGCTCGCCCAGAGGAGAGGCCGCCTAACCAGCCACTACGGCTTCGCGGCACCCGGCAGCTGAATCATCGGCATCGCGCTGCCGGAGACCTGCGGCATCTGCCCGTTCCAGCGCTTGGCCATCTCGTACTGCACGAGCGTCGGCGTGAGGCTCTCCGAGAGCAGACGATTCGCCTTCGCCTGCGCCTCGGCCTCGGCGAGGATCGCCTTCGCGCGGCCGGCCGCCTTGATCGAGTCGCCCTGCGCCTGGAACTGATTCTTCTGCAGCTCGTTCTGCGCGGTGAGCGCCTGCTGCTGCATGACATTTTTCGTGTTGATCGCGTCGATCACCGCTGGTGGCGCCCGAAGCTCGTTGATCGTGAACTGCTTGACGATGATCCCGTACGGCGCGAGCCGCTCCGAGATCCTCGCCTGCGTCTTGTTCACGACCTCGGCCTTCTTCGGCCCGATGACGTCGGCGATCGGCTCGGTCCCCACGACCTCCTGCAGTGCCTGACGAATCGACTGCTTCACATACCCGTGCTGGATCGTCTCGATGTCCGTGCGGAAGGTCTGATAGAGCGCCGGCACGCGCGTTGGGTCGAGCTCGAACGACATGGAGACATCGAGGGAGATCGGTTGACCTTCCACGCTGTTGACGTTGATCTCGTCGTTGCTCCGCGAGCCTTCCGTGCTCCCGCGAGTCAACACGAGCGTTTGCATGAACACCGGATACTCCTCGATCTGGCTGAGGAGCGGATTTCTGGGGTGGAGACCGGGGCCCATCGGCTTCGGGTCGACCCCACCGCCCGCCCGATGGATCAGAATTCCGACATGCCCCGGATTGATGTACGTGACCGTCGAGGGCAGGAGCACGAGCAGCAAGATGAGCCCGGCCGCCAGGAAGATCAGCCGACCGATCTTGGTACCGATACTGGTCGAACGATCACCGCGCATTCCACCGCGAATCGCGCCGAGGCGTTCGCCGAGGGAGCTCTCCACCGTTGTCTCCTTGACCGGCCGCAGGCCTAACGATACCGGCGGACGCGTCTTATGAGTGACGACTTCAGGCGATCCGCAGACGCGGGTCCTGAGCCGTTAGGTGCACTACGACGTACTGCCACGGGCTGTTTCCGACCAGGCTGTCGTCACGGCCGACCATCGACGGCCTCACGGTAACACTCCGGGCACATCACCTCGCCCGACTCGAGCCGCACCATCTGGCGCTCGTCGTGCTCGCCATGCACGGCACACGTTAGGTTCACTGCGCGATCGATGACCTTCCGATTGCGCGTCTGCTCGAGCGCCCTGCCCGCGCCTGTGTAGTACCGCACGACGAACACCACGAGCGCGACGGCCACGCACACCAGGACGACGAACAGCACGCCCTCGATGATGATCGCGTTCATCGCTTCGGTGCGGGCGGTGTGGGTTCGGGCACACCATTGCTATCGAGCAAGCCTGCCCTGCCTACCAGCTGCGCGGCGAGCACCGTCTGGATCACGCCCGTAATGCTGCTCGTCGTCGCCTCCGGCGCGCTCTCCCCACCGCTCGAAATGGTGACCAGCTTCGCCTGCGCCAACGCATCGGCGATCGCCGGACCGAGCTGCGGCAGGAGCTCGATCTGCTTGTAGCGGAAATAGCTCTCACCGCCAGCGGCGATCGCCTCGTTGACTTTGCGGATGCTCTCGGCCGTCGCGTCCGCGATCGTGCGAATGCGGATCGCCTCCGCCTCTGCGGCCGCGAGCGCTTCGATCCGAACGCGCTCGGCGTCGGCCTTGGCCTGCGCGATCTGCGTCGCGTCGAGCTCCGACGTACGCTGCACCGCAAGCGCGTCCTGCTTCTTCGCCTCGGCCTGGGCGATCAGCGCCGCGTTGGCAGCGCGCGTTTGCTCGAGCTCACGCTGCTTGTCCGAGATCGCGCGCTCCGCGTCGAGCTGCGCCTCACGCGCACGGCGCGTTTGCTGGGCCGTCGCGATCTCCGCATTCGCCTGCGCCTCCACTGCGCTCTGGCGGCGGCGCGCTTCGGCCACCTCGCTCTGGACGATCTTGATGTTGAGCGAATTGAAAACGAGTCCGAGGTCGGTGAGCTCGCGCGAGCACGCCTTGCGGATGATCACCGCGAGCGGGTCGTCCTCATCCTCGACCACGTCGGCGTGCACCGGCAGGTTCGCGCCGCGTTCGGCGGGCACGAGCGCCGTCGACGCACCGCCCTCGAGCAGCGCACGTGGCGTCGGCGCCGATCGCGCCGAGTACAGCTGATCATGCGTGAGCAGGTTGATGGCGCGGCGGCCCGAGCTCGAGAGCAGGTCGGTGAGCGTGTTGACCTGGTCCGCGTCGCTCTTCGAGAAAAAGCGGTTCGCGGCCGTCTTGATCATCGTGTCGCTGTCGCCCACCGATACGATGGCGCTCGCCAGCACCCGCACCTTGATCGGCCGCGGGATTCCGCTGTCATCGATATCGGCCGTCTGGTCCGTGATGTCGAGGTCGACGTTGATGACCTTGCTCGAGATCGTGGTCCCGGTCGTGAGGAGTGGAATCTCCTTCGACTTGCCCGGACCGCGATAGATGACGGATCCGCCCGCGAGCCAGCTCACGATGCGAATGCTGCCTGCCTCGACGTTCCGGAGGAACGAAGCAACGATGCCCGGAATGACTATGAAGACACCGATCAGGATTGCAGCTATCAGGTAGAGGCTTGTCATGGTAGGTGCTCAGCTATGGGGATCGCCCGGCGCCGCGTCGAAGCGCTCTGGGCGGACGGTGACTCGAGGTCTCCGACGCGCCCGGCGCGCTCATGCGCCGAGATACGTGACCGTGCAACGATTGCGAGTATCGTCGACTGCCTCGATGCGGAGCCGGTCGCCGGCTCGCACCTTCCGCGCTGCTGCGCGTTCCGTCGTGTTCAGCGTCGCCAGCAGTTGAACAACCTGCCCGTCGAGCTCCACCGCGACGAGGCCGTTGCCGTTCGCGTCGAAGCTGGTGACGGCGCGAGCCTCATCGCTCACGATGCTCTCGAGCGTCTGCGCCGGTGCGGACGCGAAGCGGAACAGGAATCGCCACAGCGGGGCGACCAGCCCCCACTCGAAGAGCAGGCCAGCGCCTAACGACGCGATCAGCAGCCCGGGTTCCGGAAGCAGTGGTCGCAGCAGGAGCCCCGACGCGCCGATCCCCACGAGCACGCTGAACGCCACCCGGGGTTGTAGCAGCGCGAGCAGGCGCGACGCGCCGGACGCGCCACGCACGCCCGTGTGACGCGCTCCGCCCGCCGGCACGTGAGTCGTGTGCCCGTCACCGGCATGGCTGTGGTGGGCGGGGCCGTGTCCGTGCGCGCCGTGGCTGTGACCCACATGCGCTGCCTGCGCAAAACCGCTCAAAGCCATAACGCCGAGACCAACACCACCGAGCGTCAGACTGAACGTGTAGGGGTCCATGATTGGAGTTGAGAGCGCCTCGAAATAAAGGGAGTGAGCCGGACCGCACAATGCGGTCGCCGCATCACTCCCAGTCGATAAGCGCTCACGCCTAAGTATACGAGTGGTGCCGGACCGCCGTTTCGACACTGCGCCAAACGCAGCGCCGACACAGAGTTAGGCGGAGCACGCCGCTGGTTTTGCTACTTGCCGAGCTCGCGTCGCAGCGCCGGACCCAGCTCGGGGTAATCGAACTGGAACCCTGCGCGCATCAAGCACTTGGGGTTGACGCGCTGCCCGGAGAGCAGGGTTTCCTCGCCCATCTCACCGAACATGAGCTTGATGGCGAACTCCGGCACCGTCGCGAGAGCGGGACGGTGCAGCACATCGCCTAACGTGTGCGAGAACTGCGCGTTCGTCACCGGATTCGGGCCGCAGACATTTACGATGCCGTGCATGCCATCCGCGACCATCAGAAGCTCCAGCGCGCGCATCGCGTCGTGCCGCCCGATCCAACTCATCCACTGCCCGCCATTCCCGATCTTTCCGCCGCCGCCGACGTTGAAAACGGGAATGAGCTTCGCGAGCACGCCGCCATCCGGATGCAGAACGAGCCCCATGCGGGGGTGAACGACACGCACGCCCGCATCACGCGCCGGCGCGGCAGCGAGCTCCCACTGCCGAACGACATCGGCAAGGAACCCCTGCCCCGGTGCACTAGCCTCGTCGAGCACCTCGTCGCCACGTGCGCCGTAGATGCCGACGGCCGATGTCGCCAGGAATACGCGGGGCGGAGACCGTACCGCGACCATGGTCCTCGCCAGGAGGTCCGTGCTCCGCACGCGGCTCGCGAGGATCGCCGTCTTGTGCTCGTGCGTCCAGCGCTGGGCGACCGTTGCACCGGCGAAATTGATCACCGCGTCGGCGCCGTCCAGCGCCGCGGGATCCAGCGTTCCAGCAGCGAGGTCCCAGTGGAAGTCGACGCCACGGCTCGTCCGCCGACCGATGCGCCGGACGTCGTGCCCCTGCCCCGTTAGGTGCCGAGCGAACGCGCTGCCCAGAAAGCCGGATGCGCCGGCAATCGCGACGGTGATCACGACGTTCGTTACTCCGCGAGCTCGAGACTTCGCCAGAGGTACCAGGAGGCTACCGTCCGATACGGGGCCCACGCCGCGCCGATCTTCAGCACGCGCTCGGGCAACGGACGCTTGCGTAGGCGATAGGCACGTTGGATTGCTTTCTGGATACCGAGATCGAGCTCGGGCAGCACGTCGGGTCGGCCCAACCGGAACATCAGGAACATCTGCGCTGTCCAGCGACCAACGCCCTTGATGCGCACGAGCGTTCCGATCACCTCGTCGTCGTCAAGGTCGTGCAACGTCTCGATCGGAAGCTCGCTGGTCGCCACGCGTGACGCGAGATCCTTGAGATACGACAACTTCTGCCGCGACAATCCGACGGCGCGCAGCTGCTCTTCAGCGGTCGCCGCGAGCTCGCTGGGCAGCGGCGAACGTCCGCCATAGAGCGCCAAAACGCGGCCGTGGATCGTCGCCGCGGCCTTGCCCGAGAGCTGTTGGTAGATGATCGAGCGACACACCGCGTCGAAATGGGTCCCTTCCGCTCGGGGTGACAGACGGAAAGGGCCCACCTCGCGAATGACCTCACCGAGCACCGGATCGGCACGCGTGAGATGGGCGATCGCGCGTCGCGCGCCACGTGGAATGGTCGGCGGAGTGGGCAACGGGAACACGGAGAAAAGGAGCCACCGAAAAGCGATGGGTGCCAATCGACTCGTTTGGCACCCATCGCATAACTTCAGCACTAGACCGGCATGCTCGCAACAAAACGATGAAATTGGGGTCAGACACCGATCGGACCAAATCGACTCCGTGAGACGAACAGTGCATCGTACCGCTCGATGGTCCGCGTTGGCCGTTGCCACCGCGGCGTTCATGACCACCGCTTGCCGCGACTCGAAGGTTGATGTCGCGGCGGCGGACTCGTCCCTCGCACGTGACATCACGCTGGCGAGTGCGGTGACGGCACCCACGCCCGAGCTGCGCGATTTACCGGACTCGGTACCGCCTACCTCCGAAGCCCCGCTGCCCAAACCGAAGGTTGAGCGGAAACCACCGAAGCCGACGACGCAGCCGCCAACTCCTGTGCGCGAAGTGCCACCGCCGGCGCCGCCCGCGCCGACTCCGGTCGTCGAAGACACGGCCTCTGCGGCGGTATCGGCTTCCGGGCCGCGCGGTGTCATTCCCGCGGGCACAACCGTTGGTCTTACACTGGATTCTCGCGCCTGCTCGGATGCCAACCGACCAGGAGACAAGCTCGTCGCTCACACGACCGAGGCCGTGACGGCCACGAACGGCGCCGTTTTCCCGGCTGGTTCAGCGGTCGTCATCGAGGTCGCGACGGTGGCGGCAGGCGGCACACCTGATTCGTCGACGATCACCTTCCGGGTGAAGTCGATCACCGCGAACGACAAAACGCGACCGGTCACTGCCGATATCGTGGCAACCGGGCCGGTCGAGAGGAATCGGGTGGAGACCAAGTCAGCCGACAAGAAGAAGGTGGTAGCCGGCGCGATCCTCGGCGCGATCGTGGGGCGCGTCGCAGGAGGTGGGACGAAGGGGACGGTCATCGGCGCGGCCGCGGGGGCGGCGGCTGGCGCGGCGGCTGCCGCGGCGACCGCGAAGTACGAGACCTGCCTGCCCGTCGGTGCTCCGCTTCGAATGACGATCGCCGAAGCGATCGAGGTCGGGGTCTAGTCGTTGCTGCGCTGACGCATCGCGTATCTTCCAGCGCAGTGCCGTGGTGGCACTCCTTGACCCTTCGTTGTCGCTCATGCGCACACCCATCATTGCGTTGCTGTCCGTCATCCCCGCCCTGACGCTGGGCGCGCAATCACGCGCGTTGTCACCCGCCGTGCGACGAGGACTCGAGACGATCACGGCGGGGGATGTGAAGCGGCGCATCGGCATCATCGCTGATGACTCGATGCGCGGGCGCGACACGCCAAGCCCCGGGCTGGAAGCGACAGCGCGCTACATCGCCTCCGAGTTCCGGTCCTTCGGTCTCAAGCCCGGCGGCGATAGCGGCACGTTCATTCAACGGTACCCGATTCCCGGCGGGTCGCCCGATCGAAAACCCGGCACCCGTGTGCGAACGGCGCCTAACGTCGTGGGGATCCTGGAAGGCTCCGACCCGGTACTCAAGGACGAGTTCATCGTGCTCTCGGCGCACATGGATCACGTTGGGGTCGGCGCGCCGGTCAATGGCGACTCGATTTACAACGGCGCGGACGACGACGCGTCGGGCACAACCGGCGTGATCGAGCTAGCCGAGGCGTTGAGCACCCCGGGTGCGCGGCCGAAGCGATCCGTGCTCTTCCTCACCGTGAGTGGCGAGGAGCACGGGTTGTGGGGCAGCGGCTGGTTCAGCGAGCATTCGCCCGTGCCGATCGCGCAGATCGTCGCGGATCTCAACATCGACATGATCGGCCGCAACTGGAAGGACACGATCGTCGTGATCGGCAAGGAGCACTCGGACCTGGGGGCTACGGTCGATCGTGTGACCAAGGCGCACCCCGAGCTCCGGATGAAGGCGATCGATGACATCTGGCCCGAGGAGAACTTCTACTTCCGCTCGGACCACTACAACTTTGCGCGAAAGGGCGTTCCGATCCTGTTCTTCTTCAACGGAACGCACCCGGACTATCACGGACCTAACGACGAGCCCGACCGCATCGATGCCGAGAAGGAGTCGCGCATCGTGCGGCTGGTCTATCTGACCACCCAGGAAGTCGGCAATGCGGCGCAGCGCCCGGCCTGGAACCCGGCGAGCTACAAGCGCATCGTCCGTCCGCAGACGCGCTGACTCGCGTCCGTTCCAGACAGCGCAACCCGTCCGTCCCCTCTGCCCTAACGCCGAGACCCGATGACCTCCGTCAGCTTCTACCGCTGGTCCGATCTCCCCGAGGAAACGCTATCGCCGCTCCTGGGCCGCAAGCTCATCACGGGCGACCGCATGATGCTCGCCCACGTGTATTTGAAGAAGGGATGCATTGTCCCGAAGCACAATCACGAGAATGAGCAGCTGACCTACATCCTCGAGGGTGCGCTCCGATTCTCGATCGGGGATGATGGGAAGGAGATCGTGGACGTGCGGGCGGGGGAGGTCCTGTACATCCCGTCACACGTCTGGCATCAGGCCGAGGCGCTGGAGGACACGCTGGACGTGGACGTGTTCAGCCCACCACGCCAGGACTGGATCGACAAAACCGACTCGTACCTGCGCGGCAGTCGGTAGGGCAAAGTTGGGAGCGGCTCGCGTCACGCGAGACCGCATGCGCAACGGACCTTCGTTAGGCGGCGGGTGTGCCGCGCGGCGCTCGCCGCCTGAGTGCGTGGCGGATGGACGCCGCCAGCCCCACGGCGATGCCGAGTCCGATCAGGCCGAGGCCGAGCGATGATTGTGCGCTGAAATAGTCGGCCCGCTGCACGAACGACTGCACGCCGGCCGGCAGCTGGCGGGGCCCGCTCGCGAGTGATGCCAGCCCGTTCCGCGCCATGAGGAACAGCGTCGTGCCGGCCACGATCAGCAGCATCGCGAGCGCGTCCCAAAGGCGCTCGGCGGTGTGTACACCAGGCTCGATGCGCGGTGGTCTGGTGAAGTTGGCCTGTGCCGGGATTCCAAGCGGTGAGTGCACGTTTCTAGGACGCGTGACCGCCGCGGACGACACGACGCCCTCAGGGCCTGCTCCGCAGCATTCGCCGGAAATCCTTCTGCCACTGCTCCTTCATCGCCGAAACGCGCACGCCCTTCCCGGCCCGCTTGGCCATACCCATGAGGCCAAGCGGCGATGGGTGCGTAATCTGGTGGTATACGATGGAGGCGTCGTCCCTGAGTCCGAGATGCGTGCCGAGCAGCCAGTCCGCGGTGCGCCCGAGGACAATCACGGTATGAAGCCCGCGCTTTCGCGCCTTCGCGAGCTCCGACCTCACTCGTTTCACGTTCTCAGGGCTGCTCAGCTCCGCCTTGCTCGGCGCGCGAAAGTGCTCGCCGTCGTCAGTTGGACAGATCTGATACGCGTTCGAAAGAGCAGCGTCGGAGACGATCGGCCGGATTTCGGCCGCGCGCAGCGCCGCGCCATCCCACCGGACGTCGTCGATGGGTCGCGTGAATCGACATCGAGCTTCCTCTTCGAGCGCTTCGTAGAGTGGCCGGCCCGCACGATCGCCAAAGAACGGGATCCCCGATTTGTCGGCGCCGTTAGGCCCCGGTGCCTCGCCGTAGACGAGGGCGCTGACCGGTCCCTTCGCCGGGAATAGCGCAGGGACACGAGTGCCCAGGATGCGGCCTTTTGGTGATGCGGATCGCTTTGGTTTTGCTAGAGTTACCATCGATTCTCGCCTGCCGTCTTCTGTTCAATGGATCTCTCTTCTGCGATGCGCGTGCCGGGACTCCGGCGCGCGCTCTTGGCTTTCGGGGTCCCGATCCTCGTGATTCTGGTCACGAAAGTCGTGGCCGGGAAAGAGGTTCGTGGCCGCGTTCGGTCGCTCTTCAAGGACCCGCCGCCGCCGCCCGCCGAGCTGGTCAACGTTCCCGTGGCCGTCCCACGAGACCACGTGATCGTGCTCGATGACTCCCTGTTTGGTCGCAGCGGTAAAGTCCGAGTGAAGATGCTTCGCGGCCTGGATGCCGACCGGATCGACGGCCTCCAGGACGTGTTCGGCGCGAAAGCCCTCGCGAGACCGTCAGTGCTGGGGATGGCCACGGTCGACGACCCGCAGGCGTTCTCCTTCATCACGCTGCTCCCATGGCGCGAGAAGCGAGGAGCGTATGTCGGGCCGTATCACATGGGCTGGTGGCCAGCCGAGCGCTCGGTCGTCGCCGCGAACTACGAGAATCCGACCGGGTTCATCGAAGTCACGCCCGCCAATCAACTGACCCGCGTGTCCGAGCATTTCCGGCTCCGCGACTTCCTGACACACGACCAGGACGATGTCTGGCCGAAATACGTCGTGCTTCGGGAAGCGTTGCTGGACAAGCTGGAGCTCGTGCTCCAGACGCTCCAGGCGCGGGGCACACCCACTCAGAACGTGCGTGTGCTGAGCGGGTTCCGCGCCCCGTACTACAACGCGGCGCTCGTGGCGGAAGGCGCTGCCCGAGCGAGTCGTCACCAGTTCGGCGATGCGTCGGACATCATCATCGACAACGACCACGATGGGCGGATGGACGACCTCAATCACGACGGCCGCGTGGACTTCCAGGATACGGAAGTGATTCTCAATGCGGTCGAGCGGGTGGAGCGGATGTATCCCGAGCTCGTGGGGGGGCTGGGACTCTACGCCGGTATGGGACCGAGCGGTCCGTTCACGCACATCGACGTGCGCGGCTCACGTGCCCGGTGGACCAACAGCGGCGCATCGAAGCGACCGGCCACGCCGCGTTATGCATGGAGCGGTGGCGATCCGCGTCGCGCTGAGCGCGTCTCTGGATGTAGCGCGACGGGAGCGTCGGCGGCGCTCTGCGTCGGTGTTCACTAGCCCAGCGAGCCCGCCTGTCGCGTTAGGCGATGCGCCGCACCGAGCCGCTATCGGTCCGCGTCGGCGTGCCTGAACTGTCCCCCGACCTGGGCGCCGGCCTCGTGGCGTCGATAGCCCAGCCCTGGCGGACGCGCTCGAAGAAATAACCGGAGAGGTACGCGACCTGCGACCAGAGGTGCAGTAGGGTGAGGCACGCGGCCCGCCAGCTTCGCGACTCTCGCAGTGGATACGCTATGAGACCGGCATAGAACCGTAGGGGCTCGATCTTGACCGCGCCCTGTCCTCGCTGAGCGCGCGAGCAATGCAGGTCGAACGCGCCACGGCCGTAGTTGAAGTGTTGCCGATTGAACCGCACCAGATCCAGGACGTGCGCGTGACTCACCACCACGTCGGACGCGTACTGCAGCTGCTTTCCGGTACCGAGCCAGCGCTCGCAGAAGTCCCGGTCTTCCGCCGCGGCGAGCGCAAACGTCTCGTTGAACCCGCCCAGACTCAGGAAATCCTCGCGAGGCACTACGAGATTGTTGCTGGTGAAGAACCGCCGAGTCGCCGCGTGGTCACCGAAATACTCGTAGAGGTAGTCGATGATGCCCTGACTCGCGGCGGCGTACACGTTGTCCGTGAGGACGTTCACCGTGTGACCACCGATGGCGCAGGCCCCTGCCGTCGAGGACGTCCACCGGTCGATGGACGCCAGCCAGTCCTCGCTGGGCATACAGTCGTCGTCGGTGAATACGAGGAAGCGACCACGCGCGAGCTTGGCGCCCAGGTTGCGCGCGGTCGCCGGGCCAGCGTGGGGCGTCGTCAGGAGCCGTGCCTGCAGCGACCCACCAAGGGAGTCGACGAGGTCGGCTGGCGGACTGGGGCTCCCGTCGTCAACGACCACAATCTCGAAGCGGTCTCGGGGGAACCGAAGGGCTTCGATGGCCTGCAGGCAACGGGATAATGAATCGCGCCGCCGATAGGTCGGAATGACGATGGAGTAGTCGGGATAATTCAATGAAGTCACACTGCGAGTCGAGCAAGAACTGCTCCGGCTACCTAAACTCCTCGTTAACCATGCGGTGCAGCTCGGCCCGCCAGGGCCGAAGCCTTATGCCAAACCGCTTGCTGGCACGAAGGTTAGACAGCGCGGAGTACTGCGGTCGCGGGGCGAGAGCGCCGAACGTTGCCGCCGAGATCGGAACGATCCTCGGCCGCTCGCCGACGAGACGGGCACCGAGTGCATCGATCACCGCTTCGGCGATCTCGACACGACTCCCTTCCCCACTGCCGCCAAGATGATAGATACCCCAGTCGGCGGGGCTCAGCATGATTTCGTCAGCGCGGACGGCGGCGCGAACGAGAGCAGCCGTCGCCATGGCCAGCGATCGACTCCACGTCGGTGAACCTACCTGGTCCGCGACGATCCTCACAATCGGCTTTCCGGGAAGGTCCCGAAGGAGTGACGCCACGAACCCGGCACCGGTCACCGAGTACACCCAGCTGGTTCGAATGATGAGGTGCGGAGCGTCGGCGCTGGCAACGCCGCGCTCGCCGGCAAGCTTGCTTTGCCCGTAGCTGTTGATCGGGTTCGGTTCCGCCTCCTCGTCGTACGGAACCCGGGTTGCCCCATCGAAGACGTAGTCCGTGGAGTAGTGAACCATGAGTGCTCCGACGCCGCGGGCCGCCTCGGCCATCACGCGCGGCGCGATCGTATTCACGGCGTTCGCCAGCGCCGGATCGCGCTCAGCGTGATCGACGTTCGTCAACGCGGCTGCGTTCACGATGACGAGCGGCCGAACGCGATCGATGACTGCCCGCAGCGAGTCAGGATCCGTGAGGTCCGCCTCGGCGCGCGTCGGCGCGATCACTGACCCGAGCGGGGCAAGCGAGAGCCGCAACTGGCGTCCGACCTGACCGGAACCGCCGAACACGAGCAACGGAC
>Ga0207675_100000267_pt1 | contig 49570 bp, 63 predicted proteins | sample KBSSwiS42_FD_184305 | JGI IMG/M metagenome (GOLD analysis project Ga0207675, IMG submission 184305) | Switchgrass rhizosphere microbial communities from Kellogg Biological Station, Michigan, USA - KBS Switchgrass S4-2 (SPAdes) (version 2) | ecosystem: Host-associated > Plants > Roots >...
CGCCGAGGAGCTGCAGAGCCGCCAGCAGGAGCTGCAGCAGACCAACCAGGAGCTGCAAGAGAAGGCGCGCTTGCTGGCGCACCAAAACCAGGAGGTCGAGCGCAAGAACACCGAGGTCGAGCAGGCGCGGCAGGCGCTCGAGGAAAAGGCGGAGCAGCTCGCGCTGACGTCGAAGTACAAGTCCGAGTTCCTCGCCAACATGTCGCACGAGCTGCGCACGCCGCTCAACAGCCTGCTGATCCTTTCCGACCAGCTGTGCAAGAACCAGGAGGGCAACCTGACGTCGCGGCAGGTCGAGTTCTCGAAGACGATCCATTCGTCCGGCAACGACCTGCTGATGCTGATCAACGACATCCTCGACCTCTCGAAGATCGAATCGGGAACGGTCGCGGTCGACGTCGGCGAGGTGCGGATCGACGACCTGCAGCGTTCGATCGAGCGCAGCTTCCGTCACTTCGCCGAGTCGAAGCATCTCGAGTTCGGCATCCAGATCGAGCAGCCGCTGCCGAAGTCGCTCGTCACCGACGTCAAGCGGCTGCAACAGATCGTCAAGAACCTCTTGTCGAACGCGTTCAAGTTCACCCACCAGGGCAGCGTCTCGTTCAATGTCGCGACCGCGGCGAGCGGCTGGACCGCCGACAACGAGCAGCTCGAGCACGCCTCGCAGGTGATCGCGTTCTCGGTCGTCGACACCGGGATCGGGATCTCGCCCGACAAGCAGCAGATCATCTTCGAGGCGTTCCAGCAGGCCGACGGCTCGACCTCGCGCAAGTACGGCGGCACCGGCCTGGGCCTGGCGATCAGCCGCGAGCTGGCGCGCCTGCTCGGCGGCGAGATCAAGCTGGTGAGCCAGCCCGGCGTCGGCAGCACCTTCACGCTCTATCTGCCGCAGAGCTACAACCCGGTCCGCACCGCGCGCCAGCAGCGCGCCGGCGGCGGCGAGGTCGCGAGGAGCACGGTCGCTGCGCCCGACGGCGTCGAGCCGGCGAGCTCGCCGGTGCGGCGCGGCGCGCTCACCGGGATGGCGGTGCTCGACGACGAGTACGCCAAGCGCTACGAGCCCGAAAGCGAGAACTTCGCCAATCTCGCCGGCGACGATCGGGGCTCGATCGCGAGCGGTGACCGTGTCCTGCTCATCGTCGAGAACGACCTCGCGTTCGCCGAGGTGCTGCTCGATGCGGCGCGGCTCGCGGGCTTCAAAGGAATCGTCAGCAACACCGGCGCCGGCGCGCTGACGATGGCGCGCGAGTTCCATCCTTCGGCGATCACGCTCGACATCTTCCTGCCCGACATGCAGGGCTGGCGGATCCTCGATCGCCTGAAGGCCGACAGCGCGACCCGACACATGCCGATCTGCGTCGTCTCGACCGACGACGCGCGCGAGCGCGCGCTCAAGGCCGGCGCGATCGGCTTCATCGCCAAGCCGCTGCAGTCGAAGGACGACGTCGACGCGGCGATCGGCGAGCTGATGCGCTACTGCGAGCGGCCTTCGCGCAAGCTCGTCGTCGCGCTGCCGGCGACGTCGCTCAGGAGCGACCTGCTCGCCGCGCTCGACGGCGAGGTGCAGGCGATCGTCGCCGAGGACGGCGACTCGATCCGCGCTGCGCTCGGCGACGCCGACTGCCTCGTCGTCGACGCGGCGATCGGCGACGTCGGCCCCGAGGACATCGTCGACGCGATGGCGCGCCGCGGCGGCGTCCGCCAGCTGCCGGTGGTGCTGCGCGCCTCGACGGAGGCGAACGGGTCGGACGTCTGGCAGCAGCCGCACCTCGGCTTCGCGGTGCAGCGCGCCGAGTCGCTGCAGGCGGTGCTCGCGCACGCGTCGTATCTGCTGCACCGGAGCCCGGCCCACATGTCCGAGCGCGAGCGCGAGGCGATCGAGGCGATCCTCGGCGCCAACGGCGCCCTGCAGGGCAAGAAGGCGCTCATCGTCGACGACGACATGCGCAACATCTTCGCGCTCGCGACCGTGCTCGACGGCGAGGGGATGGAGATCGTCTCGGCCGAGAACGGCCGCGAGGCGATCCGCCTCGTGCAGTCGGACCCGGCGATCGACATCGTCCTGATGGACATCATGATGCCGGAGATGGACGGCATCGCGACGATGCAGGAGATTCGCAAGCTCCCGCGCGGCCGCGAGCTGCCGATGGTCGCCGTCACCGCCAAGGCGATGAAGGGCGACCGCCAGAAGTGCATCGAGGCCGGCGCCTGGGACTACATCTCGAAGCCCGTCGACCCGACCCACCTGCTCGCGGTCCTGCGAGGGTGGCTGTGCCGCTGAGCAGCGACGCCGACGACGCCGTCCTCGGCGACGAGGACGGCGATCGCGCGAGCATCCTCATCGTCGACGACCTCGCCGAGAAGCTCCTCGTCTTCACGACGGTCCTGGAGAACCTCGGCCACGAGCTGGTCTGCGCGCACTCGGGCGCCGAGGCGCTGAAGGAGATCCTGAAGAAGGAGTTCGCCGCGATCCTGCTCGACGTCAACATGCCCGACATCGACGGCTTCGAGACCGCCGCGCTGATCCGCAAGTACAAGCGCTCGGCGAACACGCCGATCATCTTCGTCACCTCGTACGCCGACGAGCTGCAGACGATCCGCGGCTATTCGCTCGGTGCCGTCGACTACATCCTCTCGCCGATCGTTCCCGAGATCCTGCGCTCGAAGGTGAAGGTCTTCGTCGACCTTCACCTCGCGCAGCGGCGGCTGCGCCGTCGCGTCGCCGAGCGCGTCGCGCTCGCCGCCGCGGAAGGCGCGCGCAAGGTCGCCGAGGAGAACACGCAGCGCTCGAACTTCCTCTCGCATGCGAGCCGGCTGCTCACCGCGACGCTCGATCCCGAGATTGCGGCGCGGCGGCTGATGGAGCTGCTCGTGCCGGAATTCGGCGTGCGCGCTGCGGTCGCGCTCTGCGATGCCGACGGCGAGCCCGACGTCGTCTTCGAGTGCGAGTCGAGTCCTGCCGGCAGGCTGCGGATGCGCCGCCGCGCCGCCGGCGAGCTCGGCGAGGGCGAGCTCGCATCGTGGCGCGAGGGCCTCGTCGCCGAGACGACGGCGGTCGCGAAGCGCGGCGGGCCGCTCCGCCTTCCGCTCGTCACCGCCGCGCGCGTCGTCGGCGCGCTCGTCCTCTGGACCGAAGGCGCCGACCCGGCGATCGTCCCCGAGCTCGCCGAGCGCTCGGCGGTCGCGCTCGAGAACGCGCGTCTCTACCGCAGCCTCCAGCTCGAGATCGAGGAGCGCCGCGGGATCGAGTCGCGCCTTCAGGAATCGAACCGCCGCAAGGACGAGTTCCTGGCGATGCTCTCGCACGAGCTGCGCAACCCGCTGGCGCCGATCCGCACCGCGGTCGAGGTGATCCGCCAGGTCGCTCCCGACGATCCCAAGGTGATGTGGGGGATGGACATCACGCGGCGCCAGATCGATCAGCTGACGCGGCTCGTCGAGGATCTGCTCGACGTCGCCCGCATCAACCAGGGCAAGATCGCGCTGCAGCTCGACGCGCTCGACCTGCGCGAGGTCGTCGAGCACGCCGTCGAGACCGCGCTGCCGTTCATCCGCGCGCGCCGGCACCAGCTGACGAAGACCCTCCCCGACTCGCCGGTGATGCTGCGCGGCGACTTCGCGCGGCTGTCGCAGGTCGTCGCGAACCTCCTCAACAACGCCGCCAAATACACCGAAGAGGGCGGCACGATCGACGTCACGCTCGCGACGACGGCGGAAGCGAAGGCCGTCGTGACGGTGACCGACAACGGGATCGGCATCGACGCCGACCTCCTGCCCAACGTGTTCGAGCTGTTCGAGCAGGGCAAGCAGTCGCTCGACCGCGCGCAGGGCGGCCTCGGCGTCGGGCTGACGCTCGTCCAGCGGCTCGTCGAGATGCACAACGGCAATGTCGAAGCGACGAGCGCCGGCGTCGGCGCGGGCGCACAGTTCCGCGTCACGATGCCGTGCCTCGTCGAGGTCGGCGAGCGCCCGGCGCAGGTCGCGGTGCAGCCACCGCCGCGGCGGGCGTGCCGCATCCTCGTCGTGGACGACAACCAGGACGCCGCGCAAGCGACCGCGGTCCTGCTCGAGCTCGCCGGCCACGAGGTCAAGGCGGTCGGCGACGGCCACGATGCGCTCGCCTCCGCGCCGGTCTTCGCGCCCCATGTCGTCCTCCTCGACATCGGCCTGCCGCGGCTCGACGGCTACGCGGTCGCGCGGGAACTGCGCACGCTCGACGAAACGTCCTCCGCATGCCTGATCGCACTGACCGGCTACGGCCAGCCTGCCGACCGCGGCCGCGCGATGGAGGCCGGCTTCGACCACCACCTCACCAAGCCCGCCGATCCCGACGAGCTGCTGCGCGTCATCCAGGAATGGCTGCACTCGCACGCCGCCGGCGGAGAGCTCGCAGCGTCGCGCTCGGCGTGACTGCGCTGCGATGGGGCTGCCGCCAATCCCCGCCCCGCACGAGGCTTCAGATGCGGCAGCACAATCGCAGCTCACCATGGCCACGAGCGACACCGGTCCTCCGCCGCTGAGCGCGAACGCCGAAGTCTTCCGCCGCCTGGTGGAGAGCATTCGCGACTATGCGATCTTCATGCTCACGCCCGAGGGCGTGATCGCGTCGTGGAACAACGGCGCGCAGCTCATCAAGCAGTACACCGCCGCCGAGGCGATCGGCCAGCACTTCTCGATCTTCTACCTGCCCGATGCGGTCGACTCGGGATGGCCCGAGGAGGAGTTGCGCCGGTCGCTGCGCGACGGCCGCTTCGAGGACGAGGGCTGGCGCGTGCGCAAGGACGGCACCCGCTTCTGGGCCAACGTCATCATCTCGCCGCTGCTCGACGGATCGGGGACGCTGCTCGGCTTTTCCAAGGTGACGCGCGACCTGACCGAGCGGCGCCGCCACGAGGAGGAGCTGCGCGAGCGCGAGGAGCGGCTTCGCCTCATCGTCGACGGCGTCAAGGACCATGCGATGTTCCTGCTCGACCCCGGCGGGCGGATCGAGTCGTGGAACTCCGCGGCGCAGAAGGTCCTCGGCTACGCGCCGAGCGAGATCATCGGCCGCGATTCGGCGATCCTCTACCCGAAGCAGGAGCGCAGCGCCGGCCGGCCGCAGGCCGAGATGGCGGCGGCGGCGCACGCCGGCGCCTTCCAGTCGCGGGCGTGGAAGGTCAAGGCCGACGGCGCCGAGATCTGGACCGACGGCGCGATCAACGCGATCCGCGACGGCGATGGGCGCTTGAAGGGCTTCGTCCACATCCTGCGCGACCTGACCGAGCAGCGCCGCATCGCCGAGCTCGAGGCCGAGGGGCGGCGCATCCTCGAGTTCATCGCGATGCTCTCGCACGAGCTGCGCAATCCGCTCGCGCCGATCCGAAACGCGGTCAGCATCCTCAAGCTACCGCAGGGACAGCAGCAGACGACGAAGTACGCCGACATGATCGGCCGCCAGGTCACGCACCTGACCCGCCTCGTCGACGATCTGATGGACGTCAGCCGGATCACGACCGGCAAGATCGAGCTCGATCGCGCGCCGCTCGAGGTCAACACGCTCGTCCAGGTCGCGGTCGACTCGATGCGCAGCACGTTCGAGCAGTATGGCCACGAGATCTCGGTCCGGCCCGCGCCGCAGCCGGTGTTCATCGAGGGAGACGCTGTCCGCCTGACGCAGGTCGTCGTCAACCTGCTCAGCAACGCCGCCAAGTACACCGCGCCGAAGGGCCGGATCGACGTCGAGGTCTCGCGCAACCACACGGCGGTGCGGCTCGACGTCAGCGACAACGGGATCGGCATGTCGGAGGCGCTGATCGAGCGCATCTTCGAGCCGTTCGTGCAGGGCGAGCGCTCGCTCGATCGCGCCGAGGGCGGGCTCGGCATCGGCCTGACGCTCGTCAAGAAACTGGTCGAGCTGCACGGCGGCTCGGTGCTCGCGTCGAGCGCCGGCGCCGGACACGGCGCCAAGTTCACGATCACGCTGCCGCTCGCCGGCGACCGCGCGCAGCCGCTCTCGGCGGTCGCCGCGAGCCCGCGCGCGAGGGCGGCGAGCGTCCTCGTCGTCGACGACAACCGCGACGTCGCCGAGAGCCTCGTCGAGCTGCTCGAGGCGGCCGGCTGCGAGGTGCATGTCGCGTTCTCGGGGCGCGAGGCGATCGACATCGCGATGTCGACGCCGCTCACCGCGGTCCTGCTCGATGTCGGCCTGCCCGACATGTCGGGCTACGACGTGGCGCGTCGCCTGCGCGCGCTGCCGTCGATGCATGCGACGCGCATCATCGCGACGACCGGCTACGGGCTGAAAAGCGACCGCGACGCGTCGGCGGCGGCCGGGATCGACGCCCACCTCGTGAAGCCGGTCGACCACGAAGAGGTCCTGCGCCTGATCGCTTGAGGCCGCCATGCGCGCGATGGTGCTTCGCGAGCCGCGCCTTCCGCTCGAGCTCGAGCGGCGGCCCGACCCCGAGCCCGGCGCCGGCGAGGTGCGTCTTCGCGTCGAGGCGTGCGCGGTCTGCCGCACCGATCTGCACGTCGTCGACGGCGAGCTTCGCCTGCCGCGACTGCCGATCGTTCCCGGCCACGAGATCGTCGGCGTCGTCGATCGCGTCGGCAGCGGCGTCGATGCACCAGCCGTCGGCGAGCGCGTCGGCGTGCCATGGCTCGGGCACACGTGCGGCGCCTGCGCGTACTGCCGGCACGGCGCCGAGAACCTCTGCGACCGGCCGGTGTTCACCGGCCACGGCCGCGACGGCGGCTTCGCGTCGCACGTCGTCGCCGAGGCGGCCTACTGCATCGCGCTCCCCCTCGACGCCGACGCGGTGCGGCTCGCGCCGCTGCTTTGCGCCGGCTTGATCGGGTGGCGCTCGCTCGCGATGGCGGGCGACGGCGTTCGCGAGCTCGGCCTCTACGGCTTCGGCGCTGCCGCGCACCTCGTCGCGCAGTTGGCGCGCCGCCGCGGCCAGCGCGTTCACGCGTTCACCCGGCCGGGCGACGTCCGTGCGCAGTCGTTCGCGGGCGAGCTCGGCGCTGCCTGGGCCGGCGGCTCCGACGAACGTCCGCCGGTCGAGCTCGACGCCGCGATCCTCTTCGCGCCCGCGGGCGAGCTCGTGCCGGCAGCGCTCGCCGCAGTGCGCAAGGGCGGCCGCGTGGTGTGCGGTGGCATCCACATGAGCGACATCCCGTCGTTCCCGTATTCGCTCCTGTGGGGCGAGCGACAGGTGCGCTCGGTCGCGAACCTGACGCGCCGCGACGCTGCCGAGTTCTTCGCATTCGTCGCCGGCCAGCCGCTGCGCGTCGACGCGATCCGCTATCCGCTCGAAGACGCCAATGCGGCGCTCGCCGATCTGCGTGCCGGGCGGATCGAGGGCGCGGCCGTGTTGGTGCCGTAACGTCGTCGAGCATGAAGACGACGACCCACGGCATCCTGCTGCTCGCGGAGTCGGGCGAGCTGCTGCTCTGCCATTCGACCGGCAACCGGTTCTGGGACATTCCCAAGGGCCTCGCCGACGAAGGCGAGTCGAGCGTTGCCGCGGCGGTGCGCGAAGCGCGCGAGGAGTGCGGGATCGCGATCGATCCCGCGGGGCTTCATCCGCTCGGCCGCTTCGCCTACCGCCCCCAAAAGGACCTCGAGCTGCACGCCGCGCTGATCGAGCGCTTCGACGCCGCGGCGTGTGTGTGCACGAGCAGCTTCGTCGACCGCTTCGGGCGGACGCGGCCCGAGATGGACGACTTTCGCTGGACGCCGTTCGCCGAGGTCGGCGCGCGCTGCGCGAAGAGCATGGCAGTCGTGCTGACGACGCTCGTCTCGCTGCCTGCGCTGCTCGCGCAGCTGCTTGCCGACGGCGGCGTTGCGGCGTCGGCGCGGACGACCTAGCCTCGCGTCGGTTTCAGCCGGCCGTCGCCGCTTCGGCCTCGGCGGCCGCGATCGCCGCCTGCGCCGCTGTCTCGGGAGCGCGCACGACGAGCACCGGCACCGGCGCCTCGCGAACGATCTGCTCGGCGTCGCTGCCGAGCATCATCCTGCGCATGCCGCGGCGGCCGTGCGTGCCGACGACGATCAGGTCGGCGTGCCACGCGATCGCCTGTTCGCAGACGATCTCGCTGGTGCGCCGCGCGAAGCACTCGACCAGGAGCGAGTCGACCGCCACTCCCGCGGCCTCGGCGCGCTTGCGGCCGGCCTCGAGAAGCTCTTCGCTGCGCTTGCGCAGCTGCGGAACGACGTTCTTGGCGTAACTCGCGCCGCTCTCGAATCCGGAGACGAAGACGAGGTCGTCCATGACGTGGAGGACGCGGATGCTGCCACCGGTGGCCCGGCAGAGGTCGATCGCCTCGTCGAGCCCCCGCGTCGCGGTCGAGCTGCCGTCGATCGGAACGAGGATGCGTCGATAGCTGGTGGACATGGTGGCTCCTTTCGCAGATCGCGGTCCGAGCGGGCCGGGCGTGATCAGCATAGAGAGCGCCTGCGGGACCGTCTTGACGCCCGTCAAGGATCGGAAAGGGCGCGCCGCGGCGCGCGGGTCGCGCTAGTCGTCGCGCGCGCGCAAGCGGCGGTCGCGCAGCATGCGGTCGACGCATTCCCCGAGACGGCGCGCGTCGAAGGGCTTCCTCAGGTACGCGTTGTAGCCGTCGAACCCGGTACGGACGTCGGCCTCGTCGAGGCTCGTGTGCATCGCGATCATCGACGAGCGCGTGCGCGGATCCTTGCGCAACGCCCGGCCGACCGCGAGGCCGTCCATTCCCGGCATGTCGACGTCGAGGATGAAGGCGTCGAACTCCTCGCGCGCCGCTGCGACGAGTGCGGCGTCGCCGCTCGCGACCGCCTCGACGCTGTAGCCGGCCGCTTCGAGCGAGAGCGTGACCAGCTCGCGCATGACGTACGAATCGTCGACCGCCAGCACGCGTCCGCGCGACGGAGAGGCGTTCGAGGTGGGCATGGGCGCGAAGGATATCGAGCGATCCGCCTTTGGAACAGGGCGCGAGCTGGCGCCGGCGGCGTCGCCGCCGCGCTGCCTCAAAGCGCGGCAATCCGGCGGTTGCCCGCGCCTGTTCGTCGCGGCGCTCACTTGGCCGCAGGTTATTCACAGAGTTGTGCACCCGGGCGGTGGAAAAATTTTTTTTGCAACAGACGAGAATGCGGCATGGCAACAACGACGTTTCGCAAGGTCGCCGTCGTCGGCGCCGGAGCGGTCGGCAGCTTCTACGGCGCGATGCTGGCGCGTGCCGGCCACCCGGTCGTCCTGATCGGCCGGCGGGCGCACGTCGACGCGATTCACCGCGACGGTCTCCGTCTCGAGATGGCGGGACGAAGCGAGACGATTCCGATCGACGCCAGCAGCGACATCGGCGCCGCCGGCGGCGCCAACCTCGTCCTCGTGAGCGTCAAGTCGAGCGACACCGAAGCGGTGGCGCGCGAGCTCGCGCCGGTGCTCGCGCGCGACGCCGTCGTCGTCAGCCTGCAGAACGGCGTCGAGAACGCGGACGTGATCGCGCGTCACGTCGATGCGACCGTCGTCCCGGCGGTCGTCTACGTCGCGACCGCGATGCCCGCGCCGGGTGTCGTGCGCCACCACGGTCGCGGCGACCTGGTCGTCGGGCCGCGCACGCGCGCCGCCGCCGGCGATGCCGCGCTCGGCGAGCGGCTCGCTGCGCTCGTCGCGTTCTTCGCGACCGCCGGCGTCGCGGTCCGGGTCTCGGTCGACGTCGTCGCCGAGCTGTGGTCGAAGCTGATGGTCAACTGCGCGTACAACGCGATCTCGGCGCTCGCGCAGGCGAGCTACGGCGAGATGGTCGAGCTCGCGCCGATCCGCGAGCTGCAGCGCACCGTCGTCGGCGAGGTCGTCGCGGTCGCCGCCGCGTCCGGCGTCGAGCTGCCGCTGGCGGCGGCGGTCGCGGCGATGGAGCGGATCGCACCGGCGATGCCGGCGCAGCTGTCTTCGACTGCGCAAGACGTCGCGCGGAGAAAACCCAGCGAGATCGACCATCTCAACGGCTTCGTCGTCCGTCGCGGCCGCGAGCTCGGCATCGCGACGCCGGCCAACCAGGCGCTGCACGCGCTCGTCAAGCTCGTCGAGTCGCGCCACGCGCGCGCGTGAGGCGATGGCTGCGATTCGCGACGCGCCAGCGGAGGTGACAGCGGGCGACGCACCCGTCGTGCCGGCGGAGTTCGTCGAGGCGCTGCGCGAGCTCGGCCTCGTCGACGACGCGCAGCATCCGACCGGAGCGCCGCTCGCCGGCGGCGTCTCCTCGGACATCTGGCGAATCGACACTGCGCGCGGGCCGCTCTGCGTCAAGCGCGCGCTCGCGAAGCTGCGCGTCGCGGCCGACTGGCAGGCGCCGGTCGCGCGCAACGTCTACGAGGCGCGCTGGCTGCAGGTCGCGAGCGACGCCGCTCCCGGCGCGGCGCCGCGCCTGCTCGGCCAGCACGAGCGGCTCGGCGTCGTCGCGATGGAATACCTCGCACCCGGCGCGCATCGGCTGTGGAAGGACGAGCTTCGTCGCGGCAACGCCGACCTTGGCACGGCACGTGCGGTCGGCGCGACGCTGGCGCGGATCCACGCGCACAGCGCTGCACGGCCCGAGCTCGCGCGTGCGTTCGACTCCGACACGATCTTCTTCGCGATCCGCCTCGAGCCGTACCTGCTGGCGACGGCCGAGCGCCATCGCGATCTCGCCGGCGAGCTCGAAGCGCTCGTCGAGCGGACGCGCACGCATCGCGTCGCGCTCGTGCACGGCGACGTCAGCCCGAAGAACATCCTCATCGGCGCGCGCGGCCCGGTCTTTCTCGACGCCGAGTGCGCCTGGTGGGGCGACCCGGCGTTCGACCTCGCGTTCTGCCTCAATCACCTGCTCCTGAAGTGCCTGTGGACGCCGGCGGCGCGCGCCGGGTTTCTCGCCTGCTTCGACGCGCTCGCCGAGGCGCATCTCGGAGCCGTCGACTGGGAGCCGCGCGAGGCATTCGAGCGGCGCGCGGCGACGCTGCTGCCGGCGCTGCTGCTCGCGCGCGTCGACGGCAAGTCGCCGGTCGAATACCTGAGCGACGAGCGCGACCGCGCGACGGTGCGACGCGTCGCGCGGCGCTTCCTGAAGTCGCCGGTCGAGCGCGTCGGCGCCGTCGCTGCCGGCTGGCGCGAGGAGCTTGGGCGGTGAGCGGCACGCGCATCGCGAGCGTCCGCGGCCGCCGCGTCTGGGACAGCCGCGGCCGTCCGACCGTCGAGGCCGAGATTGCGCTCGCCGACGGCGCGGTCGGCCGCGCGATCTGTCCGGCGGGCGCGTCGAAGGGATCGCGCGAAGCGCTCGAGCTGCGCGACGGCGGCGCCGCGTTCGGCGGCCTCGACGTTGCGCGCGCGGTCGCCAACGTCGACGGCGAGATTTCGCGCGCGCTCGTTGGCAGCGACCCCGCCGACCAGGCCGCGCTCGACCGCCGACTGATCGAGCTCGACGGCACCCCTGCGAAGACGAGGCTCGGCGCCAACGCGACGCTCGCAGTCTCGATGGCAGCGGCGCACGCGGTCGCCGCGTCGCGCGGCGTTGCGCTCTGCGAGTCGATCGGGGGTGCCGAATCGACGCTGCTGCCGATGCCGCAGATCCAGATCTTCGGCGGCGGCGCGCACGCGTCGCGGCGCGTCGACGTCCAGGATTTCATGGTCGTCTGCCCGGGCGCGACGAGCTTCGCCGAGGCGATCGCCTGGACCGCCGAGGTCTATCGCAGCGCCGGCGAGGCGATGGCGGCACGCGGCAAGCTTGCCGGCGTCGCCGACGAGGGCGGCTGGTGGCCCGACTTCGCGAGCAACGAGGAAGCGCTCGAGACGCTCGTCGCCGCGATCGAGCGCGCCGGCCGCGTGCCGGGCGACGAGGTCGCGATCGCGCTCGACGTCGCCGCGTCCGAGCTCGGCAGCGACGGTCGCTACGCGCTCGGCCTCGAATCGCGCCAGCTCGACCGCGACGCCTGGATCGAGCTGCTGCTCGACTGGACGCGCCGCTATCCGATCGTCTCGATCGAGGACCCGCTCGGCGAGGACGACGCCGAAGGCTTCGCGCGCTTCACCCGCGCCGCCGGCGAGCGGATGCAGATCGTCGGCGACGACTTCCTCGTCTCCGACGCTGCGCTCGTCCGCGAGGCCGCCGCCCTCGGCGCCGCCAATGCCGTGCTGCTGAAGCCGAACCAGCGCGGCACGCTGACCGAGACGCTGGCCGCGTGGCGCGCCGCGCAGGACGTCGGCTACGCGGGGATCGTCTCGGCGCGCTCGGGCGAGACCGAGGACACGACGATCGTCCACCTCGCGGTCGGCTGGGGCGTCGGCCAGCTCAAGGTCGGCTCGTTCGCACGCAGCGAACGGATGGCGAAATGGAACGAGGCGTTGAGGATCGAGGAGCGGCTCGGCGCGCGTGCGCGCTTCGCGGGAGCGGCGGCGTTCGGCCGCAGCCGGCCTCGCGGCTAGAGCATCCCGGCGCTCAGAACTCCGAGATCGTCGTGTCGAGCGGCATGATCGTCGTCGCGCGACGCGTCGCCGACGGCGCCGGGTCGGCGTCGAGATCGTCCTTGCCGAAGGTGCCGAAGAAGATCGGCGCCCGCGACGACGTCGCGTCGAGCCACTCGTCGAAGTCTTCCTCGGCAAGCAGCACCGGCGTGCGCTTCTCGGCGGGCTCGCCGCGGTCGGTGTGGCGGCGGTCGAAGCGGTTGAGCAGCGGATGCAGGTCGCAGTTGATCGTCAGCATCGCGAAGCTGAGGACCTCGCGACCTTTTTCGTCGACCCAGCGGTCCCAGAGGCCGGCGATGCTGAGCGGCGTGCGGTCGTTCCTGCGGATGCGCCAGCGCTCGCTGCGCTTCGCGCCCTCGGCGTAGTAGGGCACGTAGATGCACTGCGCGGGCACGATGCACCACTGCCGGTTCGCGAACGCGTGCTTGAAGGTCGAGCGCGTCGCCGCAGTCTCGGCGCGCGCGTTGACCGAAGAGTTCGCCGAACGCACCGACTTCGCGGTCGCGGGGACAAGGCCGAAGCGCGCGAGCACCGCCTCGCGCTGCGCTGCGGCGCCTTCGCCGAAGCGGCGGATGATCGGAGCGGTCTCGCCCGCGGCGACGTCGGTCTGCCACTCCGCGTCGAGGACGAGGCCCCAGTCGCGTTCGAGCTCGGAAGCGGTCGGGGCGAGGTAATTGCTGGCCATCGCCCCGGACTGTAGCGCCGGTGGCAACCCCGTGGACGCGGGGCGACCGCGATTCGAGTGAACTGCACCACGCTCGCGGCGACGGGTGTCGCGTGCTCGCCTACACGGCGACCGGGGCCTTGATCGCCGGGTGATGCCGGTAGTCGACGACGACGATGTCCTCGAGCGTGTAGTCGAAGAGCGTCGGCGGCCGACGCGCGAACTCGAGCCGCGGATACGGGAACGGCTCGCGCGACAGCTGCAGCTCGACCTGCTCGGCGTGGTTGTTGTAGATGTGGCAGTCGCCGCCGGTCCAGACGAAATCGCCGACGTCGAAGTCGAGTTGCTGGGCGAGCATGTGCGTGAGCAGCGCATAGCTCGCGATGTTGAACGGGACCCCGAGGAAGATGTCGGCGCTCCTCTGGTAGAGCTGGCAGCTGAGGCGAGGCCGCGCCTCTCCAAGCGCCGGCGCGACGTAGAACTGGAAGAGCGCGTGGCACGGCAGCAGCGCCATCTTCGGCAGCTCGGCGACGTTCCACGCGCTGACGACGATGCGCCGCGAGTCGGGATTCGTGCGCAGCTGCTGAAGGACGTTGGCGATCTGGTCGACCTGACCGCCGTCGGGAGTCGGCCACGACCGCCACTGGACGCCGTAGACCGGGCCGAGGTCGCCGTCGGGCGCGGCCCATTCGTCCCAGATCGTCACTCCGCGCTCCTGCAGCCAGCGCGCATTGCCGTCGCCGCGCAGGAACCAGAGCAGCTCGAGGATGACCGAGCGCAGGTGCACCTTCTTCGTCGTCACCAGCGGAAAGCCCTCGCGCAGGTCGAAGCGCATCTGGTGACCGAAGACGCTCTTCGTGCCGGTGCCGGTGCGGTCCGCCTTGGCGACGCCGTGGTCGCGGACGTGGCGCAGGAAGTCCTCGTACTGCGTGCGCACGGGGCGCTCGCCGGGATCGATGGAACGAGACGCCAAGTGCATCCGCCGATTATGGAAGGAGCAGCTCGGTGTTGGTCGAGGGATCGGGCGGGTGGCTGTGTGGAGCGAGATGAAGGAGGAGGGCCGGCCGTCCAGGCCAGGCCCGGGGGACAGGAGCGCAACACGGCCACCCGCCCCAGCCTCGCGCGCCACCCTCCGACAAAAACTCAGCGATCGAACTGCAGCGCCGCAAGCCGCGCATACAGGCCACCGCGAGCGATCAGCTCGGCGTGCGTCCCCGACTCGACGATCTCGCCCGCCTCGAGGACGACGATGCGGTCGGCGCGCTGCACGGTCGAGAGGCGGTGGGCGATCACGATCGTCGTGCGGCCGCGCATCGCCGACTCGAGGGCAGCCTGGACCATGCGCTCGCCTTCGGCGTCGAGCGCGCTCGTCGCTTCGTCGAGCAATAGCAGCGGCGCGTTCTTGAGCATCGCGCGCGCGATCGCGATGCGCTGGCGCTGGCCGCCCGACAGCCGCACGCCGCGCTCGCCGAGGAACGTCTTGTAGCCCTCGGGCAGCGCGGCGATGAAGTCGTGCGCGAACGCGCCGCGCGCAGCGGCGACCACTTCGTCGTCGCTCGCGTCGGGCCGGCCGTAGCGGATGTTCTCCATCGCATCGGTCGAGAAGATGACGCTGTCCTGCGGAACGATCCCGATCCGCTTGCGCAGGTCTTCGAGCGAGACGCGGTCGACGCGCTCGCCGTCGATGCGGACTGCGCCCGACTCGACGTCGTAGAAGCGCAGGATCAGCTGCAGCACGGTGCTCTTGCCGGCGCCGCTCGGGCCGACGAGCGCGACCGTCTCGCCGGGCGCGACCGCGAGGTTGAAGTGCGCGAGCGTCGGCTGCTGCGGCCGCGACGGATAGCGGAAGGTGACGTCGTCGAGCTCGACCGACGCGCCCGCCATCCGCGCCGCGAGCGGTTGCGGTTGCGCAGGCGAGACGATCGGCGAGCGCATCTGCAGCAGCTCGATCAGCCGCTCGGTCGCGCCGGCAGCGCGCAGAAGGTCACCATAGACCTCCGAGAGCACCGCGACGCTGCCGATGAGGATGATCACGTAGACGACCGTCTGGCCGAGGTGGCCGGCGCTGATGTCGCCGCGCACGACGGCCTGCGTGCCCTGGTAGAGGCCCCAGAGCAGTGCGCCAAACGTCGCGCTGATGATGAAGGCGACGAGGAACGAGCGCAGCCGTGTCCGTCGCACGGCCGTCTGGAACGCGCGTTCGGTCGCCGCAGTGAAGCGTCCCGATTCGCGGTCCTCCTGCTGGTAGCTCTGCACGACCGGAATCGCGTTCAGCACCTCGGCCGCGATCGCGCTCGAGTCGGCTATCCGGTCCTGGCTCGCGCGCGACAGGCCGCGGACGCGACGGCCGAAGTAGAGCGACGGCAGGACGACGAGGACGAGGATCGCGAGCACCTGCGTCATCACGACCGGGTTGGTGACGATCAGCATCGCCATCGCGCCGATGCCCATGACGGTGTTGCGCAGGCCCATCGAGAGGCTCGAGCCGACGACGGTCTGGACCAGCGTCGTGTCGGTCGTCAGCCGCGACAGCACCTCGCCGGTCTGCGCCGACTCGAAGAACTCGGGGCTCTGGCGCACGACGTGTGCATAGACCGCGTTGCGGACGTCGGCGGTGACGCGCTCGCCGATCCAGCTCACCATGTAAAAGCGCGCCGCCGAGAAGACGCCGAGCGCGACGCCGACCAGGAAGAGCGCGAGGAAGTGGCCGCGCAGCGCGACCACCCGCGCAGCCGGGTCGGCGGAGACGAAGCCCTGGTCGATCAGCGACTTCAGCGCGACCGGAAAGACGAGCGTGCTGAGCGCCGCGAGGACGAGGAAGACCGCGGCGAACGCGATCTGGAGCCGGTACGGGCGGACGAAGGGCAGCAGACCGGCGAGCGCCCGGACGTTCTTCGCCGGCGCGGGGGCCGCGGCAGGGGCGGCGCGGGCGGGCGCTGGCGGGGCGATGGTCGACACCGGGGCAGTGTAGGCCGGTCGAAGCCTCTGCAATGAATGAGGCGGCAAAGACCGCTCGGGCAAACGGAGCCTTGACAATCATTGCCTAAGCACGTATCTTCTGCTCATGACCCGAAAGACTGCCACCGCCACCGCTGCGCCCACGACTCCCTTCTACGAGCCCGTCGGCTATTGCGCCGACGAGAGCGTCGGCTGGCTGATGAAGCGCGCGCTGGTGTCGATCGCGCAGGCCGCCGACCGCCGCCTCGAGCCGAAGGGGATCACCCACGCGCAGTGGGCCGCGCTCTTCATGCTCGACCGCTGCCGCGCGTCGACCGTCGCCGAACTGGCGCGCGAGACCCAGAGCGATCCCGGCGCGATGACGCGGCTGCTCGACCGCCTCGAGGCCAAGGGCTTCTGCCGCCGCCAGCGCTCGACCGACGACCGTCGCGTCGTCCGCATCGAGCTGACGCCCGAAGGCGAGGTCGCGGCACACGAAGTGCCGATCGTGCTCGCGCAGGTGCTCAACGAGCATCTCGCGGGATTCTCGAAGTCGGAGTGGGGGCAATTGAAGGACATGCTGCGGCGGATGGTCGCCAACGGCGAGGCCGCAGCAGCAGGGAGCGACGCATGAGCGGCTGCCAGGATTGCCAATCGATCCGACCGGGCGCGGTTGCGCGCACGCTGACGACGTTCGTTGTCGCCGTCGCATCGGTGGTGGTGATGGCGCTCGCCGGCTGCGCGAGCCCCGAAGGCATCGCGCCGAGCGCGCAGCTCGCCGCGCCGGCGGCGGTCGGTGCTGCGCCCGCGCAAGCGCCGGCGGCCGCTCCGGTCTCCGCCGAGTGGTGGCGCGGCTTTGAAGACCCAGTGCTCGACGACCTCATCGGGCGCGCGACGGCGGGCAACCCGAGCCTGCGGGTCGCCGCTGCGCGCACCGCACGGGCTTCGGCCAATGTCGCTGCCGCCAACGCCGCGCGCGCTCCGCTCGTCACCGGCCAGCTCGACGCGATGCGCCAGCGCTTCAGCGAGAACAGCCTCTATCCGCCGCCGCTCGCCGGCTCGGTCCAGAACACCGCGACCGCGCAGCTGAACGGCTCGTGGGAGCTCGACTTCTTCGGCCACAACCGCGCCCAGCTCGACGCCGCGATCGGCAGCGAGCGCGCCGCCAGCGCCGATGCCGACGCTGCGCGGATCCTGCTCGCGGTCAACGTCGCGCGCAGCTACGTCCAGTTGGCGCGGCTGCTCGAGCAGCACAGCGTGCTCGAGCGCGTCCTCGCGCAGCGCGACGAAGTGTTCTCGCTCACCAAGCAACGCGTCACCGCCGGCCTCGACACCAACGTCGAGCTGCGCCAGAGCGAAGGGTTCCTGCCCGAGACGCGGCAGCAGCTCGAGGCGACCGACGAGCAGATCGCGCTCGCCCGCCATGCCATCGCGGCGTTGCTCGCCGAGCCGCCCGACCGTTTCGCGACGCTGGCGCCGAAGCTCTCGACACTGCGTCCGATCGCGGTTCCCGACGTCGTCCCCGCCGACCTCGTCGGCCGCCGTGCCGACATCGTCGCCGCACGCTGGCGCGTCGAGGCGGCCGTCGGCGACGTCGCTGCGCAACGCGCCCAGTTCTATCCGAACGTCAACCTGACGGCGTTCATCGGCCTCGGCACGCTCGGCCTCGACCGCCTGATCGATGCCGGCAGCCTGCAGTGGGGCGTCGGCCCGGCGATCCGCCTGCCGATCTTCGACGCCGGCCGGTTGCGCGCGGGCCTGCGCGGCCGCGCCGCGGACCTCGATGCCGCTGTCGAGACGTACAACGCGACGCTCGTCGATGCGATCCACGACGTCGCCGACCAGATCAGCTCGACGCGATCGGTCGTGCTTCAGCAGCGCGAGCAGGATGCCGCGCTGGCGTCGGCAGAAGCGGCGTACGACCTCGCGACGCAGCGCTACCGCGCCGGCCTCGGCAGCTATCTCACCGTGCTGAACGCCGAGACCAACGTGATCGCGCAACGCCGCCTCACGACCGACCTGCGCGCCCGCGCGATCGACTCGCAGATGCTGCTCGTGCGTGCGCTCGGCGGCGGCTACGCCGCTGGCGACGACGTGCGTGCCTTGGCGAGCGCCGGGCTGCCGCGCTGAAGCTTCCGCGTGTTGGCGGATCGCGCAAGCAGAACCGTTTTCCGGAGATTTCGATGAGCCTCGCAGAAGAAAAGCAACAGACCTCGGTGCCCCAGAGCGACGCCGATCCGCAACGCACGGCCAGGCGCGCGTCGGCCGACGCTCCCGCGCCCGCCGATGCCGAGCAGCCGGTGTACGACGATCGCGGCGCCGAGCCGGCCGCGGTCGCGCCCAAACCCCGCTCGAAGCGCAAGCTCGCGCTCGGCATCGTCGCGCTCGCCGTTCTCCTCGGCGGCCTTGCCTATGGCGTCTACTGGTGGCTCGTCCTCTCCCACTACGAGAGCACCGACAACGCCTACGTGCAGGGCAACGTCGTCCAGCTGACGCCGCAGATCGCGGGCACCGTGGTCGCGATCTATGCCGACGACACCGACTTCGTCAAGACCGGGCAGCCGATCGTCAAGCTCGACCCGGCCGACGCCCAGGTCGCGCTCGACCAGGCCGAGGCGCAGCTCGCGCAGGCCGTGCGCGAGGTGCGCACGACGTACGTCAACAACGGCGCGTTGCGCGCGCAGGTCGCCGCGCGCGAAGCGGATCTGGTGCGGGCGCGCAGCGACGTCCAGCGCGCGCAGGACGACGTCAACCGGCGCGCGCCGCTGGTGCGCACCGGCGCCGTCGGCCAGGAAGAGTTCAACCACGCCAATGCGCAGCTCGCCGCGGCGAAGTCGGCCGAGGCCGCCGCCGGCTCGGCGATCGAGGCGGCGCGCGAGCAGCTCGCGTCGAACCAGTCGCTCACGGAGAACGTTTCGGTCGAGCAGCACCCGAACGTGCTGCGCGCCGCCGCGCGTGTCCGCGAGGCCTTCCTCGCGCTGCGCCGCAGCCAGCTCCTCGCGCCGGTCGACGGCTACGTCGCGCGCCGCAGCGTCCAGCTCGGCCAGCGCGTCCAGGCCGGAGCGCCGCTGCTGTCGGTCGTCGCGCTCGACGACGTCTGGGTCGATGCGAACTTCAAGGAAGGCCAGCTGCGCAACCTCCGCATCGGCCAGCCCGTCGAGCTCGAGGCCGACGTCTACGGCAAGAAGGTCACGTACCACGGCACGATCGAGGGCCTCGGCGCCGGCACCGGCGCGGCGTTCGCGCTCCTGCCGGCGCAAAACGCGACCGGCAACTGGATCAAGATCGTGCAGCGCGTGCCGGTCCGGATCGCGCTCGACCCGAAGGAAGTGCGCGAGCATCCGCTGCGCGTCGGCCTCTCGATGGACGCGAAGGTCGACGTCGCCGACACCAGCGGTCGCGTTCTCGCGGCACAGACCGAGCGCCCCGCGCGTGCGCAGACGAGAGTCTTCGACCGCGGCAACGACGAGGCCGACGTCGAGGTGCAGAAGATCATCGCCGCCAACCTCGGCCGCCGCGTCGGCGACGCGCGACCGGCAACGCCCGCGACCGCGCGCGGCGCGGCGCCGACGATCGCCCGCACGGCGTCGACCGCCGCCCACTGATGGCCACCGCCAGCATCGCGGCGCCGGCGCGGCGCCCGGCGCCGGCCGCCGCGCCCGCAACGCCAGAGTCCGGGCCGCTGCAAGGCGCCGAGCTCGTCCTCGGAACGATCGCGCTCTCGCTCGCGACGTTCATGAACGTGCTCGACTCGTCGATCGCGAACGTGTCGATCCCGGCGATCTCGGGCGACCTCGGCGTCAGCCCGTCGCAGGGCACCTGGGTCATCACCTCGTTCGCAGTCGCCAATGCGATCTCGGTGCCGCTCACCGGCTTTCTGACGCAGCGCTTCGGCCAGGTGCGCCTGTTCGTCGCGAGCATCCTGCTGTTCGTGGTCGCGTCGTGGCTGTGCGGCCTGGCGCCGAACATCACCACGCTGATCGCGTTTCGCGTCCTCCAGGGCTTCGTCGCCGGGCCGATGATCCCGCTCTCGCAGACGCTGCTGCTGTCGAGCTATCCGCGCGCCAAGGCGGGCACCGCGATGGCGATGTGGGCGATGACCGTGCTCGTCGCGCCGGTCGCCGGCCCGCTCCTCGGTGGCTGGATCACCGACAACATTTCGTGGCCGTGGATCTTCTACATCAACATCCCGGTCGGTCTCGTCGCCGCCGCGGTGACGTGGTCGATCTACCGCAAGCGCGATGCCGGTGGACGCAAGGGGCCGTTCGACGCGGTCGGCCTCGCGCTGCTCGTCGTCTGGGTCGGCGCGCTGCAGATCATGGTCGACAAGGGCAAGGAGCTCGACTGGTTCGGCTCGACGCAGATCGTCGTCCTCGCGCTCGTTGCCGCGATCGGCTTCGCGTTCTTCCTCGCCTGGGAGCTCACCGAGGAGCACCCGATCGTCGACCTGCGCCTGTTCGCGCGCCGCAACTTCCTGATGGGAACGCTCGCGCTCTCGGTCGCGTACGGCCTCTTCTTCGGCAACGTCGTGCTGCTGCCGCTCTGGCTGCAGCAGTACATGGGCTACACCGCGACGTGGGCCGGCCTCGCGACGGCGCCGGTCGGCATCCTCGCGATCATCCTCTCGCCCTGGGTCGGCAAGAACGTCACGAAGATCGATCCGCGGCGCCTGACCACGGTCGCGTTCCTCGGCTTCGCGTTCGTCCTCGTGCTGCGCTCGCACTTCAACGTCCAGGCCGACTTCCGCACGATCCTGATTCCGACCGTGCTGCAGGGCGCGGCGATGGCGTTCTTCTTCATCCCGCTGCAGGCGATCATCTTCTCCGGCCTGACGCCCGAGCGCATGCCGGCGGCGGCGGGCCTCAGCAACTTCGCTCGCATCACCGCCGGCGCGATCGGCACCTCGATCTTCACGACCGCGTGGGAGAACCGCGCGGCGTTGCACCACGCCGAGCTCGCCGAGCGCATCACGAGCTCGAGCGACGCCGCGACCGCGGCGCTCGGCCAGCTCGGCGCGTCCGGGCTCGACCCGGCACAGTCGCTGGCGATGGTCAACCGGCTGGTCGACCAGCAGGCGTTCACGCTCGCAGTCGACGATCTGTTCTTCCTCTCGGGAATGCTGTTCCTGCTGCTGCTGGTCTTCGTCTGGGCGACGAAGCAGGCGAAGAACGCGGCGGTCGACGCCGCCGGCGCGCACTGACGCTGGCGCGCAGCGTGGCGCATCAGAGGACGAGCCGCGCCGCGTATCCCGTCATCTCGAGGTAGCCGCGGCCGATGCGGCGGCCGGCGCCGTCGAGGAGGAGCGAGAGCCCTTCCCAGTAGATCGTTCCGGTGCTCGCCCGGCTGTCGAGCTCCTGGTCGTCCTGCAGCGCGCGCACGGTGTACGCGCCGACAGGAGTCGCGACCTGCCATTCGACCGGATAGCGCGTTCCGGTCGCCGCGCTCGCCCACGTCCGCTTCGGCGTGAAGACGACCTCGCCGTTGGCGAAGTCGCGCACCGCGCCGCCCTGCGCGCGGTGGCTGCCGCCGCTCCAGAGCGTGCTGCCGTCGGGTCGCCGGATGCGAAACGCCATCAGCGCCCCGCCGTTGTCGAGGTTGATGCCGATCCAGTCCCAGCCCGCCGCTGCCGGATCGAGGTACGCGTCGCTCCATTCGTGGTCGAGCCAGGCGCGCCCCTCGACCGCGAACGTGCGACCGTCGAGCGAGAGGCTGCCGCGCGCGGCGAGCTGCGGCTCGCTGTAGTAGCGACTGAGCTGCTCGCGCCGTGGCCCCTTGCGCGACGTTCCTGCGTCGCCCTGAAGGAGGACCGGTTGCGTCGTGTCGAGGGCGAGGTCGAACGCGAAGCCCGCAGCGTCGCCGGCCGCGCGCGCGCGGTAGCGGCTCGCGCCGCCGGCATCTTTGCGATCGAGCCGCCAGTCGCCGATTTCGACCACGGTGTCGTCGACGCTCGCCTCGGCGATGCCGAAGCCGGCGCGCGCGATGCGCTGGTCGTGGCGGAGCTTGCCGCGAGCGAGGTCGCTGACCGCGGCGTGTGCGAACAGCAGCTGGCGCGCGGCGAAGCGGCTCGCCTCGGCGCCGCCGAGCGGTGTCGGCACGCGAAAGAAGGTGATCTGGAAGCCGATGGCGCTGCGCTCGGCCGCATCGAGCGCGCCGGTGACGTACCACCATTCGCTGTGCGACTCGGGATGCGCACCGAAGTCGCGCGGAAAGCGAAGCGGCGTCGCGGGCGGCTCGGCGGCAAGCAGCGTGCCGGCGCGCGCGGCGGCGAGCGCAGCGAGCAGCGAGCGACGCGAAAGCATGCGCAAGGATGACACGGCGCCGGCGGCCGCGTCGCGCGCGGTCGCCGAGCCCCGGGGAACGCCGCTTGAACGCCGCCATCCTTTCCACTAGGCTGGCCCGTGCCATCCGTTGCGCATCGCGCACGCACCACCAAGAAGGAACTCCGATGAACCGCCCGACCCTCCGTGCTTCCGTCGTTCTCGCCTGCGGCGCTGCTGCCGCCGTGCTCGCCGCGTGCGGCGCCATGTCGTCGATGACAGGAGGCGGCACCGGGACGAGCTTCTTCGTCTCGAGCACCGGCTCGGGAAAGGGCGGCGACCTCGGCGGGCTCGCCGGTGCCGATCGACTGTGCACGTCGCTCGCGACCGCGGCGGGCGCCGGCAACCGTACCTGGCGCGCGTACCTGAGCACGCAGGCGGGTCCCGGCGGCGGCCCGGCGGTCAACGCGCGCGATCGCATCGGCACCGGCCCGTGGCGCAACGCCAAAGGCGTCGTCATCGCCAACAACGTGAGCGAGCTGCACGGCAGCAACAACCTCACCAAGCAGACCGCGCTCACCGAGCGCGGCGACGTCGTCAACGGCCGCGGCGATACGCCGAACATGCACGACATCCTGACCGGCTCGCAGCCCGACGGCACGGCGATCGCGGGCAACGTCGACACGACGTGCGGCAACTGGACGAAGAGCGGCGAGGGCGCCGCGATGGTCGGCCACAGCGATCGCACCGGCCTCGACGAGAGCGCGCCGGCGAAGTCGTGGAACTCCTCGCACCAGTCGCGGGGCTGCAGCCTGGAGGCGCTGAAGGCGACCGGCGGCGACGCGCGCATCTACTGCTTCGCCGCCAACTGATCGCCATCGCGCGATGCCGGTCTTCTCGAGTCTTGGCATCGACCACGATGCCGGCGAGCGGCGAATCGCGCGGCTGCGGCTGAACCGCCCCGAGCGGCTGAACGCGATCGACTCGGCGATGCCCGGCGAGATCCGGGCCGCGGTCGAGTGGGCGGAGGCGAACGACGAGGTCCACGTCATCGTCGTCGAAGGCGCGGGCCGCGCGTTCTGCGCCGGCTACGACCTGCACGCGCTCGCCGAAGAGAGCCCGCGCTCGGGTCCGGTCGACCACCCGCTGCAGCAGGAAAAGCAGCCCTGGGACTCGATGGTCGACTACGCGGTCATGAAGCGCCACACCGAGGACTTCATGGCGCTCTGGCGCTCGCGCAAGCCCACGATCGCCAAGGTGCACGGCTACGCGGTCGCCGGCGGCAGCGACATCGCGCTCTCGTGCGATCTCCTCGTCATGGCCGACGACGCCAAGATCGGCTACATGCCGACGCGCGTCTGGGGCTGCCCGACGACGGCGATGTGGACGTTTCGCCTCGGCCCGGCGCGCGCGAAGCAGCTGATGTTCACCGGCGACGTCATCACCGGCGCGCAGGCCGCCGAATGGGGCCTCGCCAACATCGCCGTTCCCGCCGCCGAGCTCGACGCCGCGACCGACGCGCTCGCGCGCCGCATCGCCGGCGTGCCGCGCTCGCACCTCGCGATGCACAAGCTCGTCGTCAACCAGGTGATGCTGACGGCAGGCCTCGAGCAGGCGCAGACGCTGGCGACGGTGTTCGATGGCATCACCCGCCACAACCCTGAAGGCGTGTGGTTCCGCCGCCAGGCGCAGCTCGACGGCTTCAAATCCGCGGTCGAGTGGCGCGACAGCGGCCGGCCGATCCCCGAGGCCGACGAAGCGCGCGAGCTGATCGCCGCGCTCGAGCGCCGGCTCGCCGAGCGCGGCGGCGCACGCTGAGCGTCGCGCGCGCCGTGCCTTCGCGACGCGCGCTCTGCATCGCCGGCACGCTCGTGCTCGCGGGCTGCGCCAGCCGACGCGACGACCGTCGCGCCGCCGCCGAGCTCGGCAGCACCGGAAAGCTGCGCGCCGCGATCAACTTCGGAAATCCCATCCTCGCCAGTCGCGGCGCCGGCGGCGAGCCGCGGGGCCTTTCGGTCGATCTCGCGCGCGAAGCGGCGCGCCGGCTGGGCCTCGACGTCGAGCTCGTCACCTTCGAGTCCGCGGGCACGGTCGTCGACGCGGTCAAGGCCGCGGGGGTCGACCTCGCGTTCGTCGCGATCGATCCGGTGCGGAGCGCCGACATGGACTACACGGCGCCCTACGTCATCATCGAAGGCGCCTACCTCGTCCGCAACGAGTCGCCCCTGCGTGCCAACGACGAGGTCGACCGTCCCGGGACGCGCATCGCCGTCGGCCGCGGCAGTGCGTACGACCTGTACCTGACACGCGCGCTGAAGTCGGCGACGCTCGTGCATGCGCCGACGTCGCCGGCGGTCACCGATCTCTTCCTCGCCCAGAGCCTCGACGTCGCTGCCGGTGTCAAGCAGCAGCTCGAGGCCGACGCACGGCGCGTCGGCGGCGTGCGCCTCCTGCCCGGCCGCTTCATGGTCATCGAGCAGGCGATGGGCGTGCCGAAGGGTCGGCTCGCGGCGCAGGCGTGGCTGAGCGCGTTCATCGAGGACCTGAAGGCGTCGGGGTTCGTCGCCGACGCGCTGCGGCGCCACGGCGTCGAAGGCGCGGTCGTCGCGCCGGCGCGCGCGGCGAGCTGACGCGCGCTCGCGATTCAGTCGACCTCGAGCACGACCGGAACGCCTGCGCGCACCGTGTTGTGGATTTCGGCCACGGCATCGGTCTCGCGCAGCAGCGCCGCGATCCGCTCGGCGGGCGCGGAGGACGACACCTTGGCGCGGTAGCGGATGTCCGACGCCGCCAGGCCGATGCCTTCGAAGCGCGCGGTCGCGCGCACCTCGACGCCGTCGAGCACGAGGCCGAGCCGAGCCGCCTCGCGGTAGAGGTCGTTGCAGTAGCAGGTCGCGAGGGCAAGCATGAGCAGCTCGCCGCCGTTGACGGCCGAGCCGCCGCCCGACAGCTTCGCCGGCAGCGCGAGCGCGCGCTCGTTGCCGTCAGTGGCGACGGCGACCTCGTGGCGCGACGCCGCGTTGCGGACGACCGCCGAGATCTCCATCATGGCTCCCGCGCGCGCGGCTCGATCGGCTCGACGAGATGCGCGCGGTCGGCGCGCGGCGGGTACGGCTCGGGCCAGAACTCGACGAGCCGCTCGATCCTGCCGTTCTTGCACGTGAAGAACGAGACCGCCTTCGCGCGCTGCACGCCGTCGGTGATGTCGACTTCGGAGACCGCGTCGTTCGCATCGCCGAACAGGCGAACGATCGTGAACTGCCAGCGACCGTGGGCGACGTACTCGCGGTTCATCCGCGCGAAGCGATCGGCGCCGCGGATGCGCTCGTTCGACTGCGGCCACTCGAGGACGAACTCCGGCGCGAGGACGGCGGCGACCGCATCGAAGTCGTTGGTCGCCATCAGGCGCCAGAACTCGCGCACGAGGTCGACGGCGGGCACGGCCGGGCTCTAGCGCTTCCGCGCCGCGCTCGCGGTCGCGGGCAGCCACGCGCCGACGGCGGCGACGGCCTCGTCGGCAGCGATGCGCGCGGCCTCCCGGCTCACTTCGGCCGGCACCCATTCGGGAAACGGCACGTGCTGCGCGACGTGGCGCCCCGCCGCCGTGTGCTCGTTTCGCACCTGCGCGATCCGCTCCGGCGCGAAGCGGTCGGCGATGCGCACGAGCGCCGGCCAGAGCCTGCGGTGCACGAGCGTGACCTTGCCGTCGACGAGGCGGCACGCGAGGACGTCGGCCGACGTGCTCGCGCGCTCGAGGACGGCATAGATCGCGTTCGCCTTCGGGTGCGACCACCAGTTGCCGACGATCGTCTCGCCGGCGATCGCGTCGATCAGGCGTGGCGCGGCGCCGCGCGCCGATGCGAGGACGACGCCGTGCATCTCGATGAACGCGAGCGCGCGCGCCACTTCGGCGTCGCGTGGCGGCGTCGTCGAATCGCGTACGGGCGAAGCGGCAGCGGCCATCGCTTCAGCCGAGCGCGTCGAAGTGGGGATTGAACGCGACCTCCCAGAGATGGCCGTCGGGATCCTGGAAGCAGCCGGCGTAGCCGCCGTAGAACGTCGCGTGCGCGGGCTTGACGATGGTGGCGCCGGCACGCTCGGCCTCGCGCATCACCGCGTCGACCTCGCCCTGCGAGCCGACGTTGTGGGCAAGCGAGAACTCGAGCGCGCTCGGCGTCGCGAGCGGCAGCCCGGTGTCGGCAGCGAGGCTCTTGCGCGGCCAGAGCGCGAGCTTGAGGCCGCCGTCGAGGCGAAAGAACGCGACCGCGCCGTTCTCGATCTCGCTGCCGACGATGCCGCTCGTCGCGAAGCCCAGGCCATCGCGGTAGAACGCGACGGCGCGCTCGAGGTCGTCGACGCCGAGCGTCAGCAGCGTGATGCGCGCCTTCATGCCGCTTCCTTCGCTGTCGCCGCTAGCGCATCAGGATCTGCAACGCGATCGCCGCCTGCGCGACGAAGCCCACCGTGAACGCGAGCGTGCGCAGCCACGGCACGCCGAACGTGTACGCGACGGCGTGGACGACGCGCGCCCAGAAGTAGACGACCGCCGCGCCGGCGACGACGCCGTTCGACACGCCGACGGCGTTGGCGACGAGGACGAGCGCTGCGAAGACGACGAGGTTCTCGACCGCGTTGTCGTGCGCGCGCATCAGGCGGACCGCCCACGGCGACTGCGGCTTCGGGTTCGCGGGGTAGCCGACCGCGTCGAGGAGGCCCCGCGTCGCGATGCGGTCGAGGATGTACGGCACCCACAGCAAGCCCGTCAACGCAGTGACGAGGGTCAGGTAGAGCAGCTCGGTCTTCATCGTGGTTCCCTCCCGTTGTTGGTGTCGACGGTCACGCCCGAGAGCGGCCGTCGAAGTGCGTGACCTTGATCTTGTCGAGATCGACTCCTTCGAGGCAGCGCACGTTGATCGCGGCGATCGCGTTGCCCTTCGAGTCGGTGCCGTCGGCGTAGGGATGCATCCCGCACGTCGGGCAGAAGCGGTGGCGGATGACGTGCTTGTTGAACTCGTAGACGCGCGACGCGCTCTCCGGCGTCACCAGCTTGAGCGAGGCGCGCGGAACGAACCACAGGAGCGAGCCCTTGCGCTGGCAGATCGAGCAGTTGCACGCCATCGCGCTCTCGATCTCGCCCTCGACCTCGTAGGCGACCGCGCCGCAATGGCAGCTTCCCCGGTAGTGCATTGCCGTTCTTCCTCCCGGGTCACTGCGGGGCGCGGCCGTAGAAGATCGCCTGGATGCGGCCGCCGCGGATGCGAACGGTCGCGACGAGATTGCCGGCGCCGCGCTCGTAGACCCAGTCTTCGCTCAGCACGCACGGCACCGAGAGCCCGGCGATCGGATCGGGAACGAGGTACGGCGTTCCGGTGTAGAAGACCGGCGCGCAGTAGCTGTCGCGCATCGACGGCGCTCCGCACTTGTAGGCGAGCGCGAGACGCGAGTCGCCTTCGGCGGCGATCCCGTTTTCGCAGCGCAGCGACTCGGCGAGCGCCGGCCGGTGTAGCGACGCCAACGTCGCCGCGAGGACGAAAAGAAGGTGGGCGCGCATGACGACTCCTGTCGTGCCGCCCGCCAGCATACGCCGGCCGATGCGCCCCTGCGCAGTGGACGGTCGCTGCTCAGTGCCTCAGCAGCCGGCGGTGCACTTGCCGCCGGAATCGAACTCCATCGTCTTGCCCGACAGCGGCACGTGCACCGGCATCTTCGCCGCCTTGATGAACGCCTCGGTCTTGCTGCCTGCGCGCACCTTGCCGCCTTCGGTGCCCGCCTCGTTGGCGTGCGACGCGATCACCGACGCCGGCTGGACGAGCTCGTTGACGACGTACGCCGCTTCCGCCGGCCCGGTCGTGAAGCCGTCGCCGATGTTCATGACGACGAGCTTGGCGTGGTAGTGGTCGCGCACCACGAACTCCTGGTCGGCCGTGATGCCGGTGTCGCCCGACAGATAGACGACGAGGCCGTTGGAGAAACGCAGCACGTAGCCGGTGGCCAGACCGACGTCGCCCCAGATGCCGGCGGCCTTCATCGCCTTGCCGAGCTCGCCGCCGATGTAGTCGGGATCGAGGCCGTTGCTGTGCATCGCGGTCACGGTCGCGATGCGCACGCCGCCGATGGCCACGCTGCCGCCGAATCGCGCGAGGATCGAGTCGGCCGGGTTGCCGCCGTTCGCCTTCAGCTTGGCGGCGAAGAAGGCCGGCATGTCTGAGCCTGTCACGATCAGCGCCTTCTTGGCGACCGCGATGTTGACGGCGTTCCCGTTCGGGATGTCCGAGACCGAGAAGTCGGGCGCAGCGCAGGTGCCTGCTCCGACCGCCTTGGTGTGCGCGTTGCCGAGGTGGTCGCCGTGGGTGTGGCTGACGAGGACGACGTCGATCTTGCCGAGCCGCGGGTCGGCGGCGCCGACGACCGAGCGACCCGGGTCGTAGAGGAGGCGCGTGCCGTTCGGGTCCTCGAAGACGAGGGCGCGGTCCTGGGCGCAGAACTCGCCGTCGAAGCCGCCGAGCGGCGTCACCTTGACGGTCTGGGCGAGCGCGGGCGAGGCGAGCGCCGCGGACAGCGCGGCTAGGGCGGCGAGGCGGAGCGGAGTGTTCATGGCGGCGGCAGCTGGTGAGGAGCGGCGAAAGCTAGCACCGCCGCGGCGTCACGCCCATCAGGGGATGCGCTCGTCGCCTTCTCGCCGTCGACGCTCGGGTCGACGCAGCTCCATCCAGCGCAGGCCGTCGTCGATCTTCCAGTCGGTCCAGCCGCGGTGCCGATAGAAACCGTAGGCGCGCAGCGACGTGTCGACGTCGGTCGTCAGCCATGCACGCTCGCACCCCGACGTCCACAGCCACTCCTCGGCGCGGCGCATGAGCTCGCCGCCGATTCCCCTGCCTTCGTACTCGGACAGGACGGCGATCACCCACAGCTCTCCGGCCGAGCGGTCGGCCATCGCGAACGCGACGACGCGATCGCCGTCGGCGCAGAGCCAGCCCGCGAACGTCGTCGCCAGCCTGGCGCGGACGCTCTCGGGAGTGATGCCGAGCCGGTGCAGCTCGGCAAGCGTGTAGCTGTTCTCTCGCGTGCGGGTGCGCACGTCGAAGAGCGCGCCGACGTCGCCGTCGGCGATGGGGCGGAAGTTCACGGGACCGGGCTTCGCGTTCGTGGCGACCGTGGAGGGTAGCGCCACCACGCCCAGGCGACGGCCAGCGCGAAGAGCGAGTACGCAAGCACGAAGACCCAGCTCGGTGCCTCGTAGAAGAGGATCTGCTGCAGCCAGTGCTCGACGAAGCTCTTGTCGTAGGCAGAGGCACCGCCTCGTCTTCGCAGCCACGACTCGAGCGTCGTCAACGGGCACGCCTCGCCGAGCCACGCCTGGACGACGACGATCGCGATCGCCGCGACGTGCGCCGCGCGGAACCAGACGTTGGCGGCGAGCGGCCAGCCGCGTGCGCCCCCGATGACGATGAACGCCAGCCCGCCGACGATGAAGACGACGATGGCGAAATGGACGACGAGAACGGCGTCGGCGAGCGCGATCGCGCTAGAAGAAGCCATCGAGGAACCGTGCCGTGCCTTCCGAGATGCCGATGATCTTGTCGGTCGCCTGGCGGTAGAACTTGAAGTTGAGCTCGGTTTCGGGCCGGCCGTCGTTCCAGTCGGAACAGCCTTTCAGCTCGCTCCTGCCCAGGCGCCGCGTGGCGAGCGCGGTGCGCTCGACGACGATGCTGACGCGCGGCGTCTGCCGCTCGATGCCGACCTTGCGCGGCGTCGGCTCGACCGCGCCGACGACGCCCTTGGCGACGAGCCCGCTGCCGCCATCGTTCTCGCTCGCGAAGACGAAGATCGCGTCGCCAACCGCGATGCGCTTGCCGTCGTACATCGTCTTCTGCTCGGCGAACGCGTAGCGGCGCGCCTCTGGGCGGTCGACCCGGGTCTTGATCGCGAACGTCGCGCGTGCCATCGCCTACGTGTCGGACGGGTTCTCGTACGACTGCACCGCCGGCTCGCCCTTCAGGCCGAGGCGCCGCTTCGCGGTCTCCTTGGCTCCGACCGCAGGGACGTGCGCGCCGGCGATCGCGAGGCCGAACCTCGGCATGTTGCCGTAGACGCATTCGAACTGGCCGGCGGAAACGACGTACGTTTCGTGCCAGATGCCGACGCTGCCGCCGGCGCCGACCGCGCGGTTGAAGCGCTTCCACGCTTCGAGATGGCTCGCCGACGGGTCGCGCGCGAACCGCTCGAGCTGCTCGAACGACCGCCAGTACTGGACGACCGCGGCGCCGCGCCAGTAGAGGAACGGGTGGGCGTGGAGCAGGCCGCGCTCGCGCTCCTCTTCGAGCTGCTGGATCATCCTCGGCATGGCGAAGGCGACCGGCAGCCACTTGTGCAGCGCCCACAGGCGGTTGATGCGCATGCCGATGATGAAGACGACGAACGGGCCGTCGATGTCGGCGGTGTAGCGGCCGCGGAAGATCGGGCCCATCAGTCGCTCCCTATGGCCGGCGCACGCCGATCGGGTCCATGCCACTGCTGCGGATGGCCGTGGCCGCGCCTGCCGACGCGATGAAGCCGATCAACCGCTTCGCAGCGTCGGGCTGGCTCGACCCGGCGACAGCGGTGGCGTGGCAACGCATGATGCGACGTTCAGTACGGCGTGCCGTCCTTGTGCACGAAGACCCAGCGGCCATCGACCGCCTGCGCGCGTAGGTCGTCGTCCGGATAGGTCGCGCTGTCTCCCGGCGTGCGGTCGCCGATCTCGAGGTAGAGCACGTCTTCCTGGCTGTGATTGACCAACCGGTGCGCGTTGCCGCTGCCGGCTCGAAAGCCCGCACACATTCCGGGGCCGAGCTCGGTCAGGCCTTCGTCGGTGTGCAGCATCGGTCTGCCTTGGAGGATGTAGACGAGCTCGTCCTGCTTCGAGTGGGCATGGCGCAGCGCCGACGACGCGCCGGGCAGCAGCCGCGTCAGGTTGACGCCGAAGTTCGTCAGCCCGAACAGGTCGCCGAGCGGGCGCTTCTGCCGCCCTTCCATCCGCGTTGCGAACGGCTCGGGGTAGTTCGACCGCTTGGCCCGAAGCGGCGCATCGGCGGCGACCACGGCGAGAGGATGAGGAATCACGGTGGCTCCTGATGCAAGGGCGATGGATGTGCCGCAGGCGACCGCACGGCTAGTCGCCGCTGACGCTGAACTCGGCACCGTCCGCGTCTCTCAGCTTCGCGATGCGCTGCCCGTGCAGGCTCGTCGGCGGCGAGACGACCGCCACGTTCTGGCGCGTTCGCTCGGCGAAGAACGCATCGAGCCCGTCGACGCGAAATCCGAGCTGGCACGTCCCGGCGGGATTCGTCGCGGACGCCTGGTGAAGCGCCAGGGTGGTTGGCCCGGTGTCGAACTCCGACCACTCCGGCGACTGAAACCGCAGCTTCAGGCCGAGCTGCGCGGTGTGGAAGCGGACGGCGGCGTCCATGTCGGCGACGAACTTGATGGCGTACGTCAATGTCGTTGTCATTTCGAATCTCCTGCTCGTCGCGAGGTCAGGCTGCGATGGCCACGTATTCCACCGCCCAATAGTGCTGCCAGGCGAGATAGCGGAGCTCGCTGCACAGGCCTTCGGTGACGGACCGCAGCTCGCTTTCGGTCGGGAAGTTCTTCAGCACGCGATGCGTCGTGCCATCGCGCAGGCTTCGCGACTGGAACGTGTTGCCTTCGGCGTCGCGCTCGCCGATCGGCGTGCTGCTGCCCTCGACGAAGCGGTTGTCGAGCAGCACGACCTTCGCGCCGGTTTCGAGCCTGGCATGGAAGCCGCGGAGGAATTCGCGCACGCGCGACTTCGGGACGTGCGAAATCCAGAAGCCGGCGAAGCCTCCCGAGCAGTTGCGACCGGTGTCGGGCAACGCGTAGGCATCGCCGATCACGAAGTCGACCTTGGCGGGCGGAACTCGGGCCCTGGCGATGGCAATCGTCTCCGGAGCGGAATCGATCGCGACCACCCCGGCTGCGACCGGTGCGATGAACTGCGTCCAATGGCCGGTTCCGCATGCGATCTCGAGCACCGTGCGGCCGCGGAAGACCTCCGGAAGCCAGCGCTCGATGAGCCGCAGATCGGCCTGCCGCTCGGGCTTCGCGTAGATGCTGTCGTACTCAGGCGCTCGGTCGGCGTAGTAGCGCTGCATGCGATCCTCCGGTCGACGAGGATAGGCCTTGGCGCTCGCCGCCAGCGTCGGCGACGGACAGGCGGATGCCGGGACCCAGGACGAAGACGAAGGCGAGCGAAACGGCCACGCAGACCAGCAGCCACGCGAGGCCGAAGCGAGCGGCCGACGCCTTCCGGGCCGACGCGCCATCGTCATCCTTCAGGAGCGACGGAATGAAGGTGAGTCCGGCCATCGCGCCGAAGCCGGTCGCGACGCCGGAAGTCAGGATCAACCAGGCGTCGATGGGATTGAGCGCAGCAGCGGCTGTCAGCAGCAGCCCGCCCGCCCAGTACGCGGCGAGGCACCAGCGTCTCGCGTCGGCGCACGACAGGGCGCCGTCGGCGACGAGCGCGCGCAGGACGCGCAGCGACCCGAAGACGGCTCCGGCATAGAGCGCGGCGCCCGCGAGCGCGACGGCCGGCCGCCACAGCAGCGGCGGGCTGAACGCAGCGAAGACCGTCGCCCAGTCGCCGCTCCCGAGCAGCGCCGAATACAGAAGGTAGGCGACGCAGTCGAAGAGGTTGACGGTGCCGAACAGCCACGCGACGCAGCGCGATTCCGCCGCAAGCGCAGGCGATCGAGCGACGAGCAAGGCTCCGGCGAGCACTGCATTGACCAGCGGACCCGCGAGCGCGACGGCGGGACTGCTCGTGGCGGTGCTGATCCCGACGCTCGAGATCATCAGGACCGGGACCCCGAGCGGCAGCGCTGCGGCGACATGCCCGAGCTCGTGCAACGCGTCGCAGAGCGCGACCGCCGCCGCGCCGACCGCCGCCGCTGCGAGCGTGCCGGCTCCGGCCTCGCGACGGTCGCCGGCGTCGTTCATCCGCTCATGCCGACGCGCACTTGCGCACCGTGCCGAGCGTGCGCGTGGTGATGTCGGTGCCGAACGTCCGCTCGAGCAGGCTCATGAAGACCGGGCCCTTGGGACCCGGCACATACGCCGAAAGGACTTCGGCGCCGGAGCAGCGCAGGATGCTTGCGCCGTCGCGCTCGATCGGCAGCTCGAGCCCGAGCGGCGCGGGGTTGCGCAGGAACGTGACGACGCGCTTCGCGTGCGGCGGCAGTTCGAACTCTGCGAACGGGTCGGCGTCGAGCAAGCGCCGCAGCGAGTCGGCCGATCGGACGATCGTGCGAAAGTTGTGACCGAGCCCGGATTGCATCGCGTTCTCGGCGCGGCGCTCGAGCGCCGCCGGCGACGCGGAGCGGGAGTCGAAGGCGACGTTCCCGCTCGACAGCAGCGTGCGCACGTCGGTGAAGCCGGCCGCTTCGAAGCACGCCTTCAGCGCCGGCATGCTGGCGTTCATCGGGCTGACGCCGCGAAGGAAGGCGACGTAGCGCGGCATCGAACGAGGGTCGCCCGCGCGGTCGACTAGGCCTCGCGCTCCGAGAGGGCGAGCAGGGTGCCGAGCGCCACCATCGTCGCCCCCGACGTACGCCTGAGCAGGCGTTCGCGTGCTGCGCGCGCAGCGCGCGACGCGAGCAGCCGCGCCGACCCCAGCACGGCGGCGACGTCGACCAGCGCGTTGAGGGCGACGCAGATCGTGCCGAGGACGACGAGCTGGACAACGACCGCCTCCGTCGCGTGCACGAACTGGGGCAGGAAGGCGAGGAAGAACAACGCGGTCTTGACGTTGAGGGCCTCGACGACGATGCCTTCGAGCAGCGCGCGACGCGGACCCTGCGCCGCCACCGCGACCGATGGCGCATCGCGGTCCTTCTGCAGCAGCAGCCGGACGCCGAGGTAGACGAGGTAACCGGCACCGACGACCTTGACGATCACGAACGCCGTTGCCGACTGCGCGACGACGAGCGAAAGACCCGTCGCCGCGGCGGCGACGTGCAGCATCCCGCCGATGGCGGTGCCCAGGCACGACGCCAGGCCTTCCGCGCGACCTCCCGCGACCGTGCGCGCGACGACGTAGGCGATGCCCGGCCCGGGCGTGACGGCAAGGACGATGGCCGCGGCGAAGAAGGCGAGCAAGGACATCGGCAGCAAGCGGTTTGGTGCGCCTTGATTGTCGGCGACGGCAAGGACGGGTCAGCCGTCGGCCCGCTGAAACAGGAAGCGCGTCGAGACCAAGAGCTCGAGCTTGCCCTGCGCCAGCGCGTCCATTTTCGCGAGCACGGCCCGCCGGTCCTCGAGCGCGAGGCCTTCGACCGGCCAGGCCGGATCCATGGTCAGGTAGTCGACGCCGTAGGCGACCGGCGTCAGGTCCTCGTCGCGATGCTCGAAGAGCAGCCGAAAGCCGTGCTCGCGCGAAGCGTTCATCAGGTCTGCTCGCGTCTTTGCGACGGGCGCCGGGAACGCGGGTTGCGCCGGCGGCGGCAACCCGGCCTCGAGGCACGCCGCTTCGGCAACGGCCTGCCATCCGGTCATGCACTTGAGGCCGGCGGTGTCTTCCCAGTGGTGCCACCACAGGTTGAACGCGACGTGTCCGCCCGGCACGATGACCTCCGCCAGCGTGGCGAATGCCGGCTCGAGGTCGAGAAAGTGCATCGAGGCGGACGCGATCGCCGCGGCTGCGCGCAGCCCGCGCACCGCAGCGCCGTCGAGTCCCATCGCGAGGAATCGCGCATTGCGGCCAGCGAGACGGCGGCGCGCGAGACCAAGCATCGCCTCGGAAGGCTCGACGAGGATCGCCTGGCAGTGCGGAAAGCGGCCGAGCAGATGCTCCGAGGTCAGGCCCGATCCGGCGCCGATGTCGAGCACCGCGCCGTGCAGGTCGGCGGGCAGCAGGTCGACGATGCGGCGCGAGAGCAGGGGGAAGATCGGCCAGCGCCGACAGATGCGGTCGTACGCGGGCGCGCGTGCCTCCCAGACGCGGACCTTTGCCGGATCGGGTCGCACGCCGATGCTCAGGCGACGGACGCTCGCCTAGCTTTCGTTGTGCGCGACGGCGATGCGCCGGCGGGTGCGCGCATCGACGTCGTAGATGTTGAAGTCGCTCATCGTCCGGCCATAGAGATGGAGACTCACGGCGCGCGAACGCTCTGCGGGAACTCCGGTCACGTGGATATGGTCGGGGTTCGGTACGAAGCTGGTCACCGCGCCTTGCCGCAGGAGGATGACGCCGCCGCGTGCCAGGTCGATGTCGGTGTCGGCGCCGCGATCGGGCGACAGGCGCACGTAGCTGCGCTCTTCGAGCACGCCTTCGACGATGCCGACGACTCCCCAGCTGCCGTGGTCGTGCACCGGTGTCCACTGGCCGGGCAGCCAGACGATCGCGTACAGCGAGAGGCTCGCGTCGGGGGCGTTGAAGACGAGGTTGCGCGTGTAGCCCGTGGCGCTGGATCGATAGTGTCCCGGCTCGAGGAACGTGCCGGCCTGATCGATGAGGTCGAGCATCAGCGGCGCCAGGGCGAGAACGCAATCGGCCGGATCGGGCCGCGAGCGGCTGCGCGCAGTGGCCTGGGCGACGAACGCTTCGAGAGCGGAAGAGGTCATCGACGGATTGTGCGTCGGCGCGTCACCGACCCGCCTGCAACATCGCGGCCATGCGCTGGTGGATGAGCTGGATCGCCCTCAGCGGCCGGATCATCACCTTGAACTCGACGACGCGCCCGGCCTCGTTCCACTTGATGATGTCGACTCCGTTGACCAGCACGCCGTCGATCTCCGTCTCGAACTCGAGCATGGCATCGCTGGCGCCGACGATCTCGCGCACGTAGCGAAACGTCGGGTCGAAGAAGACCTGGAACGCGGCCGAGAGGTACGCGGCGGCGAGCCGCTTGCCGCGCTGCGGTGCGTGGACGACCGGCGAGAAGAACACGGCGTCGTCGTCGAGCAAGGTGTCGAGCCCGCCCGCGTCCTGCTCGCGGACCAGGCGATGCCAGATCGCGATGGGATGCTCTTTCATGCGGCCTCCGTGGTCAGTTCATGGTCGATGGACGACCTCGAAGCGCTCGCAGACGACGAGCATGCTCTCGCTGAACTCGCGGTCCGCCTTGGCACACTCGCGAGCGAAGTACTCGCGATGGGCGTCGCGCCAGAACGCGAGCGAGCCGTCGCCTTCTCCCTCGAAGGCCGCGAACTCCGCCGTCACTTTGCAAAACGGGACGACCTCGACCGACTCGGTCTCGATGACGCAGAGCGCCTTGCCCGCCCAGTCGGTGACGATGCTGAGATCGCCGGGTCGCGGAAGCGGCTTTCCTTCCTCATCGTGCGACCACACCGATGCCGCGGTCGCTCGCTTGACGCCGCGTAGCACCAGCTCCGCGAGCTCGTTCGCCACGTCCTCGCGGTCGCTGAAGAAGAAGGCTTCGTAGAAGCGATCCTCGCCCGCCCGGCCGGTCGACTCGACGAAGCGGCCCCAGAACGCCGACAGATGCGCCGGGACAGGCCCGGGAGCCAGTGTCCACGACGCTGCCGAGGCCCATTGTTCCGCGGCGAGGTAGATCAGATCGACGGCCGGGTCCTTGACGTCCGCGTAGGCATCCACATCCGCAAGCGAAGCGCTGAGCCTGCGCTTCAGCTCGGCATACGCCGTTGCGACCAGCGGGTGCACTCGCAGGTAGTCGCGACACAACAGGGCGTAACGTTCGTTTGCGCTGCCGGCGCGACGTACATGGACGTTCGCCCGCCGCTCGCCCGCCGCCTCGACGAAGCACATCTTCCGCCAATCGTTCGCCGAGGCGGTCGGACCCGGCGGTGCGTGGTCGCAGGTGATCTCCGGGGCCGGGCGAAATCCGGCCGACTGCAGCGCTCGCGCGCTGCACGCGTCGAGATCGGCAACGCTGATCTGGATGTCGATGACGTCCTTCGCTGCGAGCCCGCTCACCGCCGTGGAGCCGATGTGCTCGATCCGCAGCGCGTCCGCGCCCATCGCGGACCGCACCCGATCGCGGATGGCGACGAAGTCGGCCGCCCACGACGGCCGATGCGCAACGATCTCGGCGGCCGTGGACAGGTGCCGCAACGTCAGGCCCCGTCGACGAGCAAGACCTCGCCTTCGACCTCGACCGGAATGTCGAACGGCAGCTCGGCCATGCCCACGGCACTGCGCGCATGGGCGCCGACCTCGTTGCCGAAGACCTCGACGATCAGCTCGGTGAAGCCGTTGATGACGGCCGGCTGCCGGTTGAAGCCCGGCGCCGAGTTGACCATGCCGAACACGCGCACCCAGCGTGCGATGCGATCGAGGTCGCCGAGCTCGCGCTGCAGGCTCGCGAGGATCGCAAGGCCCGCCAGCCGTGCCGCGACATGGCCTTGCTCGACCGTGACTTCGGCGCCGACCTTGCCGAGCGGTTGCGCCAGCGAGCCGTCGGTGTTCGTCGGGCCGTGGCCCGAGATGAGCGCTCGCGATCCGACGACCCGGACCCAGGGGAACGGAAGCGCCGCGCCCGGAGGCAGTTGCAACGGAGCCGGCAGGACCAGCCCGAGCGCTTGCAGACGCTGTTCGATCTTTGCCATGGTCAGGGCCGCATTTCCGTGACCGCGCGCAGCACCGGATCGGCCGACACTCGTACCGGCCCGGTGAAAGGCCGGTCCATGTCGAGGATGAGAACGACAGCGGCCGTGAGCAGCAGCGACGCCACGAGGAAGCTCGCGATCACCCCCGCGCTGCTCGGTGCGCGCCAGGCGTAGCTCGCGAAGACGAGCATGAGGCACGCGACGACGAGCGCGACCAGCGGCGCAGGAATCGTCCCGCGGGTGGTGCCGACGATGAGCCAGCGCAGCTCCGAGATCCTGACGAACTCCTGCTGCGCGCTTTGCAGCAGGGCGCGCCGCTCGGCGTCCGGCGGCTTCAGCGCGTTGATGCGGGCCCCGACGTCGTTCAGCATCCTTTCGCCTTCGCGGTCGGACGACGTCCCCTGATAGTCCTGGATCACGAGCCCGGCGTGCTTCGTGTACGCCAGCAAGCGCTGGCGCGCGCCGTCCGCGTCGGCTCCGTAGTGCTGCAGCCACCGGTCGAGCATGATCAGGCCCGCGGCAAACGCATGGATGTTGCGGTCGACCGAATCGAGCGTGCTCTTGGCCGAGTTGATCAAGAGGCCGAGGATGAGCGAGGTCATGACGACGAAGACGTTGGCCGTCAACCGCACGACATTGATCGTCTCGTCGTCGGCGCGATGCGAGGGATAGCGGCGATGGAGCGCCAGGCTGCCGAGCGATGACGCCAGCAGGCAGGCGAAGACGGCGCCGCCCCAGACGTCTTCATCCATGGCGAGCGACGGAAGCGCGACGTTTCACGCCGGCCCTGCTCCCGCCTAGCGCTTCCCGCCCAGCACGAGCAACAGCCCGCCCACCACGATGGCACCGACGCCGACCCAGACCGGGAAGTTGACGGTCTTCTTCTCCTTGACCGAGAGCTCGAGCGGCCCGAGCTTTGCGGCGGTCTCCTCTTTCGTGTACGAGAAGCCTCCATAGCCGAGCATGAGAGCGCCGACGACGATGAGGACGACGGCGACGAGCTTGGTGGGATTCATGGCGGACGAAAGAGCGTGCGGGCCGTCAGTATCGCGTAGCCGGGCTCATCATCAGTTCGGCGGCGCCGGCACCAGCCCGTACCGCGCCATGACGGACGCCAATGCCGCCTTGTCCGGAGGTCCGCCGGCGTTGACCACTGCGGCGACGTCTCTGAAGTATTGGGCGCCGATGTCTGGAGAATTCACGATCAATGCGCGCGCAGTCTCCGCAAACGGGTTCGAGAACGCATGGACCGCGCCCCTCGGCGTGCTCATGGTCTGGCCCACCGTCAGGTCGCGTGTCTCGGCGCCGACCGTGTAGAGCAGCGTGCCTGCCAGCACGTACACGCACTCTTCGTTGTTCGTGTGGCTGTGCGGCGGCGGAACGTTCGATCCCGGGGGAACGGTCAGCTCGAACATGCCGAGACTCTTTGTCTCCGCGCCGTCGACGATGTAGTCGATGCCGAGCTGGCCGACCTGGATGACGCTGGTGTTCATGGGATTGTCCTTGTCTCGCCGCAGGCGAACATAGTCGCGAGGATCGGGAGGATCCCGGTCGTACCTCGCAACGCCGGGCGGAAGTGTGAGCCACGGCTGCGCCTCGCTGACCCACTGATGCAGCGCCGGAGCAAGCCGACAGGGCTGATCCAGCGTGCCGGGCTGGACGACGCGAATCTCCGGATGCTTGACCGGTGTCCCCCACAGCCTTGTGCCACACGCCAGGCACATCTGTCCAGACTTCGTGCGCCCATCGGGAAGGCGGGCGAGGTAGCTCGTCGTCTCTCCGGCCACGAGCTCCAGATCCTCGGGTCGAACGATCATGGACATCGCGAATGCGCTGCCGGTGCGTCTCTGGCAGTCGGTGCAATGGCATGCGTAGACCGCCAGCGGCTCTCGATGGACGCGGTAGCGAACTGCGCCGCAAAGACATTGGCCGAGGTAGGGAGCCACGGTGTCGTGCTCGGTGTTGATGACCCTGCGATGGCTTTATGCCATTGTCGAGTAGCCCCCGTCCACAGGGATGGCCGCGCCCGTGATGAAGTCGGATGCGGAGCTCGCGAGAAAGACGGCGATTCCCTCGAACTCGCTCGGCATTCCCCAACGGCCGGCAGGCGTGCGGGCCAGGACCCGCTCGTTCAAGCCGGCGACCTGTGCTCGCGCTGCCGTCGTCAGCTCGGTGTCGATCCAGCCCGGCAGCACGGCATTTACCTGAATCCTGTCGGCTGCCCAGGCCACGGCGAGCGACTTGGTCAGCTGCACGATGCCGCCCTTGCTGGCGCCGTACGCGGGTGCGAACGAAGCGCCGAAGATGGAGAGCATGGATCCGACGTTGATCACCTTGCCCGCGCCCGTTCGCTTCATCAGCGGATAGACGGCGCGCGCGCACAGGAAGGCGCTCGACAGGTTGGTGGAAAGAACCTCGTTCCACTGGGCAAACGAAAGGTCCTGGGCCGGAGCGCGGATGTTGATGCCGGCGTTGTTCACCAGGATGTCGACGCGTCCGAAGCGGCGATCGACTTCCTGCACCAGCCCGACCACGGAGTCTTCGACCGTGACGTCGGTGCGGATCGCCAGCGCGGGAGGGCCGAGGGCCGAAAGCTCTCGAATTGCGGCGTCGGTCTTGTCCATGTTTCGTGCCGCGACGACGACGTGGGCTCCGGCACGCGCCAGCCCGCGGGCCATGCCCAGACCGATACCACCGTTTCCGCCGGTGACGACAGCGACGCAAGACGTGAGATCGAACATTGCGGCCCCTGGTTCGTGGACGGGAACTGCGCGGCGAGAGCTCACTGCAGCGACAGCCGCGTGAGGCTCCAGACGATGACGACGAGCTGTCCCAGATTGATCACGATCGCCGTCAGATGCGTGTTGCGAAACTCCCTGACCGCAGCGTCTCCACCGAGCTGGATCTGCGACCCCAGCGAGTCCATCCTGGCAATGATGTTGCGGCGCAGAACGATCGCGATCACGACGAGCGCTGCCGCCCCGGCGGCGAACGCCGGCTTGCCGGCGATCGCGTAGCTGACTGCCGTGGCGCCGGCGGCCACCATCGCCGCGAGATAGTAGGTATTGAAGAAGCCGCGGACGAAGCGAGCGTCCATCGGAACGTCGTGCTTGAGGACCAGGAGCGGCACGGATCCCATCAGGAAGTACGCCGTCGTGACCAGCAGGACGACCGTGAAGATGAGCGCGGCGATGAGGGCGGGCGACATCGTGTTTCAAGGCCTCACGTTCCGTACAGGGTGATGAAGAAGAGAGCGAACCGGTAGCCGATGACGATGGCGCCTGCCACGAGCGCCAATGCGATCGTCTTGGCGAGCCGGAGCGCCCCCGTGGTGCCGTATACGACGCCGATCGCCAGGTAGAGATAGAGCGCGCACGCCGAGAGGTTCGCCACGCTCAAGACGTCGTCGACCAGCGGCACGGCGAGCCCGCCGAATCCGAGCAGCGCGCTGGCTTTGGCTGCCGTCAGGGCGACGCAGAACAGCAGCAGCAGGAACGTGTAGAGATGGAGCGAGAAGACGACGTGGGTCATGAACGGCCGCCGCTCGCGCAGGAAGACCAGCGGCAACACCAGCGCGAACGGCAGCGTCATCAGGAGCACGAGCGACTTGGCGTTCAACACCACGGAGCGGTCGAAGATCGGCTCGTACTGCGCGACCGTCATGTGGGTTTGCTCCAATCGGCGCGAGAGCACCGATCGGGCCAGCTCGCTCCAGTCCTGGTGGTGGAGGTGAGAGTCGAGCGAAGAGCTGAAGACGTTCTCCTTGGTCGCCCACTGGGTGGCAAAGAAGAGCACGTTCGCGATCAGGAAGAGCTGGAAGGGCGCCACGTACAGCTTGCGGATCCCAGTGACCCAGGCCAGAGTGAGCTCGCCCGGATGGCGCAGGAGCTTCCACGCCGATCGTGCCGCCCGTGCATCGATGCTGGTGAAGGCATGCAGGCTCTTTTCGGCGAGCCCGCGCAGCGTCAAGTCACGCGGTGGTAGCGGCTCTTCGCCGCAACGGGCGCAGAACGGCGTCGTGACCGTCACTCTGCACGTCGGGCAGGTCCAGCGCACGTCACTGGCGCTGCTGGTCGACAAGCTCGAGCCTTCCCACGGTCGAATTGGGCCGAAGAACGGTGGCCGGCGCAAGCACCGCATTGGCTCCCGGCAAGCGACGACAGCAGCGCTTCGACGATGCCGCAGCCTGTGCGGTGAGCTCTTCCGGCTGCAGGCCGGCCCATGGCGCCATCGACGTCGCGCCGATGCCGGTGACGTATTCAGCGATCTTTGGCAACGAGGCAACCTGAACCGAAGCAGGCAGTGTGGCCGATGTCGCTCACAGGTGGGTGATCGCCTCCGGCAGCCGCCGACAGCACCGTCCTACACCCCCTCGCCAGCGGTCGGGGCAGCATGCATTCACAACCGCCGTTTCATGGCATCCCTGTCGTGATCCGGCGGACGAGGAGAATGCATGAACACCATCTGGAAACTCGCTTCGATCAGCGCCGCCGCGATCGCCGCCGCGTGCTCGCACACCACGACTCGAGAGATCGTGCACGAGCAGCCCGTCGTGCAGCAGCAGCCGGTGGCACAGCAGCCGCCGACCACGGTCGAGCGCACCATCGTCCTGCAGCCGCCGCCGGCGCCGCAGGAGACCATGACGCCGCCGCCTGCAGCGACGGGCTACACGTGGGTCCCGGGCCATTGGGCGTTCCGCGAGGGCACGTGGCAATGGGAGTCGGGCTCGTGGCATGCGGGCGTTGTCCCGCCGATGCCGGCCCTTGTCACGGAAACCATCCCGGCGGCGCCGATGAGCAACTCGCGCTGGGTGCCGGGTTACTGGAGCTACTCGAGCGACCGCTGGAATTGGGTCAAGGGGCACTGGGAGTGAGATGAGGGCCGCTGCCAGCGGCGGCCCTTCGTTCCCACGCACCGGCCTAGGCTGCACCGCGCCAGTGGAAGCGGGCGGCATGCTCCGGCATGTACTCCTGCAGCGGGCCGATGCGCTCCATCGACGCAGCGATGGACTGTTCCTGTTTGAGATAGACGAGGACGCGCAACCGGGCGACGGGGGTGGTGTCGAACCGCTCCACGTCGACTTCGGTGCGCTCGTACCCTTGCGGCTCGCCGATCCGCTCGAGCCGGTCCATGCGACGAAGATCGTCGTCGTCGACCTCGTACAGCTCGCCGATGACCTGGTGCCCGGCTCCGGATGGAGCGACGAGGCAAGGAACTTCGCCCGGGCCGAGGAGATACATGCCGTACCGCTCCTGCGTGCGGTACTGGCCGGCCACGCGACGACCCGTGTTGACGTGCTGGTTGGGGAAGCCTTGCTTCAGCGACCCGTAGACGAAGAGGAGAGCCATGTGTTCGACGCCATGTGCTCGGCGGAAGGTCAGGCCTCGGGTTCGTGGCACACCGCTTCGATGTTGTGTCCGTCCGGACCGATCACGAAGGCCGCATAGTAGTTCGCGTGGTACTTGGGTCGCAGACCGGGCGCGCCGTTGTCCTTGCCACCCGCCGCCAGCGCCGCGCGATAGAACGCCTCGACTTGCTGGCGGTTCTCGGCCCGGAACGCGAGGTGAAGGTGGGCCGGCTTCTCGTCGCTCGGGCCGATGCACAGCGAGGTCTTGCCGTCTGCGCTGATCTCGAGGCCGAGCGGCCCCTCCAGGACAACAGCGGCGCCGAGCGGTGCGAGCGCCTGGAGATAGAACGCCTTGCTCGCTGCATAGTCGCTCACTCCGAATACGACGTGGTCAAACACGAGTTCTCCTGAAAATGAGTGGGTCAGCGCGGGGATCAGGCGCCGCCGCTCTTCGCAAGGACCCTCGCATCGAAGCGATCCTTGACGATGACGTAGCGCTCGTGCCGGCCTTCCGAGATGAGATCCACGCCGTCGTGCGCGCGCACGGCGAAGGTCAGCGCTTTGCCTTCGACGGCGATCAATTCCACATTCGCCGTGACCTCCATCCCGGGCGGCGTCGGCGCGGAGTGACTGACATCGATGTGGGTGCCGACGGTCTGCTCCCGGGGCCAGTCGAGGTGCGGGTTGACGGCTTTGAGGCAGGCCCATTCCAGGAAGCCGACCAGGAAGCCCGTGGCGAACACTTCGGGCATGGCGAGGAACTCCTCGGCCTCGGGATAGAGGGCGGGAACCGTCTTCGTCACGGGAACGACGAACCTGTGCTGATACGTGATGCCGGGCTTCAACGAAGGCTTCAAGCGGACCTCCTGCGGGCTAGCGTTCGACATGCGAGGCCCGCGAGGGAACGGGCTTTAGCTGCGCAGGATCGTAGAAGAACTGCTCTTCGACGATTTGCTCTCCCTCCCACCGCTGGTAGGCCAGTTCCTCCATTTGCGTGAACGAGCCATCGAGCCACTCGAAGCGGAAGATCCAGCGAATGACCACCACCGCTTCGCTGATCAGCACCGGACGAACACAGATCGACTCGACCGACTTGGCGCGCCTGAGCACGCTCTGCTCGTGGGCAACGAGGTTGGCGCGCCCGACCCGCGGAGCACCTTGGTTCTCGCGCATCTGACCGTGCTCGGCATAGAACTCCGCAATGGCCTCGGCGTGGGCGTTGGACTCGACCCGAGCGATGAAGCGTTCCAGCGTGCTCGCGTGGGGCATGGCGATCACCTCTTGGCGTGGCGCGCCAGAAAGCGGGTGGCGACGGTCACGCTCGATTCTCCTCGTACTGCTCGGCTCCCTCGATCGGTCGCAGCCACGGCTCGCGGCGTTTGACCCACAGCTCATAGCTCGGGACGAAGGTGGTGGGGGCTTCGGACAAAATCCCCAGCTTGATCTCCGCTTCGCGGTCATCGATGGCAAAGAGCCGTGACCCGCAGCGAGGACAAAAGTGCCGGCCGCGGAACGCACTCGTTTCACCGATTCGTTCGAAGTGGCCGGCGGGCCAGACCGCGTAGAAGGTGAAGGCCGAACCGCTCTCTTCTCGGCAGTCCTTGCAGTGACAGATGCCCACGCGAAGCGGCTCGTCGCGAACAGAGATCCGTACCTGCCCGCAACGGCAGCTTCCCGAAAGCACGGTCATGGCAGCTCCCGATGCTGAGGCAGATCCTCGAGGATCGGCTCCCACGCCGCCTTGGAGCCGACGTGGATGTGGGCACTCGGCCTGATGCTCGGCTCGTCGACCAGCGAACCGAGGGTCACGTGGACGAACCTTCCCTCCCGAACGACCGAGAAGAGGAACGATCCGCAGACGCTGCAGACCGCGTCACAGAGGCAGGTTCCAACGAGCTGAGGATTCATGGAGCCCCTCACTGACCCACATAGCGCAAGTGTGTCGCGGCCGGACCATCAAGCACCCGGTCGATGCGAAACCGCGGACCGGGATCGCGCACGTTCTCGAAGAGACGCCGCCCGCCGCCGAACAACACGGGTGCCAAGGCGATTTCCAACTCGTCGATGACGCCTAGGTTCAGGTACTGCTGGATCACATCCGCCCCACCCGCGATCCGAACATCGCGAACGCCTGCGGATTCCCGAGCCAGCTCCAGGGCACGCTCCGGCCCGTCATTGACGAAGTAGAACGTCGTCCCGCCTGGTCGCACCCAGGGTTCGCGCTTCTCGTGGGTCAGGACGTAGACCGGCGTGTGAAACGGAGCCTCCTCCGGCCAGGCGACCTCGCCTTGGTCGAACATGCGCTTGCCCATGACGTTGGCGCCGGTCCGCTCCGTCGTGCTGCGAAGCAGGTCGTTGACCGGACCGGTCTCTCCCCCTGGTCCGAGCTTGAGGTTCTCGCGGAAGGACTGTTGCTTGAGGATCCAGCCCATCAGCGCACCCCACTTGGCGCCCCAGTTCTTGTACTCGGGCTTGCCCATGGTCATTCCTTCCGGTGCCAGGTAGCCATCGAGGCTCAGTCCAATGTTGACGAATACGTTGCTCATGATTTCTCCTCTCGGTGACAGCCATCTGACGCAAGGAGCGAGGGTACGATGTGCGACGCGGCATTCCCTCGTGCGTGGGCTTGGAGAGCGCAATGACGGTCACAGGCAGGTGTCTTTGCGGTGCGGTTCGCTGGGAGAGCGCGGAACCGCCCATCACGACCCGGGTCTGCTGGTGCCGCGATTGCCAGTATCTGGGCGCAGGCAGTGGAACAGTCGGTGCCTGCTTTCGCACCTCAACGTTCAGGATCGAAGGGCGGATGAAAGACTTCTCGAGTGTGGCCGATAGCGGGAATCGGATGCACCGCCGGTTCTGCCCCGAATGCGGCACTCCGCTCTTCAGCGAGGCCGAGGCACGGCCGCACCTGATCTTCGTCAGAGCGGGGACGTTCGACGATCCGAATCTTGCCAACCCGGCGATGACGATCTGGACGTCGAGTGCGCCGAGTTGGGCTTGCATCGATGCAGCTCTGCCGCGTCTGGAGAGGCAACCGCCGCCAGCAGCATAGGTTCGCCTGTCATGCGTACTTCATACATTCTCCGGGTCAAGCCGGCCTACCGTAGTGCGTCCGCTTGACAGAAGGGTTAGGCACGGCTAGCTCCGCGCCGCGTGTAGACAGCCTATCTTGGAGCGCATTCAATTGAGTTGTTGGCATGGCGAGCAACCATTCGCCATGTTGAACCGCCTTCTCGTTGCCAGATATCGGTGAACCTGCGCTTGATCTGTTGACCCGCGCCGGGCGCAGAGCCGTCCGGTACAACAGTCTCGGACCCCATCACCACGGCCAAGTCCGCGTTGACGCGCAAGCTCTCGATACTTCGCTCGAAAGCCTTGTAGCGAATCACACCCGATTGCATGAGCCGAAAAGTCTCGGCGCGATTCTCGGAAACCCGGCCCAGTGGGCTGTTGACCATCATTCTCTCGGACCAGATGTTCGTTAGCGCGGCAACATCGCCGGCCAGCACTGCCAGCCGTTCCTGATCTTCCAAGCTTCGAATCGCGGCGTCGTCTCCCTCTGTTTGTGAGTGCGCCGCCCCTGTCAGGCCGACACATAGAAGTGCGACGTGCAGACGACGGGTCTTATCGAACCGAGGGAATTTCAAGCGAGCGCTCCAGGTGTGGGGTGGGGGAAATTGCCGTGCCCAACGTTCGACACGAGCGCGGGCCAAAGGTCGCGCAGCGGCCTTTGCAACGTCCGCTCGATGAGAGGTTAGGCTTCTTCAACAAGGAAGCGCTCGACTTGCGACGCTCGATTGAACTCGTACCAGCGCAAGTGCGGATATTGACCTGAGCTGCGCAGGGCGGAGAACTGCTTCCTGCGAAGATGGTGCGTCGTGAGCACCCACCAGACGATGGACTCGGGGGTGAAGAGCGTGCGAAACAGCGACTCGCGGTTGCCGTGCCACAAGACCTCGCGACGCGCGAGCCGCGTCGCCGTTCGGCGAACGACACGCCACAGTGCGACCGGGAGACTGACGTTGAGCCACACGACCGCGGTCGCCCGCGGCCAGACCTCGCCACGCACCGCGCTGTAGTTGCCGGCCATCACCCAGCGTTCCCCTGCCGCCGCTAGGCGCGCCAGCGAAGCGAACTGCTCCGGCCGCTTGGGTTGCCAGTTCGGGCCCCAGAACAGCTCGTCGAGCTCGACGAACGGATGTCCGAGCTTGGCAGCGAGGCGTGCGCCTGTGGTGGACTTGCCGCAACAACTCGAGCCGATGACGACGACGCGGATGAGCTCAGGCGACAAGGGGCCTAACGTGTGCGGCTTCAGGATTCACGAACGAGGTGCGATGCGTCGTCGCCCGGTGCGGCTCGGCGGACCAGCCACGCCGCCCAGAGCAGGCAAACGACGATGACTGCGGACATTACGGCAGGGATGACAAAAAAGTAGACGATGCTCAGGACAAGGCTGGCCAACTGCACCGTCGCAAAGGCCCAGGACAGCGCCCCGATGGCCTGCGGCCGGCTTACGGCGAGACCGCCGAGGTGCCACGCCAGGAACGCGAAAAAGAGCAGGTAGGCGGTGACCATCAGACCGAAGCCTGTGTAGAACTCGCCATACGAGCGCGCAGCGCCGTTGAACTCGAAGCGCACGCTGTTCATTGCGCTGTAGACAGCGAGACCTTCGGCAGACGGAGGGCGAAAAGACAGGAACCCGAAGGTGTGACCTGCGGCGAACAACACCAAAACGGCGGCAGCGATGCGGTACAGCAGTGTTGCAGTCAAAGAAGTTCTCCCCTTGGATCTCGGAGATGGCGAGCCAGGGGGGCGCTCAACGCGCCTTCGGCGACCGGCATGAAGATTGCCGCGTGGCAGGCTCGCCATTGAAAGCTGCGCCGGAGGATCTCGTCATGAAGCTAAGCGCACTTATGGTCAGATACATCGTAAACGACGTCGACGAGGCGGTCGTGTTCTACAAGAAGCACCTGCGATTCCGGGTCGCTGGTCAATCGGGTCCATATTTCGCACTTCTGGAGCGCGAAAACATGCAACTCGTGCTGAGCCCTCCCAAGGGGCCGGGAGGAGGATCGCAGCCGATGCCCGATGGCCGAAGACCCGAGCCGGGGGGATGGAATCGAATCGTCGTGCGCACCAGCGACCTCGACGGCGAGGTCGACGTTCTGAGAAGGGCAGGGGCCTCGTTTCGCAACGAGGTCGTGTCCGGTCCCGGCGGCCGCCAGATCCTGCTCGAAGATCCTTCCGGAAACCTGGTGGAGCTGTTCGAACCGGCGCCGGACTCCCAGAAGTAGGTGATCGAGCTGCCTAACTTGGGCCGACGTTAGTCGGTTCTGCCACCAAGCTCCGGGACTGCTCGGCCTTCGCTGCGGAGATAGTCCACCATGGCCGTGACGACCATCCGAACTGCCGGCCGACCCATCATGCGCTCTCGCCATGCGAGCAGACTCGAGTGCTCCGCAGTCATCGGTACGGTGTGACGCGCCGCAAAGAATTGCGCCATGTAGAACGCGATGTCAGCGTAGCTGAATTGATCCGCCAGGTACTCGCGATCTCGGAGCAACTGGTTCATCGAGCCGTAGTGCCTCTCGATCTCTGCTCTTGCCGTTTTCCACTCTGGCGCGTCAACAGGGTCGGGATTTCCGCGCAGGCCCATCAGACGAATGACATGAGGAAAAAAGACTTCGTCCGAGCAGAGCTCCAGTTTGCGCGCCTCCGCTCGCGCGGCGATGGAGCGAGGCCAAAGCGGCGGTGCAGGAAAACGATCTTCCAGGTACTCGAAGACCTGCGTGGAATCGAAAATCTCGACGTCGCTGTCGACGAGGACCGGCACCTGATGCTTGGGATTGACGCGCAGCACCTCCGGATGCTTCGGTGCATAGCCGCGCGCAAAGTCGAACGGCACCATCACCAGGTCGAATTCGACTCCCTTCTCGCGCGCGGCGATCTCCACCTTCGCACCAAACATGCTCAGCGGGCCAGAGTAGATCGTCAAGCGATTCACGGGAGCTCCAAGATTTTCAAGGCCGTGCGCGATCAGACGACACAAGTCAGCGAAGCTTGGTGCGAGAAAGGCGCTTGGCGTTGGCAACGGCCTTGCGGTGAACCGGCGCGAGGCCCTTGCCGAGAACTCCTAGAGCCGCCTTGTGAAGCTGCTTTGCCGATGCCGCGGCAGAAGGTTTCTTGCCCGTGGCGGCCGACAGGAACGAGCGAAAGAACGAGGCCGCGAGCGCTTGGTTGGCCAGCGCCGCTTGGGCCGCCATCGCCATCCAGGATTCGCCGAAGGCAGCGTTCTTCTCGGCGACCATGTGTGCGAACTCCT
>Ga0207675_100000268_pt1 | contig 49552 bp, 38 predicted proteins | sample KBSSwiS42_FD_184305 | JGI IMG/M metagenome (GOLD analysis project Ga0207675, IMG submission 184305) | Switchgrass rhizosphere microbial communities from Kellogg Biological Station, Michigan, USA - KBS Switchgrass S4-2 (SPAdes) (version 2) | ecosystem: Host-associated > Plants > Roots >...
CGCTCGAATCACTGGCAGGGCACCGCCGCAAGGCAGTCTGGCTGGTGGCCGGCATCGAGAAACGTCCGCCTTTGCTGGCTCCGGCCGCCATCATCGAATCGGATATCGTGCTGGCGGCGCCAGCCGAAGGCCAGGACATCCTCGCCGACTACGCCAGCACCGGTTTGACCTTGCGCCGCCATCCGTTGGCGCTGCTGCGTTCGAGATTGAAACAACTGTCCATGAGCACAGCAGAGGAGTTGAAAGGAACGCCCAGCGGCACAGCGGTGAGGGTCGCCGGCCTCGTCACCTGCCGCCAGCATCCGGGCACCGCCAAGGGCGTCATCTTCGTCACGCTGGAAGACGAAACCGGCCAAATCAATGTTGTGGTCTGGGAAAGGCTGTCGCGCAAACAACGCCGCCCGTTGCTGGCTTCGCGGTTGCTGGGAGTCGCTGGCACGCTGGAGCGCGAAGGCCAGGTCATCCATCTGATCGCGCAGCATCTCACGGACTATTCCGCGCTGATCGGAAAACTGGATGCCCGCTCGCGCGACTTTCATTGACAACGGATCGGCCAAATATCGCTTCTCGGGCAATCGCGGCCCCGCACTAGCGCCGCTGCTGAATTCGCCGCCCCCTGTCGACTCCGTGGTTAAATACCAGCGACCATGGACGAGACTTTCAATTTCGACTTTGACGCAGTGGTGGAACGCCGCGGCACGGCGAGCTCCAAGTGGGAAAAATATGGCGGGCGCGATGTCATCCCGATGTGGGTGGCCGATATGGACTTCAAGTGCGCGCCGCCCATCGTCGAGGCGCTGCGCAGACGCGTCGATCACGGCATCTTCGGCTACAGCAATCCGCCCACCGGGCTGATCGATGCAACCCTTGCCCATCTGGAAACGCAGTACGACTGGAAGGTCGAACCGGACTGGATAATCTGGCTGCCGGGACTCGTAGTCGGATTGAACGTGGTTTGCCGGGCCTTCGGTGGCGAAGGTGCGGAGGTGCTGACCGCAGTGCCGATCTATCCGCCCTTTCTGTCCGCGCCGTTGAACGCTTCGCGCACTCCAGTGCGCGTGCCGATGATCGAGTCAAACGGCGTCTGGGGATGGGACATGGACGCTCTCGAACGCGCCACTACGCCCCGGTCAAACCTGTTGCTGCTGTGCAATCCGCACAATCCGGTCGGCCGCGTGTTTGGCCGCGATGAATTGCAGGCGATCGCCGATGCGTGCGCCCGACACGACCTGGTTCTCTGCTCGGACGAAATCCACAGTGGTCTGATACTCGATCGCGGCAAACGCCACGTTCCGGTCGCCTCCCTGGACCGTGGCATTGCGGATCGGACCGTCACCCTGATGTCGGCGAGCAAAACCTTCAACCTGCCCTCGCTCGGATGCGCCTACGCCATCGCTTCCAATCCGGATCTGCGCGCAAAAATCAGAAAAGCGATGGCCGGAATCGTGCACCACGTCGGACTCATGGGTTACATCGCCACCGAAGCAGCCTACCGCAACGGCAGGCCGTGGCAACTCGCGCTGCTGGACTATCTGCGCGGCAACCGCGACCTCGTCGAACGGGAAGTCTCGAAGATGCCCGGATTGCGTATCTGGCATGCCGAGGCAACTTATCTATCCTGGATTGACGCGCGGGAAATGGCTGCCAGGGATGCGATGAATTTCTTCACCGAGGCCGGCGTGGGACTTTACGACGGCGCCCTGTTCGGTACGCCAGGTTTTCTGCGGTTGAATTTCGCCTGCCCGCGTCCGCTGCTTGAGAAGGCGCTGGAGCGCATGTCGCGCGCACTGCAGGCGCCAGGTAAATAGCTTCGGCAATCCCTCCACCTTGCGTTCAGAAGTATCCGGCGAACGTAACCCGGAACGTGCGTGGCTCGATCGGGTGGAAATGGATGTCGTCCACCGGCGCTGCCTCCCCGCGCAGTTGCGATGCATAGAAGTAGTCGATGTCGTGATCCTCGCGATCGAACAGATTGAACACGTCCATGTGCACGCGCCACTTCGATTCGATCTTGTAGCCCACGCGCAAGTTGGTAAGCTGCGTCGATTGCGATCGAACGGAATTATCCTCGATCAGCGGACGCGGTCCGAAGTAGCGGTATTGCAGCATGCCGAACCACGGGCCGAGCGAATCGACCGTCACGCTGAACGACACCACTCTTTCGAGAGAGCCTGGAATGTAGTCGCCGGCAGGGTCTTCATCGGTGAAGCGCGTTCGTGAAGCGGAAAGATCCAGGTCCAGCAGCAGCCAGGAATACGGCTTGTAGTGATTGGTCCATTCGATGCCGGTGCGTTTGCTGGGCCGGCTTGGCTCGGTCGTGCCGGCATCGCCGACGAACAGCAGTTCGGAATCCAGTCTCAACTCCCACAGCGACAGGGACGATTCGACATTCGGGATGATTTCCGTTCGCACGCCGATTTCGGCCCCTTTTGACCTCACTAGCGGATCGACCTTCTCCGCCGGCGTGACACGGTCGGTGGGATCAACGGTGATGGTCGTTCCGCGCGCGTCGTTGCTATGGAATCCATAGCCGTAGTTGATGAAGTACTCGGTCTTCGCCCACGGCCCGAAGATCAGGCTCAGTTTCGGAGACACGATGGAATCGCTCGCCGTGCCCGAATTCACCGGGATATTGCTGTCGACGTCGAAGTTGTACCGGTCGGCGCGCACGCCGACGATGGTCCGGAATTTCTCGGTGACGTGCAGCGTGTCCTCCACATAAATGCCCACGCTAGTTTCCTTGACAGTATCCTCGCGTGTGACACCGATGATTGCTTGTGCGACCGTGTGATACAGCGCAAGCGGATCGATGTCGTCGCGACGTACTTGCAGGCCGACCTTGAATATATTGTCCCGGCCGGCGAGCTTGTTGTAGAACTCCACGCGCGGGTGTAGTCCCAGCACCGTGCGGTTTTCATGCTGCTCGAACTGGTCGCCGTTTATCGGATCGTCCAGGAAAAATGTGAAATTCGAGAACAGGGTCAGATCCGAGCGAATCGCATAGGCGTCAACCATCGCGCGTCCGCCGGCGAAGTCGTGGTGCTGTTCGTAGGAAAGGGAATAACGTGACGACGCGCCGCCGTCTGTCGGATCGATCGCGCCGAACCGGCTGATCAACCCCTGATCCACTGCCCGCTGAGGAATCTGGTCAGTGGCATTCCAGTGCGCGCTGTACGCCATGCCGGTCACGTTGAAACCATCGGCCTTGTCGCCGCGGCTGTAGCGCAAGACCGTGTTTATTTTTCCGAACTTCTCGGGATTGTCCCAGGGACCGTCCTGCCCCATGAGTTCGATGCCATACAGCAATGTACCGCCGGCAAAACTTGGCGAGCCCGCCAGCAAGCCACGCTTGTAGTCGTGTTCGCCGAGAGTCACCGAGCCGATGGTGGACGGCAGTGTGTTGGCATACTCGATGTATGCCGCGCCGGCCGCGCTGAAGTCGCCCACCTCGGCGTAGTACGGCCCCTTGCGGTAGTCGATGCCGGAAACCAGTTCGGGTATGAGGAAGTTCAGGTCGGCATAGCCCTGCCCGTGCGCATGCGTGGGCATGTTGACCGGCATACCCGCGACGTTGATCGAGATGTCGGTACCGTGGTCGAGATTGAAGCCGCGCAGGAAATACTGGTTGGCTTTGCCGTCGCCGCTGTGCTGGGTAATGATGACGCCTGGCACGTATTCGAGAACTTCTCCGGGCCGCAATGCGGGTCGGGTTTCCACGCGGCGCGCGGTAATCCTTCCCTCGCTGGCGGAATCCGATGTGCCGACCCCTGTTTCGTAAGTACCCAGCACCTCGACTTCCGGAGCAGTTAAATTCGGCTCGGCGGCGTATGACATGGTTTGAAAAAATGCAGAAAAGACCAACGACCCGCTGATGACCGCCCCTTCGAGTGCGAACACCCGCCCTTTGCCCGACTTTTCCACCACATCCTCCCAAGATAGGATGATTGTTATTTTTAGTAAGGACTATTTCCTATCTTTCTGTTCTAATGATATTTATGAAGTAGGAATAAATTATCTTTCGTCTTAATATAAATTGGACCGCCATCGTTGTAAACCCCTGGATCGAATCCGCTAGTTACACACCCTCATGGTTTCCTACGTTTTTCTGTAACATCTCATTCACCACAATGAGGGGACGCACCATGGATCGCTTCACCATTTCGCTGAACGAGGACCTTGCAAAGCAGTTCGATGAATTGATCGCCCGCAAGGGTTATCAAAATCGCTCCGAGGCAGTCCGCGATATGGTCCGGCACGAACTCGAGTCGTCGCGTCTGGAAAAGCAGGAGGCGCCTTACTGCGTTGCCTCGCTTTCGTATGTCTACAGTCATCACGCCCGCGATCTGACCGAGCGCCTCACCGACCTCCAGCACCAGCACCATCACCTGGTGCTGTCATCGATGCACGTTCATCTCGATCACGACAACTGCCTGGAGACCGTCATCCTGCGCGGCGCAACCGGCGAGGTAAGCAAGTTCGCGAACGAACTGATCGCAGTGCGCGAAGTCCGTCACGGCAAGGTCAATGTTGTGCCTGTGGAAATGGACGATCATGGTCATGATCACGGACATGGCCCTCGTGGCCACCAATATCACGTGCATACCCGCCCTCGCACTTGACGTGCATGGGTCTTGTTCGGTACCAGAAACGAAACACGACTCCGCACGTACCTGACGTTTCCCGCCTTTCGTCGCTTTACATCGTCCCGTCAAGAGGAACTCAATGTCATCCAATCCGCTGCTGTTCTCGCCGCTCACTCTGCGCGGCATCACCCTTAAGAATCGTGTCGTCATTTCGCCGATGTGCCAGTACTCCGCGCGCGACGGCATGGCGGACGACTGGCACTTCGTGCATCTGGGCAAGATGGCGACCGGTGGCGCTGCGCTGATATTCACCGAAGCCGCCGCCGTCGAGCCCGAGGGCCGCATCACTTACGGCGATTTGGGCATCTGGTCAGATGCGCACATCGCGCCGCTGAAGCGCATCAGCAATTTCATCAAGGCCAATGGCGCGGTGCCGGCAATTCAACTCGCCCACGCCGGCCGCAAAGCGTCGATGCAAAGACCGTGGCACGGCAACGGCCCTATCAGCGATACCGATCGCGCGCGTGGCGAACACGCGTGGGAAGTCGTGGCGCCGAGCGCGATCCCGATGGACACGGGCTGGCTGGTTCCGCATGAACTCAGCGCGGACGACATTCACAACGTGCAGGAGCATTGGCGCCAGGCAGCGCTGCGCGCGCTTGCTGCGGGCTTTGAAGTCCTGGAGATGCATTCCGCGCACGGCTATCTTGGACATGAATTCCTCTCCCCGCTGTCCAACAAACGAACCGATCGCTACGGCGGAGATCTGCATGGGCGCATGCGCTATTCACTGGAACTTGCCGAAGTCCTGCGTCGCGCGTGGCCGCAGGACAAGCCGCTGTTCGTGCGCATATCATCGGTCGACGGCATCGAAGGCGGCTGGACTCTGGAAGACACGGTGACACTTGCCAGGGAATTGGCTACACGTGGCGTGGACGTGGTCGACTGCTCTTCGGGCGGCCTGCTTGGATCCGCGACCGCCGCGCGCATCAAGCGCAATCCCGGCTTTCAAGTGCCGTTCGCCGAGCGCGTGAAAAAGGAAGCGGGCATGAAGTCCATGGCGGTCGGATTGATTCTCGATGCGCATCAGGCGGAGCAGATTCTTCAGGACGGTCAGGCTGACCTGATCGCCATCGGCCGCCAATCCCTTTACAACCCCAACTGGGCGCTGCACGCGCAAGTTGCGCTGGGTGCGCAAGGCGAGTACGAATCCTGGCCCGTGCAATACGGCTGGTGGCTCGACAAGCGCCAACATATTCTTTCGGATGAGGTGAAGCGGAAGATCGCCTGAGAGAGGCCGTGACTATCGTGACTGCCGTGCCCACGGGATACCGGGCTCCGCCCATAACTGCGTGTCCATGGGATACCGGGCTGCGCCCATAACTGTCTAAAATCCGGCACACTAGTTACGTAGTTATGGGCGAAGCCCGGTACCCCGTGGGCACGACAGTTACGGAGTTTTCAAAATGGCCATCGATGGAATGAATCACTTCACAGTGCTGACGAAGGATCTCGATGCGACCCGGGATTTTTACGGCATTTTCGGCCTGAAGGAAGGCTATCGCCCGCCGCTGGGTTTTCCGGGTATCTGGCTGTATGTCGGCGCGCAACCGGTGTTGCATGTGGTGGCGGGCCGGCCGCTACCCGAACCTCCGGCCGGCGTGCTCGACCACATGGCCTTTTCGGCATCGGACTTGCCGGCTATCGGCGCCATGCTCAAGGCTAAAGGCATCAAATACGATCTGCGCAAGCAGCCGGACTCGGGAGTCTGGCAGTTGTTCTGTTTCGATCCGAGCGGTGCGAGAGTTGAGCTGGATTTCGCCGCGAGCGAAACCGCGCCTGCCTGATTGCTCCGGATTTGCGTTCGCGACGCCCGCAAGGCCCGGAGGTTCCGCGCGTTAACGCACGCGTAACCCGGGGATGTTCTCGAATTCCATTTTCAGAAATTCGGTGAAGGCGCGGACCTTGGCCGAAACATGCCGTGCGGACGGATAGACCGCATTGATCTCCGCGGGAGGCGGAGCGAAGTCCGGCAGAATTTCCTGCACTTTGCCTGACTTCAAGTCGTCCTGGATCAGCCATGCCGGACTCGCGGCGATGCCCAGGTCGGCCATGACCGCCTGCCTGATAGCTTCCCCATTGTTCGCTCGCAAGGTACCCGAGACTTTCACACGGATCTCGCCGTCCTTTCCGTTGAACACCCATTCGTTGCCGGTGGACAAGTACGCATAAAGGATGCAGTTATGGTTGGCGAGATCCTGCGGAATTTTCGGTATCCCGTTTTTTTTCAGATATCCCGGCGTGGCGATGATGCAACGTTCCGAACTGCCGAGTCGCCGTGCGACCAGGTTGGAATCCATGAGACGGCCAATGCGTATGGCCACGTCGATTCCCTCTTCCACCAGATCCACGAAACGGTCGGCATAAGCTAGATCGATCATCAACCCCGGGTGCAACGACTGGAATTTCAACACGAGCGGACCGAGATACATCTGTCCCAGTCCGATCGAGGAATTGATGCGCAGCACGCCGGTGAGCTGGGTCTGCAGCACGCCGAGGTTGGCCTCCGCTTCGTTCACCGTATCGAGAATGCGCTTCGAACTTTCGAAGTACGCGGAGCCCGCTTCGGTCAGCGATAACTGCCGGGTGCTGCGATTGAGGAGCCGGGTTTTCAGTTGCCGCTCCAGCGCGGTCAATTGCTTGCTGACCGTGGGTTGGGTCATGTTCATCTCGCGCGCAACGGCCGAGAAACTGCCCGTCTCGACAATACGCACGAACAATCCCATCGCAGTCAGCCGATCCACTTGTTTGCCTCGCTCATGCCGAACTGGAATGAATGATATGTGACTTCCCTCCCTTCTTGTTAGCGACGCAAAAAGCTATGTTGTTGCCATGCAACAATTTTGGTTGCGGATTCGAATTTTGAAAGGGAACATCATGAAAACAATGCGTTGGTTAATCGCTGCACTATCGATCATGGCCTCAACGGCATTCGCCGGACAGGCTTTTGCCGAAGAATGGAGCCTGGTGGCCAGGGACGCGGACGAAATCGTATTTGTGGATCGAACCAGCATTTTCGAGGTGGGCGATCTGAAGAAGGCGCGCGTGCTGCGCAGCTTTAGCTCGGTGCAGACGATCGGCGACACGGCTTTTCCGCACAAGTCGGAAATCCTGCTGTACGCGGTGCGCTGTGAAGACCGTAGCATTGGGTTCGAAGAGTGGACGATGACGGCGGGCGAAATCGGCACCGGCGCCACGGTTTGGACCGGGCAGATCGAGCAACCCTCGCGCTATAAGGACCCAACCGACCCCACGACCGTCGCCATGATTGCCTCCGTCTGCAGCGGCTGATGTAACTTCGTCGGCTCGTGTGTTCGGGGGTGCGCGAAAGTGCACCCCCTCATTTATTGGCGTTGGTTTTTTCCCGTACTGACGTATCGGACCCGGTGCGCTCGCCCGTCTTGATCCGATCGACGGTTTCCGGTGCCGGCGGTGTGGAAGGCTTGGGTTGAGTGGCCTTGTAGTACTCGATCCAATGCTCGATAGCGCCTTCTTTCGCTTTTTCCGCCGCGTCTTTCTGTGCCGAAAGCGGATCCGCAAAAGTGAGCGCGACGAGCGCCGCCGCGATCAAGAATCCTTTTTGCTCATGCACGCCTGGTACACCATGTCCCCGAAAGACTGTGCCGGCAACATTTCGTTGCTGCTGCCCTTCCAGTTCTCCAGCCAGGCATAGGCCTCGGCTACGGTAGCGTTCACGAAGTCGATTTCATTCTGCGTTTCGTCTCCGTGCCACTTGATGCTGACTTCCTCGCGGGGTTTGCCCTGCTCGAAAAAGTGATAAGCCGCGACCTTCAGTTGCGCGGTATAGGTGCACAGTTCGGTCTGATTCATGCGCGAAATGCGATCTGCATGCGCCGCAGGGGCTATGAGCAAGGCACAGATAACCAAGAAACTTTTTCTCATTGTCAGCCTCTGACATTGGACAGGCGCTGCACGGGAAGTGCAGCGCAACACGAAGGCAGTGTAGCAGACCGAATATCTCCGGCTACAATCCAAACCGGATGGCTGCCGCAGCAGGTTTTGTTCGTGCAGCCGGTACTGCGAAAGGCGATCAAAATGAATCGGATTCTGGTTTGTGCAATTGGTCTTCTCGCCCTGGGCAATATCGGCCAGGCCGTCGCCCACCCGCTCTCGCTGACCGAGTGCAGTGAAGGCGGTGAGTTCATCCGCAACGCGGCGCTGGCTCGCGACAATGGCGTCACCCGCGAATTCTTTCTTGGCAAGCTGGAGGAAGACCTCAGCCTGATCCAGTCCTTCCCGCCGCACTTGCGCTGGTTCGTGCAGGATTCCGGCGACGAAAAACTGCTGACCGACGCCGTGGTCAATGTGTTCGATGTGCCGCTGAAAGCAGAGCAGCACGAAGCATCGTTCATCGGTGCCTGCATCGCGACGACTGCATTCGTCGACGAGGACAGCATTTGACGCTTGGGCATCGGACACTTGCGACGGTCTAAACAAAAACGGCCGGGCGCTTCGACCGGCCGCCAAATCTCGAGGCTCTAATCGGCGTCAGAACACCGCAGCGCCGGGGTTAAGGCGCCAGGTGCTGCAAAATGCCATCGAGCATTTTCTTGGCATCGCCGAACAGCATGCGTGTGTTCTCCTTGTAGAAAAGCGGATTGTCCACGCCGGCATAGCCCGTCGCCATGCTGCGTTTGAACACCACCACCGTTTTTGCCTTCCATACCTGTAGCACCGGCATGCCGGCGATCGGGCTGTTCGGGTCTTCGAGAGCACCGGGATTCACGATATCGTTGGCGCCGATGACCAGCACCACATCCGCGTGCGGCAGGTCGTCGTTGATCTCGTCCATCTCGAGCACGATGTCGTAGGGAACCTTGGCCTCCGCGAGCAGCACGTTCATGTGCCCGGGCAGCCGTCCTGCGACAGGGTGAATGCCGAAGCGCACGTTGATTTTCTTGGCACGCAATCTTCTGGTGATTTCGCTGACTACGCCTTGCGCCTGCGATACCGCCATTCCGTACCCCGGCACGATGACGACTTCCTTCGATTCCCCCAGCAGGGCGGCCACTTCTTCCGCACTTGTTGCGATCACTTCGCCCTGCGGCGCCGCAACCGTGGCGCCGCTTGCGGTGCCAAAACCACCCATGATGACCGCGACGAAATTGCGATTCATCGCCCGGCACATGATGTAGGAGAGGATCGCGCCGCTTGATCCGACGAGTGCACCTGTCACGATCAGCAGGTCGTTCGACAACATGAAGCCCGTCGCGGCCGCAGCCCATCCTGAATAGCTGTTGAGCATCGACACCACGACCGGCATGTCGGCGCCGCCGATGGCAGCAACGAGATGCACGCCGAGGAAAAGCGCTATCGCAGTCATGATCAGCAGCGGCATCAGGCCCGTATCGCTGCTGGGCGCACAGAGGAAAACATAACCCAGCCAGATCGACGCCACGATCGCAATCAGATTCAGCCAGTGACGGGCGGGCAATGTCAGCGGTTTGCCCGAGATGGTGCCCTGCAATTTTCCAAAAGCGATGATGGATCCGGTAAACGTGATCGCGCCGATGAATACGCCGAGAAAAATCTCCACCTCGTGTATCGTTTTCTCGGTCCCTTCGAAATGCGAGCCGGGATCGAGATAACTGGCAAGACCCACCAGCACGGCCGCCAGTCCGACAAAGCTGTGCAGCATGGCCACGAGTTGCGGCATCTGCGTCATTTCCACTCTCGAGGCCACGAACACCCCCGCGAGCGCGCCGACGATCATTGCCGGAAACAGCACCGCATAATTGCCGGACTGGATGCCGAGGATCGTGACGACGATGGCGATGACCATGCCGATGAAGCCGTAGATATTTCCGCGGCGGGCCGTCTCTTGCTGGCTCAAGCCGGCCAGGCTCAGGATGAACAATATCGCCGCGCCGATATAGGAAACAGTGATGAAGCCTGCTGCCATGATTTCCTCTTCAGTCTCTTCTGAACATCTTGAGCATGCGCTGGGTGACCCAGAATCCGCCCGCGATGTTGATGGTCGCGATCAATACCGAAATCCCCGCCAGAACCAGCACCAGCGTGGATGGATTGCCGATTTGAAGCAGCGCGCCGATGACGATGATGCCGCTGATCGCGTTGGTGACGCTCATCAGCGGGGTGTGAAGCGCGGGAGCGACGTTCCAGATCACGTGGAAGCCGACAAAGACCGCGAGCACGAATACCGTCAGGTGCTGCATGAACGCCGGTGGCGCATAGGCACCCACCAGCAACAGCATGAGTGCGCCCAGCGCCATGGCAATCAGCGAGCCATAGCCTTTGGAAGGTTTCGCCTCCTTGGCCGGTTTCGGAGCTGCGGCAGGCGCGGTCGAGGCCGCAATGGCGGGCACCTTGAGCGGCGGTGGCGGCCAGGTGACTGTGCCCTTGTCGATGACCGTAGCGCCGCGAATGACGTCGTCTTCCATGTTGACGACGATGCTGCCGTCCTTCTTCGGCGTGAGGTCGGTCAGGAAATGGCGCAGATTGGTGCCATAGAGCTGGCTCGACTGCGTGGCCAGGCGGCTCGGCAGATCGGTGTAGCCGATGATCGTGACGCCGTTGCGCACGGTCACCTCTCCCGGGCGCGTGTAGTCGCAATTGCCCCCCTGCTCCGCAGCGAGGTCCACCACCACGCTACCCTGACGCATGGAATCCACCATCGTGGCCGTGATCAGTTTGGGCGCGGGCTTGCCCGGAATCAGCGCCGTGGTGATGATGATGTCGACATCCTTGGCCTGTGCGGCGAACAGGTCCATTTCCGCTTTGATGAATTCCGCGCTCATCTGCTTGGCGTAACCTCCGCCGCCGGAGCCTTCTTCCTTGAAATCGAGTTCGAGAAATTCCGCGCCCATGCTCTCGATCTGCTGCTTCACTTCCGGCCGCACGTCGAACGCTCTGACGATCGCACCGAGGCTGCGGGCGGTGCCAATGGCGGCCAACCCTGCCACGCCCGCGCCGATGACCATGACCTTGGCAGGCGGTACCTTGCCTGCGGCGGTAATCTGCCCGGTAAAGAAGCGGCCGAAATGCTGCGCCGCCTCGATCACCGCCCGATAACCGGCGATGTTCGCCATCGAACTCAGGGCGTCGAGTTTCTGTGCGCGTGAAATGCGCGGGACCGCATCCATCGCGATTACGGTCACGCGCCGCGCCTTGAGGCGCTCCATCAATTCGGGGTTCTGCGCGGGCCAGATGAAGCTCAGCAACGCGCTGCCTTCGCGCAACAGCTCCGCTTCATGCACGCCCAGTTTCGGCTGTTGTTCAGGCGCGCGGACCTTGAGCACGATGTCCGATTGCGCCCACAGCGCGCGCGTATCCGCGACGATATCCGCGCCGGCTTTGCGGTAAGCATCGTCAGCAAACTGCGCGCCTTCGCCGGCGCCCGCTTCGACCGCGACCGCGTAGCCCAGTTTCACGATCTGCCCGACCGTCTCCGGCGTGGCCGCGACGCGCTTCTCGCCCGCGTGGATTTCCTTGGGAATGCCGATTTTCATTTCGTCTCGCTTATTTAAGGATAATTAGCCACAGATACCCTACGTGCTCCGCACGTCGGAGTACCCTTTTAGGTCACAGAGGACACAGAGGAAATCAAAAACGTTATGAATTGGAGACGTCGGACGACAACTGAGAAATTCTACGGCTCATCGCAAGTATGCCTCCCCCATCCAGGTTCTCCGTCCTTTGCGCATTTCTCTGTGACCTCTGTGACCTCTGTGGCAAACAGGTTGATTCCGTATTTAGTAGTCACTTACCGGTGCTTGTATTTGGCCAGTTCGAGCTTGCCGATCTGGTTGCGATGCACTTCATCGGGTCCATCTGCAATGCGCAGCAAGCGCGCCAGCGCATAGGCCACCGCGATGCCGTGATCGTTGCTTAGCCCTGCAGCGCCGAAAGCCTGGATGGCCCAGTCAACGACCTTGCATGCCATGTTCGGCACGGCAACCTTGATCATCGCGATTTCAGCTTTCGCCCCCTTGTTCCCCACGGTGTCCATCATGTGCGCCGCATGCAAGGTCAGGAAACGGCTCTGGGCAATCGCGATGCGCGATTCGGCGATGCGCTCGAGCGTTACGGTCTGCTCGGCGATCGGCTTGCCGAAAGCTACCCGATTCAGCGTGCGTTTGCACATGGCTTCGAGCGTGCGCTCTGCCAGGCCAATGAGGCGCATGCAATGATGGATGCGTCCCGGACCGAGCCGTCCTTGTGCGATCTCGAAGCCCCGCCCTTCGCCAAGCAACATGTTGGACGCCGGTACGCGCACGTTCGTGAACAGCACCTCGCCGGTCCTGTCCGGCATGCCATAGAAGCCCAACACGGGCAGCGGTCGCTGCACGTCGACGCCGGGCGTATCACGCGGCACCAGAATCATCGACTGCTGCTTGTGTCGGTCGGCATTGTTCGGATCGGTCTTGCCCATGAAGATAAAAATCTTGCAGCGAGGATCGACGCAGCCGGTTGCATACCACTTGCGCCCGTTAATCACATAGTCGTTGCCGTCGCGGACGATCGAAGATTCGATATTCGTCGCATCGCTCGACGCGACGCCCGGTTCCGTCATGGCAAAACAGGAGCGGATCTCCCCCGCGAGCAACGGGACCAGCCATTTCTTCTTCTGCTCCTCCGTACCGTAGCGGGCCAGGACTTCCATGTTTCCGGTGTCGGGCGCTGCGCAATTGAAGGCTTCGGGCGCGAGCAGGGAACGGCCCATGATCTCGCACAATGGTGCATATTCGAGGTTGGTCAAGCCCGCTCCGTGTTCCGAATGCGGGAGGAAAAGATTCCAAAGTCCCGCGGCCTTGCCCTTGACCTTCACCTCCTCGATGATGGGAGCGACTTTCAGCGCACCGACTTCCTCCGCTTCTCGGAAAAAACGCGCCTCGTTCGGATAAATGTGTTCGTCCATGAACGCACTCAGGCGTTTCTGGAGATCCTTCACTTTCTGTGAGTGCTCGAAATCCATTGCTTTTTCCTCGACCTGTGCGTGCAATCCAAGTGTTCATCGCGCGCGGTCCGATCAGCGCGTCAACGCCGCGGCCAGCGGCAAACGACCGCGCATTTTACTATCCGCCACGGCCTGCCGGTATTTTCCTGTCATCTCACGCCTGGCCCGGATATTTCATCAGGACGCGGAATTATGGCGGAGGACTGGGCGAGACAGATCGGGCGATGAAGGGTGAAGGGTGAAGGGCTATTCCCCATTACTCATTCCCCGTTAACCCATTCCCCATTCCCCATTACCCTTTGCTCATCACTGGGGGTGGCCTGGTGAAATATCCGGGCTAAATGGTATGTTCCAATACTGACCGGGCACTGGCGTCGACGCCGCGACCGGGCAACCGCCACGCATTTCATGACTGCAACAACTCCTCACACAAATCGGAATCAGGCTATGCACATCTTTCGCGGCGGCAACGGGCTCGCGCACGAATCAATACCTCCTTTCTTTGAGATCGCCGTCCTGTGAAGCGGCTTGTTCTGGTCGGCGGAGGGCATGCGCACTTGTCGGTGTTGGAGAGACTGATTCGGGAAAAAGCGCAGGAGATCGAAGTCGTGCTGGTGACGCCCTCCCGCTTCCAGATCTACTCCGGGATGTTGCCCGGCTGGATGGTCGGACACTATGTCCAGGCACAGTGTCAGATTGACTTGCAGGCTCTAGCGCAACGCGCCGGCGCGCGGGTGGTGACGCAGCGCATCGTGACGATGACGGCGGACCGCAACCAGGTCGAGCTGGCGGATGGTCAGACCATCGAATACGAACTCCTGTCCCTGGACGTCGGCAGCGAAATCGACTTGTCTTCGCTGGAAATGGCGCGCGCCAGACTGTTGCCCGTCAAACCGCTGGACGAATTTTTCCATGCGTGGCCGCGGATTCTGGCCTCCGCACGCGCGAGACTGGGCTATCGCCTCGTCGTGGTGGGAGGCGGTGCGGCCGGCGTCGAGCTGTCTCTTGCAGCACGCCATGCGTTTATGCGGTCGGGTTTCGACGCCCGCGTGGATCTCGTCGCCTCGGCTTTGGGGCTGCTGGTCGGCCACGCGGCGAGCGCTCGTCGTCGCCTCAGGCGCATTCTGGCTGCGGCCGGCGTGGTCGTGCACGATCAGCAGGCAGCAGGCGCGGAAGGTGGTGTGATCTTGTCCGACGGCGCCCTGTTGCCGGCAGACTGCGTCATAGCCGCGACTGGCGCACGCGCACCGCGGTGGTTCAAGTCGTCGGGATTGAAACTGGACGTGGAAGACTATGTAGCCGTCGATGGATACAATCGAAGTGTCTCGCATGAAAATGTCTTTGCCGCGGGAGACGCCGCGGCGCGTCAGGATATCTCCGTGGCTCGCTCGGGCGTACATGCGGTACATTCCGGACCGGTGCTCGCCGGAAATTTGCTGGCTTCCTTGCGGGGCGGCGCTATGCAAACCTACCTCCCGCGTCGCCATTCGCTCTACCTGCTCGCATGCGGTCCGCGTTACGCGGTCGCCTCGTGGGGAAACTGGAGCGCCGAGGGCGCGTGGGTGTGGCACTGGAAAGACTGGATCGACCGGGGCTTCGTCCGGCGCTTCGAATCCGTGCAACCGGAAGCACCAGAATCTCCAAGCCGATAAGGGTAGAGGTAAGATGCGAGCCCGAAACTTCTGCTGCCGCACCTGAGAGAGGATCGTCATGCACCTGACATTGCTATTGTCCGCCGGCGCGGCGGCGGACATCAACCGCGCCGCAACCCGCCGCATGATTAGAGGCAAGCCGTGAAAAAAATCCTTCTCATCCTCGCCGCCGTTGCGTTGGGGATCGCGTTCTTTGCGCTGGATCTGCATCATGTTCTTACCCTCGAAGGCCTCAAGGCCAGCCGCGGGCAGTTCGAAGCGTGGCGGGCGGCGTCGCCGGTTCTGGTCGCGCTGACATTCTTCCTGCTTTATGTGCTCGTGACAGCGCTATCGCTGCCCGGTGCGGCGGTCATGACTTTGGCGGCGGGAGCGCTCTTCGGATTGCTATGGGGCACGGTGATTGTTTCGTTCGCCTCGAGCATTGGCGCAACACTGGCTTTCCTGGTGTCGCGCTATCTGTTGCGCGAGACGATCCAGAGGCGCTTCGGTGACCGGCTGAAAACCGTCAACGATGGCATTGCCAGGGAGGGGGCTTTATATCTCTTCACCTTGAGACTCGTTCCGCTGTTTCCTTTTTTTCTGATCAATGTGTTGATGGGGCTCACCCCGATTCGCGCCCGCACTTTCTACCTCGTCAGCCAGGTGGGAATGTTGCCCGGGACGCTGGTTTATGTGAACGCCGGCACGCAGTTGGGCAAGCTCGAGAACCTGTACGGCATTGTTTCGCTGGATCTGCTGATTTCATTTGCGCTGCTGGCCGTGTTTCCATGGCTTGCCAAGCGCATCCTCGATGCGATCAAACGACGACGCGTGTATGCCCGGTTTCGCCGGCCGGCGCGGTTCGATCGCAATCTGGTGGTGATCGGGGCCGGTGCCGCCGGTCTGGTCACCGCCTATATCGGCGCCGTTGTCAAGGCCAAGGTAACGCTGATCGAAACGCACAAGATGGGCGGGGATTGCCTGAACTACGGCTGCGTGCCGAGCAAGGCGCTGATCAAAAGCGCGAAACTCGCGCATCAGATGCGCCATGGCGAGCACTACGGACTGGAAGCGGTCGAGCCTGAGTTCAGCTTCCGCAAAGTAATGGCGCGCGTGCATGAGGTCATCCGCACCATCGAGCCGCACGACAGCGTGCAACGCTACACCGGCCTCGGCGTGGAAGTACTGCAAGGCTACGCTCGCATCATCGATCCGTGGACGGTCGAAGTTGCGCTCGACGACGGTCGAACACAGCGACTTACCACGCGCAGCATCGTCATTGCCGCAGGTGCGCGCCCTTTCGTACCCACCCTGCCCGGCTTGGACACTGTGGGTTATGTGACCAGCGACACGCTTTGGGACGAATTCGCCGGACTGGACGCACCGCCCGCCCGATTGGTGGTACTGGGCGGCGGGCCGGTCGGGTGCGAACTGGCGCAGGCATTTGCGAGGCTCGGATCTAAAGTCACGCAAGTCGAACTCGCCGCACGCATCATGATCCGCGAAGACGAAGAAATCTCCGAGCTCGCGCGCGCGTCGCTCACCCGGGATGGCGTCAGCGTACTCACCGGCCACAAGGCCGTGCGCTGCGAGCGGGATGGCGAGCGCAAAATCATCGTGGTCGAACACGATCAAGGCGAGCGGCGCATCGAGTTCGATGCCCTGATTTGCGCCGTGGGCCGCGTGGCAAGGCTGACCGGTTACGGTCTCGAAGAATTGGGCGTTCAGACCCAGCGCACCGTGGTAACCAACGAATATCTGGAGACGCTGTACCCCAACATCTTCGCAGCGGGCGATGTGGCGGGGCCTTATCAGTTCACTCATGTCGCTGCCCATCAGGCGTGGTATGCAGCTGTCAATGCGCTATTCGGTGAATTCAGGAAATTCAAGGCAGACTATTCCGTCGTGCCCTGGGCAACATTCATCGATCCGGAAGTTGCCCGCGTCGGCTTGAATGAACAGGAGGCGCGCGAAAAAGGCATCGCGCATGAAGTCACTCGCTATGGCATCGACGATCTGGACCGCGCTATTGCTGATGGCACGGCACATGGATTCGTGAAGGTCCTGACCGTGCCGGGCAAGGATCGCATCCTGGGTGTGACCATCGTCGGCGAGCACGCCGCAGACCTGCTGGTCGAGTTTGTGCTGGCGATGAAGCACGGGTTGGGTCTGAACAAAATCCTCGGCACGATCCATACTTACCCGACCCTGGCCGAAGCCAACAAATACGCTGCCGGGGAATGGAAGCGCGCCCATGCGCCGCAGCGGCTGTTGGCATGGCTCGAACGATTCCACACCTGGAAAAGGGGAGGTGCAGCGTGATCCGATTGGTAATGGCATTGCTGCTGGTGCTGCAATGGACCAGCGCGCAGGCAGACGGATTCGATCAATCTGCGTGGGATGCGCTGCTCAAGAAGCACGTGATCTCCTTGCGCAGCGGGCAGGCCACGGAAGTCGACTATGCTGGGTTTGCTGCCGATCGAAGCCAGCTCAAACAATACCTCGCGAGCGTCTCCGCCGTTACGACGGCCGAATTCGACCGCTGGGAGCGGCAAGCTCAGCTTGCGTTTCTGATCAACGCCTACAACGCGTTTACCGTTGAACTGATATTGACCGCGTATCCCGATGTGGCATCGATCAAGGATCTTGGTACGCTGCTGCGCTCCCCCTGGAAAAAACGCTTCATCCCTTTGCTCGGTGAGACTCGTTCACTGGACGACATCGAGCACGGGCTGATCCGTGGTTCGGGACGCTACGCCGAGCCGCGTATTCATTTTGCCGTCAATTGCGCCAGCATTGGTTGCCCGGCCTTGCGAACGGAAGCTTTCGCCGGCGACCGGCTGGAAGCACAACTCGAAGACGCGGCCAATGCGTTCCTGTCGGACCGGACGCGCAACCGGCTGGACGCGAATACGCTCAGGGTCTCGAGCATCTTCAAATGGTATCGAAGCGACTTCGAAAAGGGCTGGCACGGCGCCAACAGCCTCGCAGCCTTTCTCGCGCTCTACCGCGCGCAGCTGGGTCTCGACGAGGGCACGGCCGGTCGCTTGAAAGCCGGCAAGATCGGCATCGAATTCCTCGACTATGATTGGCGCTTGAACGCGAAAGGAAGCGGCAAGTCTTGAACCTGTCCCTCGTGGTCCCGGTACTGAACGAAGCGCCGGAATTGCCGCGTCTGCTGGCACAGCTTTCGGGACTTGCGCTCCAGGGCATCGAAATCATCGTCGCGGACGGTGGCAGCGAGGACGGAACGGCAGACATCGTCGAGCGCGCTGGCTTCGTGGTAATTGGCGCGGCCCGCGGACGCGCCCGCCAGATGAATGCCGGCGCGGCGATGGCGACCAGGGAAGTCCTCTGGTTCCTGCATGCCGACACTCATGTGCCCGATGAGGCGCCAGCGTACATCCTGCCGGCGCTGGAACAGGGCAACCATGTCTGGGGCCGCTTCGACGTGCGAATCAGCGGGCGGCCTCACATGCTGCGCGTGATCAGTCATCTCATGAACCTTCGCTCGCGCCTCACCGGCATTGCCACCGGAGATCAGGCCATGTTCATCACGCGCCTCGCGTTCGATGAAGTGGGCGGTTTTCCCGATCAGCCGCTCATGGAAGATATCGAGATCTCGAAGCGGCTGCTGGCTTTGTCCAGGCCGGCGTGCATTGCTCGTTGCGTGGCCCCCTCCGGCCGGCGATGGGAGATCAACGGCGTGTGGCGGACTATCCTGCTGATGTGGCGTTTGCGCTGGGCTTATTGGCGCGGCGTTCCGGTCCAAAAATTGGCCGAGGCCTACCGATGAGCGTGCGCATCGTGCTCTTCGCCAAGGCGCCTTTGCCGGGATTGGCCAAGACGCGCCTGATTCCGGCACTTGGTGCGCTAGGCGCAGCCGAACTCGCCCGTCGAATGTTGAAACACGCGGTGACTCAGGCGCTGGCGGCCGAAGTCGGGCCGGTAGAGCTTTGTGTGACGCCCTTCCACCAGGAGAGCACGTGGCAGTCCCTCGGGATACCGGCGGCCGTGACGTGGTCGGATCAAGGCGAGGGCGACCTCGGATCGCGCATGGCACGCGCGGCACAACGCGTGCTCGCTGCGGGTGAATCGGTTTTGCTCATTGGCGGCGATTGTCCGGCGCTTTCAGCGGAACACCTGCGCCGCGCCGTCACATCCCTGCAGCACTTTGATGCTACTTTGGTTCCGACCGCCGACGGCGGTTATGTTTTGCTCGGCCTGACGCGTTTCCACGCATCGCTGTTCGAGGACATCGAATGGAGCACGGGCAGTGTCGCCCAGGAAACGTTGCGCCGCCTTGAAAAACTGGGCTGGAACGTGCAAACCCATTCGATGCTGCAGGATATCGACGAGCCTGCCGACCTCAAAGGTCTGGCCCCACATTGGCTCGAACCTTTGCAGGAAGATGAATCCGCGCAAGTCAAACGGAGGAGCACGGGTAGAGGGCCCCAGCGTTCATGATAATCACGAGATACAAACCATACTTTTCGCTGGTCTAACCCCCGCAAACCGGAAGACAATTGGCCGGCTGCATTCCGCCGGGATCAACCCGCGGGGCAACGATTTCAGACCAAAACCAACTGCGTGGAGGAAATGGCTATGAGGAACACAATGCTTGGGTCCGTTTTGTTGACAGTTTTGCTTGGCTTCGGTACCGGCGCCGCCTTCGCCGCCGGCGAGGAAGTCCAGGGCATCAAGGTAAACAAGGGAAACGGCAATGCCGGTGACGGCAATAGCATCATGATGAAGGGCAATCCGCTGCCACTGAGCGGCCAGGCCCTGAAGGTGGGCGAGCCGCTTCCGTCCGCAATGGTCACCGCCGGCAATCTTGCGCCGGTCGACATCGCTACCGGCAATGGAAAGGTACGCATTATCAGCGTCGTTCCATCGGTCGACACACCGACCTGCGAAGCGCAAACCCATCAATTGAGCGAGAAGGACCGCAAGCTTGCCGACCAGGTCGAAATGGTGACGGTCAGCATGGACTTGCCGTTCGCGCAGGCGCGCTTTGCCAAAGAAGCGAAAATCAAGAACGTGACTTTCTATTCGGATTACAAGAGCGGTTCATTCGGCAAGAACAACGGGTTGATGATCGATCCGCTGCACCTGCTGGCACGCGCCGTCATTGTCACCGACAAGAACAACATCGTGCGCTACCTGCAGGTCGTTCCGGAAGTGACCGAACTTCCCGACATGGCGGCCGCGATGAACGCGGCAAAGGCGCTTCTGTAACCCGGCACAGTAGTTGGACGGAAACGAAGCCCCGCGCAATGCGGGGCTTTTTTTGCGAACCAGGTCTGGCCGGCACTGCAAAAAAGCCGGAAACCGCACGAAACCCGCTAGAAAATATCCCGGCGTGATCTTGAATTGATATCGCCGCCGCAAGACTTGCCGCAGCGAAATTACTCGAACCCGTCAAGCCCGAACTTTGGACGCGGAACGCCGTTCAGGCAGCACGTGGCGCGGCAAATCGATGGTAAAGACGCAACCCGAGCCAGGTTTGTCGCGCACGGTGAGCTTGCCCTTGTTTGCTTCGATGTTTTGCCGGGCTATCGAGAGCCCGAGTCCGAGCCCGCTTTTGTCTGCGCCGCCTTGCACGAAGGGCGCGAACATCTTGTCCGCTATGCCCGGCACCAGTCCGCCGCAGTGGTCTTCGACATCGATCAGGACGCGCTCGGCTGCGGCATAGGCATTCAGTGTCACTTCGCTTTTGGCGTGACTGAACTTGAACGCATTTTGCAGCAGGTTGGTCAGTGCTGAAGCAAGCAGGGCCTGATCGGCATCCACCGCCAGTTTTGGGTCCACAGCGCTAACCGTGAGGACGCACTGCCTGGCTTGCGCCTCGAGCGTGGCGTAGAGCCGGATCTCACCGATGAACTCAGCCACGGAAAACAACTCGTTTTGCACCGTGACCTCGCCAGCGGTCCGCACCTCGGAGAGCGATCGATCGATGAGCGTGCTCATCGCCACCAGGCTGCGATCCAGTATTGCACCGGTGGCGCCGGACAGGCCGACTTTGCCGGCCTTGATGGCACTGAGCGCGAACGTGGCGGTCATGATGTGGTTGCGCAACTCGTGGGCGAGGATTCCCTCGCGCAGCACGTTCGACTGATCGGCTTGTCCTGCGATGACGGCTTCGCGCTGGTAGGCATACTCCTTAACGGCATCGGCGATGGCGTTGTCCAGACAGCGGTTCAAGGTACGAAACTCGTCGGTCTCGATAGTCTCGCTGCGCTCGAACGCCAGATCGGTGATCGCCTGGCACAGGTCGCCATAGTCGTGCACAACCTGATCGATGCTAAAACCACGGCCCAACAAGTCGCGCCCGTGTTGGGCAGCCGCGGCCGCGATCTCCGAGAAGCTCGGCTTTGTGCCGTCTGCCGAGCCCGAAATCTTCCGGCTCCGCATGGGCTCGGCGCCTTGCTCGAGCTTGAGCGTTTTGATGAGCTGGCCCAGGAATATGGGTATGCCCTGGCTGAGTTCGGGGGCGTCGGTCCTGGGCGGGGACCTTGACAAGACTTTACCTTTGCATCTCTCGATGAGGTCCGACTGATTGGCGCTGAGGAACTCGTGCATCATCCGCGCACCATACGCACATCCCCGCAATACTCTGTGCGGTGCCGCGCTTATGGCTGCCCGATCTTCCATGGCACTCCGAAAAAGCCGCCTTTCGAAACCCGGCTGTCATCCAGTTTCGTAACAACGTTATTCCCGTCAAGCCTATAACGCCGCCTTATGTACGTTACCGCACATACCGCCATTGCAGCGGTATACTTTCCATTTCCAGACAATCTTGAGTTTGGACTCTTGATACCGACATCGGGAACTCGAGGTGAGCCATGACAACGAATGCTTCCAGGGAGAATGAAGATCCGCCCAAGCAAAACCGCTTGCTTGCGGCACTCCCCGCCGAGTCCTACCAGAGATTGGTGCCGCATCTCGAGGCTGTCGCACTTCCGCTTGCCTCCTCAGTCTATGAAGCGGGCAGCCGAATGCATCATGTATTTTTCCCCACCGCTGGCATCATTTCCCTGCTCTATGTAATGTCGAACGGCGCATCCGCGGAAATCGCGGTCACGGGAAGGGAAGGCATGGTCGGCATTGCCCTGTTCATGGGAGGCGAGAGCACGCCGAGCCGCGCTGTCGTGCAAAGCGAGGCCCAGGCCTACCGGCTGCGCGCTGATTTCCTGATGCACGAATTCGAGCGCGGCGGCGAATTGCAGCATTTGTTGTTGCGCTTCACCCAGGCGCTGATCACGCAGATGGCGCAAACCGCGGTGTGCAATCGCCACCACAGCGTTGAGCAGCAATTGTGCCGCTGGCTGTTGCTCAGTCTGGACCGGCTGCCCTCCAACGAGCTCGTCATGACCCAGGAATTGATCGCCAACATGTTGGGCGTGCGCCGCGAAGGCGTCACCGAGGCGGCGGGGCATCTGCAGAGTGCTGGTCTGATTGCCTATCAACGCGGCCACATCACCGTGCTGGATCGCCCAAAACTGGAACAGCGGGTTTGCGAATGCTACTCCGTGGTCAAACGCGAATCCGACCGCTTGCTCAATTGACGCGGACTTTCGATCGCATCGGCAAATCAGATTTTCCAGTCCACCGCCTCACGTCCTGACAGCCCTCCTTTTTATCCTTAGGACAATCTTATTGTCGGGTATCCGGCAGGCACCCGCTCCGGGCGCTCAGGGATCCTGGCCCATCATGGAACAACCACCGGATAGTTGGCGCAATGGCTAAGGGGTCCCTATGCATGACGGGCCCTCCGTGCGCCCCGACGTTTTTTGAAGTACATTGGCATTCACCAGCCAGATTTTTTGGCACTATGATTGGAGAAAGCCTTGGCCCGGTTTGTCGTCGTGCCCTCAGTGTCGGGGGTAACTCTGTAATGGCACGCTATATCGTCAAGTGGGATGCAATACAGCGCGTGGAATTCGATGAACTGCCCCTGGCCATAAAGCATGTTCATACTCTGCCGAACGGTACCGTGGCAGAAATCAACGACATAGAGGCCGCAGCAGGACAGCCATCCCTGTACATCATCACTGCGGGCCGTCCGGGGGTCGTGAAAGTGGAGGGGCCGGATAGCTGAATCACCGTGCTCGTCGCGGCGCTTCGTGGGTTTGCTTTCGCAAAATTCGCACTTTAGAGCATTCAGGCTGGTGTATTTCGCGCGGGGATGCCAGCCATAGGTCCTGACAGACAGACATATCCAGCGTTTTGCGCGACATTGCCCCTCTAACGCAGGCGTTAGCGAATTACCTTGTGATCCAGACGTTTTGCGCCCATGCTGGCCGTTGGACTTGTTCGTTGGAACAACAAATCACGAGTCCCTTTGCCGCTGGACAGGGCAGTGGCGAGCGCGACGAATATAGAAGCAGAATCCGGTCAGTTCCACCATTCCCGACGACCGGGCAAAGGTGGCTGCAACGCCGCCATTTACCGGGCAGGCCATTGAATGTTAGAGCGATGGAATTTTGTAAAAGAAAAAAATGGTTTCTGGCGCTGGTTTTACATTGAAGCCGACTCCTCGATAACAAACTCGACCGCTGCTTTCCCCGAACACGGCCTATGCATTGCGGACGCAAAAAAGCACGGATGGCGCTGGGCAGCGCCACGCCGAAAACTGCATATGGTTCCGCGCCCGATCCTCAAATGACTTGAGCCGGGCCCCTTTACTCACCGGGCGTGTTGTGCGGGCCCGCTGTTGCATCGCCCCCCTCCCCGACCGGTTGACCGGCGGATGCCGCCCTGCCCTCGTTCCTGCTCCCCAGATTCGCGCGATAAGCGAATCGCGGCCTGACAATATTTGGCACTCAACAGCCAAATTCGACCTTCCTGACGCTGCCCAAGCCTCGTCCAGGGTTCTTGGACACCGCCTGCTTTTCAAAGGCACTTTCCCTCCCAGCGGAGGCAAATGCCCCGCAGTCTTGCTTTCGAAACGGAGCTGCTTGGCATAACAAATGCGTAGACAGTGCAAGCAGTACACCGCTTTGCCCCCGATGCGAATCGAGAGTGAGCAAACGTACATATCTTGCATCGGGACATGACGCATGGACGAACAGAGCTCCATTGAGAATCGCAAACGTTGCGCCAGCAACGTGCGGCGTTGCTTCATTACCGTTGCAGTCGCCAGCGGCCTCAGGCGTGATCTCGAACTGACCTGGGATGGTGGACATGAGTTTCCCAATGTCTTCGTCGATCCACACGTCGCTGAATTTCATGGGCGCGGAAGGGTCGTTCGGGAAACAATTACCGAAGGCACGATAGTCGGCTCGTGGCGAACGGATGACAGCCTTGCGATTGTCCAGCGAGCGGTGGAAAAGTTACTGGCGTACTAGCCTGGATATTTCACCAGGACACCCCCTTTTGCTTTTCCCTGTGTGGGGCCTTGCCATTCGGCCGCTGTTCGCACGATTGAAGCCGGCCCGCCGTTGACGCCTGCAACCGCTCGATCAGAACCGGGTTGCTTCGTCGCAATGGGTTCTGCGATGCGATTGTTATACGCCCGCCAACAATTTTTCTCCGTTCGGAATTTCTCATCTAGCGGCCCTCACACCCGCGTCCGGGAATTGTGCGATGTGTGCCCTTCCGTACATACCACCCACGTAAACAAGCGCAGACTGCTGGATCAGGGCGACCTACCGCGACTTCCCTGACCGAGCCGGTCTGCGCTCTTCCCGCGATCCGCGTGAATCTGCCTCCAAGACCATTCCATGTTTTGGCAGAGGCGGAGCATGTCTGCAAACAAGCTGAATTCCGAGTTCGACCGCGACGCCGGATGTACTCCGTACTGGTGCCGATTGATCCAAAACCACGCGCTTCGCCTGTTCACCGCGCTTTGTCAGACGTACCTGCAAGATCGGGACGAAACCGAAAGTCCTTGAGACTGGAAACCTTCCCTGCATGAAGCGCGAAAAATCAGTGGTAACCCGCAGACGACGCCGGGCGCCGTCGAAGGCCCACCAGACCAGGAACCTTCGTCGTACGACGGCCAATCCGAACGCGGAAGTTTCCGCGTTGAACGCGACCCTGCAGGAGACTGGGCAACGCCTGGAGGACCTGACGGCCGGCGAGATGGATTCGCTGGCGGATCGTGACGGCCGGACTTTCTTGTTGCGGCGCGCCCAAGACCAGTTGCGCGTCAGCGAGGCCGCCAAGCAGACTGCCATCCTCAACGCCCTGCCTGCACATATCGCTTTGCTCGATACCCAGGGGCTCATCCTCTCGGCAAACGTGGCGTGGCGCCGCTTCGCGGGCGCGAATGCGCTTCAAGGCACGCAGGTTGGGATTGGCGTCAATTACCTCGAGATCTGCGACCGGGCTGAGGGAGATGATTCGTCATGGGCTCGCCAGGCGGCCGTTGGTATTCGTTCGGTGTTGCACGGCGTGGCAAAGAGGTTTTCGATCGAGTATCCCTGCCATTCGCCAACGGAACAGCGCTGGTTCCTGATGACGGCAACGCCTTTGTCCGAGGGCATTCCGAGCGGCGCCGTGGTCACGCACACGGATATCACGGCAGAGAAACGCAAGAGTGAAGAACTTCGCCGAAGTGAAACCCTCAAGGGCGCGATCCTGGAATCGTCGCTGGACTGCGTCATCACCATGGACAACGAGGGCAGGATCCTTGAATTCAACCCGGCCGCGCAAGCAACGTTCGGATTCACGCGTGACCAGGTGCTGGGAATGGACATGGTGGAATTGATCGTTCCACCCCGTTTGCGGAACGCCCATCGTCGAGGCTTTGCCCGCTACCTGGCTACGGGCAAAGGCCCGATCCTCGGCAAGCGGCTCGAACTCGAAGCGATTCGCGCCGACGGTACAGAATTTCCTATCGAGTTGGCGATCACCGCGATTGCAGCGTCGCCGACGCCGATATTTACCGGTTTTATTCGCGACATCACCGAGCTCAAGCGCGCGGCTGAGGCGTTCCGGACGAGTGAGCGGGAGCAACGGCGATTGACCGGACAGTTGGAGATAGAGCGATCCCGTCTGGTCGCTGCTCAACGAGTCGCCAAGGTCGGCAGTTGGGAGACGGACTTGGCCACCATGTCGGTCATATGGTCGGAAGAGACTCATCGGATCTTCGATACCGATCCGGCCACCTTCCACCCCGTTCGTCACGACTTTGTCGAGTTTGTTCATCCTGACGACCGTGCTGCGGTCGATGAGGCTTTCGGCAGGTCACTCAAATTCGATCAAAGTATTGCCTCCACGATCACGTACCGGATCCGCCTTCCGGATGGCCGCATCAAGTTTGTGGAGGAGCATTGGCACGTTTTTTTTGACGACCAGAAGAATCCGGCCCGCCTCGCGGGCACCTGCCAGGACATTACAGAGCGCAAGAAAATTGAAGAGGAAATATATGAAGCCAGGACCTTCCTCGCTTCCATCTTCGACAACATCCCCAATTCTATTTTCGTAAAGGATGCGAGGCATCTGCGATTTGTGCGCGCCAACACGGCTTGCGAGAAGTTGACCGGCTACGCGGAGAAAGAATTTCTGGGGAAGAGTGATCATGATTTTTTTCCCAAGGATCAGGCCGATTTTTTCGTTGCCCAGGATCGCGAAACGCTCGCGGGGAATCAGCAACTTTCCGTCGTGGAAGAAATCATAACTTCCAAAGACGGAACAAAAAAATTACTGCAAACCAAGAAATTCCCCATCCTCGACAGAGACGGAAACCCTCAATATCTGCTCGGCATGTCGGAAGACATCACCGAGCGCAAGCGTGCAGAGCTGTCGTTGCGAGAGAGCGAGGGTCGCTTTCGAAGTTTTGCCGAGCAGTCGCCCGACGCCATGATCATTCATCAGGCCGGCAGAATCGTGTTCGTCAACGCCGCCATGGTGCGGTTGATGAGGGCCGCCGATGCCGACGCCCTTCTCGGAAAGCCGGGGACCTCGCTGCTGCAAGCCGAATACGCGGACCTTGCAGAAAAACGCAGGGACCGGCTTTATTCCGGAAAGACCGTCCCGCTCATCGAGCAGGTGTATTTGAGATCGGACGGCACCACGGTAGATGTGGAAGCCGCTGCATCGCCCATTGTCCTGGACGGCCATCCCGCGGCGCTCGTCACTGTTCGTGACATCACCAATCGCCGCACGCAGGAGCAAAAACTCTCACGTTTGAGTCGGATCCACGCGGTATTGAGTGGAATCAACGCGGCGATCGTTCGCATACGCGACCGCCGCGAACTGTTCAGGGAAGCTTGCCGGATTATCGTACAGCAGGGCGGATTCACGCTCGGCTGGATTGCCGTACTGGACCATGCGACCGGCAAACTGATGGCCGTCGCCCAAGCAGGCTTGACCGAGAAAGCGGCAGCCGAAGGTGCCTTTTTCAACGGTTCGGCTGGACTCGTTCCGGCGGGTGTCGCGGATGACGCGCTCCGGCGGAAGCATTCAGCCATCGACAATCTCATAGAAGACAGGCCTGGATCGGCGAACGCCGAAAATGAGCGGGACACAATGCAGGTCAGGCGGATCGCCATCGGACTGGGCGCGAAATCGGTCATCGTGCTCCCGCTGGTCGTCGAGAAAGAGACGTTCGGTATCCTTACTCTGTATGCCCCGGAGAAAAACTTCTTCGATGACGAGGAAATAAAACTGCTCAACGATTTGGCCGGCGACATCTCCTTCGGTCTGGAATTCATCGCCAAGGAGGAGAAGGTCGACTACCTCGCCTACTACGATGCGCTTACCGGTCTTGCCAACCGCCGCCTTTTTCTCGAGCGGGTAGCACAGTACATGCGCAGCGCTGTCGGCGGCGGCCAGAAGCTTGCCTTGTTCCTGATCGATCTGGAGCGGTTCAAGAACATCAACGACAGCCTCGGCCGCCCGGCGGGCGATGCGCTCTTGAAGCAAGTGTCGGAGTTTCTGTCGCGCGATGCGGGGGACCCGAATCTGCTGGCGCGCCTGGGTGGGGATCACTTCGCGATCGTGTTGCCGGAATTGAAGCAGGAAGGCAACGTCGCGCACTTGCTCGACAAGAGAATCCAGGCGTTTATAGACCATCCGTTCCGCCTGAACGATACGGAGTACCGGATACCCATCAAAGTCGGAGTAGCGCTTTTTCCCAATGACGGCACCGACGCGGATACCCTGCTGCAGAACGCCGAGACCGCCCTCAAGAAGGCCAAAGCGAGCGGCGATCGATACCTCCTGTACACGCAGACAATGACCGCTACGGTGGCAGGCAGGCTCACCCTGGAAAATCAGCTGCGCCGGGCGCTCGACAAATGCGAATTCGTGCTCCATTACCAGCCCAAGGCGAACCTCGTGAGCGGCAAGATAACCGGCGCCGAGGCACTGATCCGATGGAATGATCCGCGAACCGGCCTGGTGCCGCCGGGCCGGTTCATTCCGATCCTGGAAGAGACCGGACTGATCTATGAAGTCGGACGCTGGGCGCTGCGCCAGGCCATCGATGACTACCTGCGCTGGCGCTCCGCAGGTCTGGCCGCGGTGCGCATCGCGGTGAACGTTTCACCCCTGCAATTGCGCAGTCGCGGCTTTATAGCCGACATCGAGCAGGCAATCGGTATCGACGTGCACGCCGCGGCGGGACTGGACCTGGAGATCACGGAGAGCCTCATCATGGACGACGTCAAGCACAATATCGCCAGCCTGCAGGCAATTCGCGTCATGGGCGTGGGTATCGCCATCGACGACTTCGGTACCGGCTTCTCTTCGCTGAGCTATCTGTCCAAGCTGCCGGTGGATACGCTGAAGATCGACCGCTCATTCGTGGTTGACATGACCGCGGGACCGGAGGGATTGGCGCTGGTGTCCACCATTATCAACCTGGCACATTCGCTGAAGCTCAAAGTGGTGGCAGAGGGTGTCGAAACCGGGGAACAATCGCGCCTGCTGCGATTGCTGAAGTGCGACGAAATGCAGGGCTATCTATTCAGCAAACCGGTGCCGGCCGCGATCTTCGAAGAGCAATTCCTTATCCCCTTTCCGTCGGGCGAGGACTCGATCACGCCCGCCACCTAACCAGCAGATGAACCTTGCCGCTCTTCTAATCCCGCCCGCACTCGATACGAAGCAGGCTCTGCGCCTGCGGCGCTTCGGCCTCGCCGCGCTTACCTATGCCTTGAGTACGGGGCTGGTGACGGTCGCCTGGGCGTTCGGTGTGCTTCCGGCATCGGTCGCGCTGCAAATTGCGGTCGTGTTTCTTGGGCTCAACCTGGTTCTCTATGCATCGATCCGCTCGGGATTCAACCTTCGCTTCGAGGATCCCAGCCTTACGCGCTTCCAGATCCTGATCGCTATTACAGTTCTGATGTACATCGTCTATAACATGGACGATGGCCGCAACATTGCGTTGTTCGGCTGTTTCGTCGTGTTTCAGTTCGGCATCTTCCGCCTGAACTCCCGTGAATTCACCGTTATGACGCTCTACACGCTGGCGGCATACGCCCTGGTCATCAATCTGCTGATGCATTTACGGCCACAGGCCATCCAGAGCGTATCCAAAGAATGGATGAGCTGGCTGTTGCTCGCGGGGTTCCTGCCGGTTTTCACGATCGTCGGCGGACAAATCAACACGCTCAGGCGCAGGTTGCGCGAGAGCGAGGCGCGCTTTCGCGGCCTGACCAGAATGTCCTCGGACTTCTTCTGGGAGAGCGACGCCGACCATCGGCTCACGGATCGCGGCTCTGCTGACATGAAGGCGAGTATTTACTCGAAGTTTCGGCGGGGCGCGCGATTCGGCGAGCGTATCTGGGATGTACCCTCCATGTCGCCGGACGAGGCGGGCTGGCAGGCGCATCGGATTGTGCTCGACGCTCACCGGCCGTTCCGGGATTTCGAGCTCTCTCGGCTCGGGACCGACGGCACCGAACGGCATATCTCGATTTGCGGCCATCCGCTATTCGATGCTTCCGGCGTCTTCAAGGGCTACCACGGAGTCGGCTCGGACATCACCGAGCGCAAGCGATCGGAACACGCGCTGCGTGATACTGCAGACAAGTTACGCTTGTTCGCCGACAACGTTCCCGTCATGACCGCGTATTGGGATGAGAACCAGCGTTGCGGTTTTGCGAGCAGGGCATTTGCCGAGTTTTACGGCCTTCCCGTCGAAAACATTATTGGCAAACACGTACGCGAGGTCCTTGGAGAAGAGGCGTACCGCAGGATCGAGGGCCATCTCGTGCAAGTGCTGCAGGGACATCCGACCAGTTACCAGCGAATCGTCACGGCCCCGAGCGGCGAGTCCCGCCATATCGAAGGCAAGCTGCTGCCGCATGTCGGGGAACAAGATAAAGTCCTGGGCTGGTTTGCGGTGACAACCGACATTACGGAACACAAGCTGACCGAGGAACGCATCCAGCGGGTTGCGCATTACGACAGCCTCACCGGCCTGCCGAACCGCCTGCTGTTCGGCGACCGCCTGAATCAAGCGATCAGCCTTGCCAAACGCGACTCCAGCGAGTTCGCGCTGTTGTACCTAGACCTCGACAGGTTCAAGCCGGTGAACGACGCCCTGGGACACGCTGCCGGGGACGAACTTCTGAAAGCCGTTGCAACGAGAATCCGTTGCCAGGTTCGTGAATCCGACACCGTGGCCCGCGTCGGGGGTGATGAATTCATCGTGATGCTGCGCGACATCGCCAGACGCGGGGACGCGGACACGGTCGCCCGGAAAATCATCGCCGCGCTGACTGCGCCGTTCCAACTTGGCAGCCAAAAGCAGAACGTCGACGTCGGGGCCAGCGTCGGAATCTCAGTCTATCCGGCGGACGGCCGGGACGCGGACGCACTCGTCAAGGCGGCAGATGCGGCCATGTACAGCGCCAAACAGGCGGGCAACGACGTTCGTTCTTGCGCGGTATAGCGAGGTGTCAGTATTGGACGGGTTGAATACTGCTTAGACGCCAATACGCACAGCTCTGTGGACTGGCGTACATACTGCGCACAGTCAATTGGAGTATAAGTACCAGGTCGGACTGCAAATCACTCGTCGCGGCTCGTTCGTGCAGGAGTCACCCGAAAGCAGTTCCATCCCGCTTCGCGAGGGCGCCACCAAAACAGGTGTTAGCGAAGCGTCCTGATTCAGTTGTTCTTGGCACACCTCACGCGACGCCGTGCCTTAGGTTCCAGATCACGCATGTTCCCTCGGGGCTGGAGCGCGCCTTGTGCGCTGCCGATCCCAACATTTCGGTCATGTCTATCGGGGTGACCCCAACGTGACCCCCAATGTTCGAACATGCCGGCCAGTTTACGAGTTGCATTCAAACGCTCTGAAAAAAGGTCCCCAATGATCACTCACGCTGAAGAGTTGCTGGCGAAACCCGATTCTGCCGCTGTCGGCGAAAAGCCGGGCAGCCCGGAGGGCGTCATGGAATCCGGGCGCCAGAAAACACTGCTCAAGACGGGTGCCTTGCAGGACGCCATTTTCAATAGCGCCTACTTTTCCAGCATCGCCACGGACGAAAAGGGCGTAATTCAGATTTTTAACGTCGGCGCGGAGCGCATGCTCGGGTATGCCGCCGTGGACGTTGTCAATCTGATTACGCCGGCCGATATTTCGGACCCGCAGGAATTGATCAAGCGGGCGGCAGCCCTCAGCCTGGAACTGGATACCCCTATTACGCCGGGCTTCGAGGCGCTGGTGTTCAAGGCTTCGCGCGGCATCGAAGACATTTACGAGCTGACTTACATCCGCAAGGACGGCAGCCGCTTCCCCGCAGTGGTGTCGGTCACGGCACTGCGTGACGCACAGAACGTCATCATCGGCTATTTGCTGATCGGCACCGAGATCAAGGCGGGGGCTCTGCAAAGCGCAATTTTCAACAGCGCCAATTTTTCCAGCATTGCCACTGACGCGAAGGGTGTGATCCAGATCTTCAACGTCGGCGCCGAGCGCATGCTGGGCTACACGGCCGCCGAGGTGATGAACAAGATCACGCCGGCCGATATTTCCGATCCGCAGGAAGTGATCGCGCGCGCCGAAGCATTGAGCCTGGAACTCGGCACCAAGATTACACCTGGCTTCGAGGCATTGGTATTCAAGGCCTCGCGCGGCATCGAGGACATCTACGAGTTGACCTACATCCGCAAGGATGGGAGCCGCTTCGGGGCCGTCGTGTCGGTGACGGCGCTGCGTGATGAAAAGAATGCCATCATCGGCTACCTGCTGATCGGCACCGACAATACTGCGCGCCAGCGGGCGGAGGAAGCATTGCGTGAAGCGGGCGCCTTGCAGACCGCGATTTTCAACAGCGCCAATTTCTCGAGTATCGCCACCGACGCGAAGGGGGTCATCCAGATCTTCAACGTCGGCGCCGAGCGCATGTTGGGCTACGCCGCCGCCGAAGTAATGAACAAGATCACCCCGGCCGACATTTCAGATCCGCAGGAAGTGATCGCGCGTGCCAAAGCGCTAAGCGTCGAGCTCGGAACCCCCATCACGCCCGGCTTCGAAGCGCTGGTGTTCAAGGCCTCGCGCGGCATCGAAGACATTTACGAGCTGACCTACATTCGAAAAGACGGCAGCCGTTTCCCCGCCATCGTTTCGGTCACGGCGCTGCATGATGCGCAAGTAAACATCATCGGCTACCTGCTGATCGGCACCGACAATACCGCGCGCAAGCAGGCAGAAGAGGCTTTGCTCAAGGCGGGAGCTCTGCAGAGCGCGATTTTCAACAGCGCCAATTTCTCGAGTATCGCCACCGACGCGAAGGGGGTCATCCAGATTTTCAACGTCGGCGCCGAACGCATGCTGGGCTATACAGCTGCCGAAGTCATGAACAAGATCACGCCTGCAGATATTTCGGATCCGCAGGAAGTGATCGCGCGAGCTCAGGCATTGAGCCTCGAGCTGGCAACGCCGATCACGCCCGGCTTCGAAGCGCTGGTGTTCAAGGCCTCGCGCGGTATCGAAGACATTTACGAGCTGACCTACATCCGCAAGGACGGCAGCCGCTTCCCCGCGGTGGTGTCGGTCACGGCGCTGCGTGATGCTCAAAACGTCATCATCGGCTATTTGTTGATCGGCACGGACAACACGGCCCGCAAGGAAGTCGAGGCGGCGCAAGCGCGGCTCGATCAACGGCTGCGTGACCAACAGTTCTATACCCGATCCCTTATCGAATCGAATATCGATGCGCTCATGACGACGGATCCGCAAGGAATCATCTCGGACGTGAATCAGCAAATGATTGCACTCACGGGGCGCACGCGTGATGAACTGATCGGAGCGCCCTGCAAGAACTTCTTTACCGACCCTGCCCGCGCCGACGCCGCAATCAAGCGTGTTCTCACAGAAAACAAGGTGAGTAACTACGAATTGACCGTACGTGCCCAGAACGGCGAAGAAACGGTGGTTTCGTACAACGCCGCCACCTTCCACGACCGCGACCGCAAGCTGCAGGGCGTGTTTGCGGCGGCTCGCGACGTGACCGAGCTCAAGCTGTTCGAGCGCGCCTTGCAGGAAAAGAATATCGAACTGGAGAATGCCAGCCGGATGAAATCGGAGTTCCTGGCCACCATGTCGCACGAACTGCGCACGCCGCTAAACGCCATCATCGGCTTTTCCGAAGCCCTCAAGGATGGTTTGATGGGCCAGATGAGCGACACACAACAAGAATATATAGGCGATATTTTCACCAGCGGACAGCATCTGCTCTCCCTGATCAATGACATCCTGGATCTGTCGAAGGTGGAGGCAGGCATGATGGCACTCGAACTGGAGGCAGTCGACCTGAAGAGCCTGCTGTCCAACAGTCTCTCGATCGTCAGGGAGAGAGCGGCGGCCCAGCGCATCTCCCTCGAACTCGAAACCGGCGAAGATCTTGGCCTTCCCCAACTGGACATGCGCAAGATCAAGCAGATTGTCTATAACCTTCTATCGAATGCCGTCAAATTCAGTGGCAACGGCGGGCGCGTCACGTTGCGCACGCGCCGCGTCCCGCGCAGCGCAGTTGGCACGCTGCCCGGTAGCTGGCCGGTATATGGTTTTCCCCTGGCCGACGATCGGGACGAAGAATTTATCGAAATATGCGTCAGCGACAGCGGCATCGGCATTTCTGGCGAAAACATGGTGAAACTTTTCCAGGCGTTCAGTCAGATCGATAGCAGCCTCGCGCGCAAATTCGAGGGAACAGGCCTGGGTCTGGCGATGGTCAAACTGATGGCCGAACTGCATGGGGGCACCGTGGCTGTTGCCAGCGCGGAGGGTGAAGGCGCCCAATTTGCCGCATGGTTGCCGTTGCGCGAGGCGGCCCCCGAGGTTACCGCCGCCCCCGCGGCGAGAGTCGCGACCAAGTCCACGATTTCGACCAAGGAGCGCATTGCGCTGGTGGTTGAAGATAACGACCAGTCGGCGGATCTGGTCCGCCTGCTGCTCGAAGTCGAGGGTTTCACCGTGTTGCGCGCGGCCAGCGCGGAGGCCGCTCTCTTGCTGGCTCCACAACAAGAGCTCAGCCTGATCACGCTGGATCTTCAGTTGCCGGGCGTTAATGGCTGGGAGTTCCTGCATGCAATGCGTGAGATTGGCAATCTGGCCGATGTGCCGGTGGTTATTATCTCCGGCTTGCCCGTCACCAAACTGGCCTTGACCCGTGGCGCCGCGGCGGTGTTGGAAAAGCCGTTTAGTGCGGTCCAGCTGAAAGCCTCTCTCGCCCATCTGGGGTTGGATTCCCCTCGGGAACACGCCCATACGGTTCTGGTCGTAGACGACGATCCAAAGGCAGTCGAGGTGATTGCCGCGTTCCTGCCGTCCCCGGGCTATGAGGTGGTACGAGCGTACAGCGGCAGCCAGGCGATTACGCTCGCGCAACGAATGCAGCCGGATTTGCTCTTGCTCGACCTGATGATGCCGGAAATCGACGGCTTCGCTGTCGTCAAAGCGCTGCAGGACGACCCCGCTACGGCACACATTCCGATTCTGATCGTGACCGCCAGACAGGTCTCGGCGCTGGAGCGGGCCACGCTGGACAGCAATGCAGGAAAGGTCCTCCCAATTATCGCAAAAGCCGGTTTCAATAGCGTTGCCTTTATCACTGAGGTAAGGCGCGCGTTGCGCGCCCCGTTAGAAAGGACTTCGGATGGCCAAGATACTCATCGTTGAAGACAACGAGGCGAACATGAAACTGGCCCTTCTTCTTCTGCGCAACGCCGGACATATTGCGCTGTGTGCCGAAGATGCGGAAACCGGCTTGATGCTCGCACGCGCCGATCAGCCAGACCTGATTCTGATGGATATCCAGTTGCCGGGAATGGATGGTCTTGCTGCCACAAGGCTTCTGAAACAAGACCCGGCCACCGCCGCCATCCCTATCATTGCGCTGACCGCAATGGCGATGAAGGAAGACCGGGAAAAAACCAAGGCGGCCGGCTGCGACGCCTATATCGCCAAGCCGTTGCGATACCAGGAATTGTATGCAGCGATCGAGAGCCTGCTTCTCAAGGGTATGGGGCAAGCAGTCGGCGAAGATAACTCCATCAATCAATCGCCGTGACGACCCCCAAGGCCTCCATCCTTATCGTCGACGATGAAATTCAGAACTGCAGGCTGCTGGAGACGCTGCTAAAGCCTGAGGGGTATCTCACATCCAGCGTTGCCAATGGCGAGGAGGCACTGGCGTCGATTGCGCAACGAGCACCAGACCTTGTTCTGCTCGACATACTGATGCCGGGCCTGGACGGATTCCAGGTCGCACGCGCGCTCAAAGCCGATCCCTTAACCTCGAACATTCCGATCATCATGATCACGGCGATGGATGATCGCGCCGCCCGCATGACCGGTCTCGATGCAGGTGCCGAAGAGTTCCTGACGAAACCCTTTGACCGCGCCGAATTGTGGCTCCGGGTGCGCAATCTTCTGCGTTTGAAGGAATATAGCGATTTTCTGCAAGATCACAGCGCCATCCTGGAGCGTCAGGTGCAGGCACGCACGGCAGAACTTCAACGCTTTCGCGCGGCGATGGATGCAACCGGCGATGCCATCATGCTTGTGAACCGCGCCACCATGCGCTTTATCGAGGTTAATGCGACAGCCTGCAGCATGCTGGGTTACACGCGCGAGGAATTGTTCCAGTTGGGCCCTCTGCAGATAACCGCCGATCCCTTGGAACTGCTGGAGGGCGCGTACGACGCCATCATTGCCGGCGACCGCAAGAGCGATCTGACCCAATCCCGATGGCAAACCAAAAATGGTCTCCAGTTTCCGGTTGAGGTGCATCGACATGCCCACCTGTCCGGGGCGGAGTGGATCATTGTCGGTGTAGTACGCGACATCACGGAGCGCCAAAAGGCCGATGAGAAATTCAAGGCCTTGCTGGAAGCCACCCCTGACGCAATGGTGATCGTCAATCCCGACGGCAACTTGGTCTTGATAAACTCCCGGACAATCAGTCAATTCGGCTGGCGCCGCGAGGACGTGCTGGGGAAGAAGTTCGAAATGCTCGTGCCCGAACGCTTCCGTGGCAGGCATCCGGAAACGCGCAGCGGATTTTTCACGGAACCTCCTGAAAGCACGATGGGCGCAGCATTGGACCTTTTCGGGCTGCGCAAGGATGGCACTGAGTTTCCCGTTGAAATAAGCCTGAGTCCGCTGGAGACCCATGAAGGTCCCCTGCTGATGTGCTCGATTCGCGATATCTCCGAGCGCAAGGCGGCCGCGGACAAGATTGTTCATCTGAATCGCGTTTATGCCATGTTGAGCGGCATCAATACGCTGATCGTGCGCGTGCGCAACCGTGCCGAGCTTTTTACGGAGGCGTGCCGGATCGCTGTCGAGGAGGGCGGGTTTTCCATGACCTGGATAGGCACCGTGGATCACAGCGCGATGAAGATTGTCCCGGTCGCCTCTGCGGGCGCGGACGAGGAATTCCTGACAATCATCAAAGAGCGCTTTTCGCTGAGTGAAGATGCTCCGCTTAGAAATTCAATGACGGCGCGTGCAATCAGGGAGAAGAAAGCGGTCGTGTCCAATGATTCTAAAAGCGATGCCAACCTCGTTTTCGGCAAGAAATACGCCGAATTCGGAATCCGGTCCATGGCGATCCTGCCTTTGGTTGTCGCGGGCGAAGCCGAAGGCGTTCTGGCGCTGTACGCCAGCGAGGTCGAATTCTTCCGCGATGAGGAATTGAAGTTGTTGAAGGATCTGGCCGGCGACATCTCGTATGCGATCGATCACATCGACCAGCAGGAGCGGCTCGACTACCTCGCTTACTACGACGTGCTCACCGGGCTCGCCAACCGCAGGCTGTTTCTCGAGCGGGTGGCGCTGCACATGCGCAACGCCACCAGTACCGGTCACGAGTTGGCCTTGTTCTTGATCGATCTGGAGCGATTCAAGAACATCAATGACAGCCTCGGCCAGCCCGCCGGCGACACGCTCCTGAAGCAGGTGGCGGAGTGGTTGACCCTCAGAACGGGAGACCCCAATCTGCTGGCTCGGGTGGGGGCGGACCACTTTGCCCTGGTACTGCCGGTGGTAAGGAAGGACGGCAATGTCACACGGCTGGTCGAGAATACGATGGATGCGTTTCTGCAGCATCCGTTTCGTCTGAACGAATCCGTGTTGCGCATCGCAGCCAAGGTCGGCGTCGCAGTTTTTCCGGACGATGGCGCCAACGCAGATGCCCTGTTCAGCAACGCCGAGGCCGCACTGAAGAAAGCGAAAGCAAGCGGCGATCGCTACCTGATGTACTCACAAAACATGTCCGCCTCCGTGGCCGGCAAGCTCACTCTGGAAAATCAGTTGCGCCAGGCTCTAGACAACGAAGAGTTCGTGCTTCACTACCAGCCGAAGGTGAACCTCAAGAGCGGCAAACTGACCAGCGCGGAGGCATTGATACGGTGGAATGATCCGCGCACAGGCCTGATCGCGCCAGCCCGGTTCATCCCGATCTTGGAAGAAACCGGACTGATCAATGACGTCGGACGCTGGGCGCTGCGCAAAGCCGTCGAGGACTACCTGCGCTGGCGCGCCGCCGGCCTGGCTGCCGTGCGCATCGCGGTGAACGTCTCGCCGCTACAACTGCGCAATCGCGGCTTCATCGCCGAAATCGAGCAGGCAATCGGCATCGACGAGCACGCGGCAGCCGGCCTGGAACTGGAGATTACCGAAAGCCTCATCATGGCAGACGTCGCGCACAGTATCGCCAGCCTGCATGCGATCCGCGCGCTGGGCGTGACCATAGCTATCGACGACTTCGGCACCGGCTTCTCCTCCCTCAGCTACCTTGCCAAGCTGCCGGTGGATACGCTGAAGATCGATCAATCGTTCGTACACGACATGACTGCCGGACCGGAAGGTCTGGCGCTGGTCTCCACCATCATCAACCTGGCCCATTCGCTGGAGCTCAAGGTGGTGGCAGAAGGCGTGGAAACCGAAGAGCAATCGCGTTTGCTGCGCTTGCTCGATTGCGACGAAACGCAGGGCTTCCTGTTCAGCCCGCCAGTGCCGGGCGAAATCTTTGAAACCAGATTCCTGGCATTGCCTCGCTCTGAGCGCGAATTGACCAGTATCCGGGTATGAGCGTTGCCGACGAATCCACGCGTCAACATGTGCGCTATGTACGGTAACGCGCATATAAACCTTCTTTGACCGCCTGTTATATTCTTCGGCGATCGGTTCCATCGCCTCGACATCGGGTTGGTGACTTTCCTTGCCTTGTGCCGTTTCGCTGGGTCACACCCGGTAAGACGTTCCTTCAAGGAATGCCATGTCATCTGCCCAGAATGCAGGTCACAATGCCTTGCTCGCCGCGCTGCCGAGCCATGACTACAAGCGCGTGCTTCGCCATCTCAAGCTCGTCTCCCTTTCGTTTGGCGAGATTCTTTATGAACCGGGCAGGCCGATGGGACGTGTCTATTTCCCTGTCACGGGCTTGATTTCGCTGCTGACCCTTGTGGATGACCACCTGGCCCTTGAAGTAGGCATGATCGGGCGCGAAGGCATGTTGGGGATACCTTTGGTATTTGGCGCCAGGCGGTCACCCGTGCGCGCACTGGTACAAGGCGCGGGCATTGCATTGGCAATGCCCACTGCCGTATTTCTCCGGGAACTGAATCGCAGTCCGCTCTTGCGAGACGGGTTGTTGGGATTTGCCCATGACCTTATGCGGCAGTTCGGGCAATCCGCCGCCTGTAACCGCTTCCACCCGGTAACTGCCCGGCTGGCTCGCTGGCTATTGATGACCCGCGATCGCGTGGGAACGAGTGAGTTTCGTCTGACGCACGAGTTTCTCGCCGACATGCTCGGCGTCCGTCGGAGCAGTGTCACGCAGGCCGCGAGCGGCCTGCAACGGGGCAAGGTCATCGACTATAGTCGCGGCAGGATCCGTATTCTCAAGACACGCGAACTTGAGACAAGGGCATGTTCTTGCTACGAAGCGATGCGCAAGGTTTACAGATAGGCAGCCCTTACGAAACTTGCATACCGCATCTCGCCGCAGGCCGATGAACACCTCAGGTTCCAGCACCTGAAAAGGCAGTTGAGAGCGTCTCTTACGTGGAGCAACGCACAGACGGCTACCAGCGATTGGAGAAAAATTTAACACGTGTTGATCGATCATCCTTACCCCCCTCCCGAATGGAGGGACTTGTCGGTAGAAGGCCAATAGAAAATAAGCAACAGTGGCGATTCGACCAAGCGTCGCCCAGGAGTTGGTGTTGGCAGCGACGTGAGGTCAACGATTCCGTTAGGAGGCGAGGTCTATTTCCGACCTTCGATGATTGCGCGACGAGCGCAGGAATGGCTTCGAAGGAAGTGATGTAGACGTGCGGAGGGGAAGCCACCCGGAATTGATGCAAATAAAAAGCCCTTGATTGTCTCCCAACACCACGGCCAAGGCGGCACTGGCTTGCTTCTGCGTTATATGCCCTAAGTTATCCCTTGACCGGAATTAGAACCTTCCATCGGTAATTACCGCTTTCGGAGGTGGACAAACTTTCCGACTCTGCCAATGTACATCTGGCGCGACGAAGAAACGCCGGCCTTTTGCTAACTGTTCAAACCGCCATAGCGGAAACGTCGGCATGTTCGCACCACTACAAATACCCTGGATTCAAATATATCGCAGCCGAATTTCAAAGTGCTTATGTGCACGATACCGTACATAACGTACATAAGCCCGATCTGCCGCGCGCTTTAATCAGGGTAAAAACCGGAGGGTAACGGAGGCATTGGCGTGATCGCCCATTGGCGGTTAAGAGATCAAGACTGCATGGGAGAGAGACACGAAAAGGTTACCGAGACAAAGGGAAGCTTTTACATCGCTGGTCCGACCGCCGACACGAACAATTCGGGTCGCACTGGGCAGGAGAATGCATCCTGACACAACGTTCGGCAAAATCTCCGGCGCTGTTGAACTGCGCGCGCACATTGAGGCACGTAAAGCGAAGAATTTGCAGACCAGCAGAAAAAGTTTCATGGAATTTTTACTCTCACGCGACACCAATTGCCTGCTCGATTGTTTTGAATGGAATCGGCACGGTACTTGCGGCGCCCGCCGTTGGAAACTCGGCGCCCGATTTCGGGTCCCGGGTCCCTCGTAGGAAAACCGCTTAGGAGGAGAACTGTCATGAGCTCGGCTAAACGCGTAGTTATACCTTTTATCATTATCGCAGCGCTGGGTCTTGGTGGCTGCGCGAATCAAATGGACCGAAAGCAAGCCACTGAAGACAAGGCACGCAATGTCAGTGGCGACGTTTGGGCAACGCAAAACCAGATCGATGCCACGATGGTGGCAATGAATAACTTGTTATCGGCAGACGGACCGCAATTGCAGCAGGCTTTCGACCACTATTCGGACGAGGTGGACCGCCTGAAAAAACAGGCCACTATCGTCAATGAAGACGGCGATTATCTGCGGAAACAGAGCGAGAGTTACCTGACCAAGTGGCAGCAGCAAACCAACGACATCCAGAACGCCGATCTGCGCAACAACAGCGAACAAGGCCGCAAAACCGTGAGGGACCGGTTCACAAGGGCGCAGGACGCCTATGACCAGGCCCGTACGTCGTTGGACCGCTTGATTCGCAATTTCGAAGACATACGGACGGCCCTGCGCAACGATCGGACCACGCGAGGTGTGCAGGCCGTCGCACGAACTGATGTGGTGCCGACGACGGAAGAGACCGCCGACGAAGTCAAAGCCGCGTTGCGGCAGGTCCGGACTGATTCGACTGCGCTCGCCGAAGCGCTGTCTTCGTCTGCGCCCCCGCTGGCATCCTCGGAGAACACTCAGGACACGAACCAAAGCAGCGATACTTACAAGTAACAGACGCTCCTTCGCGGGCCGGCGCTTTATGAGCCGCCGGCCTGCGCCTTCTGCCATCTGCGTCCCTGTCAACAAGCAGCGATCGGAGCGGTAACGGGGAAATAAACCCGTCTTATCGCCTGGACCGGTTCATTCTGTCTCGGTCTGAGGGCATGGGGTACGTCTTACCGGGTAAATCCCAGCGGACGGCAAAAGGCAGGGAAATCACGAACCCAATGTCGGAGCGATGGGAACCGATGTCCGAGGCAAGCATAGAGCGGGATCGCCGAAGAAATTCGCTATGCGCTGCACCGTCCATATCTGGTCCTCTCCAACTTGTTGACGCATTTGCGCATAAGCGGGATACCGAACATACAACTCAAGCACGAACTGCTAATTTACCCGTCAGGGCAGCGACCGTGAACGCTCGCGGAGGGATGCAAAGGACAACAACTTGGGAGGCCATTGTGTTGCACAACTTCCTGACAACAAATCGCAGTGAACTCATCGACCGCTGCAGACAAAAAGTAGCCAGGAGAACCCCCCCCCCGGACGGTCATTCAGACCATCATGCGGAGTTGGATCATGGGATTCCCCAATTTCTCGATCAGCTCACCGATACGCTCCTGGCGGACAAGAGAGCAAACCGGGCCAAGAGCCTGAAAATATCCGGCCCGCCCGAGGGTGGCCTCGCTTCGACTACTTCGGAGATTGCGGTTACGGCAGGAAAGCATGGTCACGAGTTACTGGAGCGAGGATTTAGCCTCGGTCAGGTCGTTCACGACTATGGCGATCTGTGTCAGGCGGTCACGGAACTCGCAGCTGAGAAACATACGTCGATCAGCCCGAAGGACTTCCGCACATTCAATCGTTGCCTCGACAACGCGATTGCCCAAGCGGTGACCGTTTATGTAGGCCAGTGGGGCACCCCGCATACGCGTGCTTCCGCAGATGCATCACCGGATAAACCATCGGAGTCGCTTGGCGACGAACTGCTCGCTCTGCTCAATTCGATCGAGGTTACCTTCGATATGATCAAGCGGGGTGCAGTGGGCCTTGGCGGACCTACCGCCGCTGCCCTGGAGAGCAATCTGACCGCAATGCGCCATCTCCTCGATCGTTCTCTTGTGGAGAAAGACCCGCAAGCCGCGCCTCCAACAGCGACGCATTGATTTGTTGCCTGAGCGAAAACAGAGACTGCTCTTTGAGTGGGTGGCAATGGCGCGCTGGCAGCCGAAAGGCTGAATCGGCGTACGGGACGCGGGAAAATTTGAGTTCGGAGATCGAGAAATTCACCATGGCCGGGTATCGAGACGCAAGAGGCGCTTCAGACTGGCCAGTTTTTTTTCGCGCCTGACAACTGGGCCTCTCACAAAAGCTTCCGCGGGGAGACCTTTGTCCTGATTAGCTCCGGACCTGGTCCATCATTCCTGGATTTCGCTCGGACTGAGGAATATCGGTTCTACCATCAGCAGGCTCCATCGGTAATTACCGCTTTCGGAGGTGGACAAACTTTCCGACTCTGCCAATGTACATCTGGCGCGACAAAGAAACGCTGGCCTTTATCGCGACGTTTCCTTGGGTTAAGGCCGGGGTTTTGGACAGCGGTTAGCAGGACTCGCAATTGCTTAGTAGAAGAGATTTGGGCCCAACGATAAAAATCGCACCGGGCCATTGCAGCGCTTCTGTGCGCTGTGAGCTTGGCTTAATCCCTTTGCAAGTCCCCATTTCCACTTATAGGAGCCCCTAAATGGCTACCCGCCGTCACGCACCAAAATCTTCATCCAAGCCTTCGCCCGGTAAGTCCGGCGCCACAAAGACGTCCAGCCGTTCTACCAATAGCGGACCCGCTCACGCCGATAGCCCGCCTGAGGACCGCTCCATGGAGAAGATGCAGGGGACAGAGGAACTAGCCGCCTCCTTTCCTTTCAATGCAGCAAAAGCCTCTGAATTCGGCAAGGCTGCATACACGCCCTCGACAGGGCAAACAGTCGAGCCTCCTGCTGAGTCCGTCAGTGGTAGCACCCTGAGTGAAGTCAATGATTCACCCAAGGTGGGCGATGGTGTTCCTCCGACGGGAATCAACCGCACAAACGCTCCCCTGGATCGTGTGCGGGTTGATTCGGGAGGCCAGGCACTGACGACAAATCAAGGCGTGCCGATATCAGACAACCAGAACTCGCTCAAGGCTGGATTTCGCGGACCCGCCCTCCTGGAAGACTTTGTTCTTCGCGAAAAAATCACACATTTCGACCATGAACGCATTCCAGAACGAATCGTGCATGCGAGGGGTTCGGCTGCACATGGCTACTTCGAATGCTATGCGCCCCTGACCAAGCTGACCTCAGCTTCAATATTCGCGGAAACGGGGAAGCGCACTCCCGTATTCGTACGATTTTCAACCGTCGCGGGCGAAAGAGGCTCGACGGATACTGCGCGAGATGTTCGAGGTTTCGCAGTGAAGTTTTACACTGACGAGGGGAACTGGGACTTGGTCGGCAACAACATTCCCGTGTTCTTCATACAAGATGCTATGAAGTTCCCGGACCTTGTGCACGCGCTTAAACCAGAACCCCATCACGCGATGCCACAGGCAGCGTCGGCGCATGACACTTTCTGGGACTTTGTCTCCCTGATGCCTGAGAGCACTCATATGCTGATGTGGGTGATGTCGGATCGGGCAATTCCACGCAGCTACCGAATGATGCAGGGGTTTGGCGTACATACGTTCAGGTTCGTCAACGAGCAAGGGAAATCAAGCTTTGTGAAATTTCACTGGAATCCTGCCGCGGGCACGCACTCATTGGTTTGGGATGAAGCAGTGAAGATCTCCGGGGCCGATCCGGATTATCACCGACGCGACCTGTGGGAAGCGATCGAGGCCGGCGCTTACCCGGAGTGGGAGTTGGGCGTGCAAGTATTTAGCGAGGAACAGGCCGAACAATTTAGTTTTGATGTTCTCGACGCTACCAAGATCATCCCTGAAGAGTTGGTGCCGGTAACTCCGATTGGGAAAATGGTGCTTAACCGGAATCCTGACAACTTCTTTGCCGAAACGGAGCAGGTTGCATTTTGCACGGCGCACATTGTCCCGGGCCTGGATTTCTCAAATGACCCGCTATTGGCTGGTCGCATCCACTCGTACGTAGATACGCAGATCTCGCGGCTGGGTGGTCCTAACTTTCACGAGATTCCCATCAATGGGTCGGTAGCACAAGTGCACAATAACCAACGCGACGGTATGCACCGACAAGCTATCCCGAGAGGTCGCGTTGCTTACGAGCCCAATTCGTTGGGTGGAGGTTGTCCGTTTCAGGCGGGGACGAAGGGGTTCATGTCATTTCCCCAGCCCGTTGAAGATGACAAGGTTCGTGGGAAGCCCGAGAAATTCGCTGAACACTACAACCAGGCGAGGCTCTTTTATGACAGCCAGTCAGAGGTCGAAAAAGCTCATATCGCAAAGGCTTTCCGCTTCGAACTGACCAAGGTTCAAACGCCGGCGATACGGCAGCGTGTCGTCTCACAACTTCGCAATGTTTCAGAAGATTTGGCGATGACGTTGGCCGCCGGGTTGGGAATGGATCTTCCTGATCCGATGCCCAAGGTGCTACCTAAATCCGTCAAACCGGAACTCAAGGAGTCCGCCGCCCTTTCTTTGCTTGCACGTCCAGGTCAAAACGGAATTGGTACTCGCCGCATAGCCATTCTTGTCGCGGATGGGATCGTGGGCGAATCAATCACCAGGATCCACGAAGCGCTTGCATCGCAAGGAGCTGTCCCACGCTACGTGGGAGGCAAGCTCGGCGCATTGAAAACAAACACGGGCGACACCATTGAAGTAGAGGTCACACTGGAAGCGGCACCCTCCGTGCTCTGGGATGCATCAGTGTTGCCTGACGGACAGGACGCTGTGGACGCGCTGGGAGCCAATGGTCAGGCCCTCGAATTCATCAAGGACCAGTATCGCCACTGCAAGCCAATTTTGGCGTTAGGTGTGGGTTCTTCGTTACTCGGCAAAGCGGCCATTCCGGGCACTTTACCGTCTGGTGAGGACGATCCTGGGCTGCTGCTGTCGTCGTCAAACGAAGCGAATGCGGTAAGGTCCTTCGTGGACGCGATTCTCAAGCACCGCCACTTTGAACGCGAGACGGATCCGCCGCGGGTGTAGGCAATCAAGTCTTTGCAAGGCCCTGTCCTCCGTAAGCGCGCCGAATCACGACGCGCTTACATAGAGGAAGGGCTTCAAGCAATCCGCGGAGTCGCAGGAATAGTCGCCACCTGAGAGCTCAACCGGAGAGTTTCCAAATAGCGATGAAAGCGAGTAAGGCCGGTAGCTTCACGAAGCAGCACAACTCTTACGGGAGAATTGGGGCGCAGGAAATAGTTTCCATTCGTCTTCCGGAAGCGACTGTACTGGCCCAAAAAGAATTGGATCTCGAATTTGCTGGCAGGTGATGCCGGTGAAAGGCGGGTGAAGACGACTTGACCCAAATTAAGTTTGATCGTGGGGATGCGGCTCGTTACTTTCTCCGTCCCCACCCGGGTGCGAAATTCCGGGCGATTTTCCGCGCTCTTGCATCCCTGCCTCAAAACCATTTTGCAGGGCGTCGTTCACACAAGTTTCAAATGTGCGAAATGGACCTTTCCTCCGGGAGGAACCATCCTCCTGTTGGCGATCCCAAACCCAATCCCCGGTTGCTAACTGTTCAAACCGCCATAGCGGAAACGTCGGCATGTTCGCACCACTACAAATACCTCACCCGCTTAAATATATCGCAGCCGAATTTCAATGTGCGTATAAGCACGCTAACGTACATAAGGTTTGAATAAAACAGATCGCGAATTTTCTGCCGAGGACCAGTGAAAGGGTGAACGTCTATCGATTCGGTAAAGTTTCGTACCGGCATATTTGGCCAGCCCGCCCTGTCGTTGCCATTCGGCCTCATAAAAAGAGGAAGAACCCAGCCGAGACTCTTCAATATCGTTCCGCCAGCGCCTGCGGATGAGGTTGAAAATGGTCTGATCGGCACGTCGCCCGCGCCTGAACTTTGTGGCAAGTTTGCCACGCGCTGATGGGCAGACAACATCGACAATACGGACCTTTAGATTCGCTGCGCGACACAGAGATAACCCTCCGAGAGCAGGGTTACACGCGTGCGGCCTCGTCGTTCGAGCGTGGCCCAAAGCAGTATTCGCTGGAACCGCATCGAGAACTTGAGCAGCGTGCGGGCTTTGTGCTGGTGTGGGAAACCGACGACTGAGCTGGGCGACCTCTGCAATCGCCCGTGCGCGTGTCGATCCGTCATGATTGGCGGAGAGGGAGGGATTCGAACCCTCGATACGGGTTTAAGCCCATATAACGCCTTAGCAGGGCGCCACCTTCGGCCACTCGGTCACCTCTCCGGGTTTGATCAATGTACCAGTATCATCAATTCGGCTAGCTACCAGCATCACCCGTGGCCGCAGGTGGCGCCAAGCGCCAGCCAACTATATGTTGATGCGCCCGAGGCGCATATGTCCACTCGGTCGTTTGTGCCAAATGTAGGCACCCTAGCAATATCACCGCAGAGGTCTCGACCGAGAGGAGCGCAGGATATCACCTCATCCCTGCCCTGTCAGCCCGACTCTCGTCGCCATGGGCCCGCTTTGCTATAATTCTTCCGCTTAAACGCGCCCGTAGCTCAGTTGGATAGAGTACTTGGCTACGAACCAAGGGGTCGTGGGTTCAAATCCTGCCGGGCGCGCCAACCAGACACAGGGGCTTGCGATCTTCGCAGGCCCTTCGTGTTTCTGACCTGTGACCAGCGTGGGCCCATGTCGCCCGCCATCATCCCCAGACTACGCATGGCTGCGTCAGATGCGCGACATGACTCCAGATGCATATCGATCCTTTCGAGCTCGGCGCGGATGCCTGCGCGCAGAATGGTTAATCTCGCGCCCACGCCATAGACTGGCGCAGCCTCGACTAGCAAGCGCGCAGGTGCCTTGCACGCCGCTTACGTCCCTCCGCTCCACAAATTCGAACGTTGCATAGTCCATTTGGCAGCCTCCCGCAACAATCATTTCGGGGTGCGGTCTGACTAGTAGCTGGCGAGAGTCGCCCGCAAAGATAAAGATATAAAGATAAAGGGGCATGGAAGTCCCAATGCAGCAACCGAGGTCGAAGCCGCATTCGGAGCATGAGGGGGTAGAAATCCAACCGTAAGAAGCTACTTGCGAGGAGAGCATCATGGGATTCGCTTCCAAACGCGTCATTCGCGCAATCGTCCTGATGCTGTTCCTTGTCCATGGATGCGGGGGTGGCGGTGGGGATGGCGGTGGCAGTGGGGCTGGCAATGGTGGTGGCGGTCGCGGCGGAAATTCCAGCGCGCCGGCAGCTGGCGCTACCACACGCTATTTCGCCTATGTGGCGAATTCCAGTTCCAACGACATCTCGAGCTACATGATCGATCCCGCTACTGGAGCCCTTAGCGCCGTGGGACGGGCGGCAGCAGGCGGCGGTCCGACCTCTATCGCTGTCGACCCAACCGGCAGGTTCGCCTATGTGGCGAACTCGAACTCCAATGACATTTCGACTTTCACCATAAACGCCGCGACCGGCGCGCTGACCCCGTTGGGCGCGCCGGTCGCAACTAGTCCAAATCCTGGTGGCGTTGCGGTCGACGCGACCGGGCGGTTCGCCTACGTGACGAGTTACAACTCAAATACCGTCACGGCCTACAGGATCAATTCGACCACCGGTGCCTTGAGCCAGGTAGGCGCGCCCGTAAATCAGGGCGCAAACGGGAAAGCCGCATCGGCCACGGTACACCCGACCGGCAAATTCGCCTATATCTCGAATTTTGAGAGCGGCGGTGCCTCGGTCTATACCATCGATGCTGCAACAGGCGCCCTTACCTTTGCCAGCGCCTTGCAGACCGCTCCGGATGCCGCATGCGTCATCGTGGACCCTGAAGGCAGGTTTGCCTATATTGCGCATATAGCAGGCGTCTCGGCCTTCACCATTGACCCCATCTCCGGTGCCCTCACCTATGCGGGCCGCTCCGAGAATGGTGATATAGCCACATCGGTCGCCGTGGACCCAAGTGGTAGATTCGTCTATGAAGCGAATCCCCTCGGATGCGCCATGCGAGGGCCAAACGGTTGCACCCAAGGGGGCGACAGCCAATTTCCGGGCACGGTCTCGATGTACAGCATCAATCCCGCTACCGGCGCCTTGACGACCGTGGACACGCCAGTGACGGCGGGTATGTACCCTCGATCCGTGACCGTGGACCCCAGCGGCAAATTCGCCTATACGGCTAATTGGAATTCCAACGACATCTCGATCTTTTCAATCGATCGCAGCACTGGTGCATTGACCACTGTCGGCACACCCGTGGCGGCAGGGATACAGCCCACGTACATCACCACGACCCGCACCACCCAGTAAGCGGCCGGGGGCGATCGCGGCATCGCGGCCAGCATTGCCCAATTCATGATGCGAGCTATGCCGTTCGAATGCTTCCGAAGTCCCACATGCACGTACGGCGCCAGCACGATAGTTGAGGATTTCACCTGAAGGCGGGTGGGCAAAGCCCGCCGCTCCTATCCCTGGTTATGTCGTACGGTCAGGCAACCTCGGCAACTCCGGTTAACTGCGCTTCGAGTAATTCCGCGACCTTTCCCGCAGTTACCGCCTTGCTGAAATAAAAACCCTGGAATTCGTCGCAAGTCTTTTCGGGAAGAAAATCCGCCTGCGCCTTGGTTTCCACACCCTCTGCGACGACCGTCAGACTCAACGTCCGGCCCATGGTAATAATGGCTTCGGCAATACCTCTATTCTCGGCATTGTCGGAACTCGCGAATAAACGAGCCATCAATCTTGATCGTGTCCACGGGGAATTGCCTGAGGTTGGCTAACGAGGAATAGCCTGTCCCAAAATCATCGATTGCAAGACGAACGCCCATGCCTTTAAAGGCGCGCAGTGCCAACATCGCCTTTGCTCACGTCGTGCATGAGTGTACTTTCGGTGATCTCAAGTTCAAGGAGTGCGGGACTCATGCCGGTTTCCTTTAGTATCGACGTGACGTCACGCAGCAAGTCCTCATCCGAAAACTGCCGGCCGGACA
>Ga0207675_100000271_pt1 | contig 49195 bp, 48 predicted proteins | sample KBSSwiS42_FD_184305 | JGI IMG/M metagenome (GOLD analysis project Ga0207675, IMG submission 184305) | Switchgrass rhizosphere microbial communities from Kellogg Biological Station, Michigan, USA - KBS Switchgrass S4-2 (SPAdes) (version 2) | ecosystem: Host-associated > Plants > Roots >...
AAGGCGATCGCGCGACTGCCCCGGCCTATGAAACGCGACCCGCCGATAGCGCCGGGCGCCACCATCATAGACAACCAGTCCGGCACCGCGGGCGCTCGAGCAAACCGCGTTCTCGCACAAGCTGTTTAGATCGCCCGCTCTGTGGCCATCCATTGACCATCCACATGGATGGTGCTAGGATGGTTAATGGATGGCAAACGCTCGCCTGCCAAGGCCGCTGCGATGGACCCGCGGCCACGCTATCCCGACACCGAGAAGATCACGATCAATCTCGGCGCGATCGACCTGGGACAGATCGACCTGCTGGTCCAGGAAGGCTTCTACTCGAACCGTACCGACCTCATCCGCACCGCGATTCGCAACCAGCTCGCCACGCACGGCGAGGCGCTGCGCCAGACGGTGGCGCGACGCACCCTGGTGCTGGGACTGCAGCACTTCTCGAAGCGCGACCTCGAAGCGGTCAGGAAGGCAGGTACGAGGCTTCGCATCCAGGTGCTCGGCCTCGTGCGCATCGACGACGACGTGACGCCGGCACTCGCCGCGCAGACGATCGAATCGATCTCCGTGCTGGGTGCGCTGCATGCAAGCGCCGCCGTCAAGGCTGCGCTGACAGGACGCATCAACTGAAAAGGCAACGACAATGCGCAACATGAACCGCACGATGCAGGAAGCGATGCAACTGATGCAGACCGGCGACCTGCAGGCCGCCACACGCGCGATCACGCGCGGACTCGCCCGGGAAACGCCGGTCCCGGCGAACGACGGACGCGACGACTGCATCGTCGCGGCGTACGAGGTCGTCGACGACCCCGCGGACGCCGTCGCGATCGATGCACGGGATCCGGACGGCGGCGCCAAGGCCGCACGCGAAGCCGGTTTCACTGCCCATCGCTTCAGCTGCGAAGCAGGCACGCTCGCCTACAAGCTCTTCGTCCCCACCGGGTTGGATGCAGATGCGGTGCCGCCGCTGGTGGTCATGCTGCACGGGTGCACGCAGTCACCCGACGACTTCGCGCGCGGCACGCGGATGAATGCGCTGGCCCAGCAAGCCGGCTACGTCGTTGCCTATCCCGCGCAATCAGCTAAGAACAACCCGGGCAAGTGCTGGAACTGGTTTCGCAGCGGCGATCAGCAGCGTGGGCGCGGCGAAGCGGCATTGCTCGCGGCACTGGCATCGCATCTCGTCGCAACTCATCGTCTCGACGAGCACCGCGTGTACGTTGCGGGACTGTCGGCCGGCGGCGCGATGGCCGCGGTTTTGGGGCACGCGTATCCCGACATCTTCGCGGCGATCGGCGTGCACTCGGGCCTGCCCCATCAAGCGGCGCACGACCTTCCGTCCGCGCTCGCGGCAATGCGGCAGGGAACTGTCGCGCGCGACACACCGGCCACGCCGGCGGTCGTACCGGTGATCGTCTTCCACGGCGGCCGCGACACGACGGTCGATCCGTGCAACGGCGCCGCCGTTCTCGCCCAGAGCATCGGTGCCAAACCCGGTGACGGCGGAGCAACGCCCGCCCCGCTCGCCACCATCGTCCGTGGATCGACGCTGAGCGGTCGCGCATTCACGCAGACGATCTACACCGGTGCCGACGGCACCGTCGTCGCTGAGCAGTGGGTCGTTCACGACGCAGGCCACGCGTGGTTTGGCGGCGATGCCGCCGGGTCCTACACCGATCCCGCCGGCCCGGACGCATCCGCGCAGATGTTGCGGTTCTTTTCCAGCCATCGGCGCGTCACGGTCGCCTAGCGCTACCGATCCGCCACGATGCCGTTCGGCCGGTTCGCGAAGTTCGTCGTCGTCGGAGGTGTCGGCTTCGTCATCGACGCCGGCGTACTGACACTCGCGTTGCGCGAGCTGACGTCGTCCGTCTACGCGGCGCGTGCGCTGTCGTTCGGTTCCGCCGTGCTGGCGACCTGGCTGCTCAATCGCCTGTTCGTATTCGACGGCGGTCGCCGCACGTCGCTCGTGGCCGAGTACGGCCGATATATCCTCACGCAGGTCGCAGGCGCGCTGTGCAATCTCGGCGTCTTCGTCGCACTGGTCGAGATGATCCCGCGCCTCGCGGCCACCCCTGTCGTTCCGCTCGCGATCGGCGCCGTACTGGGCGCGCTCGTCAACTACGCGGGCTCGGCACTATGGGTCTTCGGCGCAAAGCGGTCCGGCTCATGAGCGACGCAGGCTACACGGGATCCGAGAACCTCGAAGTAATGAGGGAGGCGGTCAACTACAACCGGATGCTGATCGAACTCGTCCAGGCGCACGCACGCCAGGGCGAGCGCGTACTCGATTTCGGCGCCGGCGTCGGCACGTTCGCGCTACCGATGCGACGCGATGGCTACGCGGTGGAGTGCGTCGAACTCGACGATGCGCAGCGCAGCGCGCTGGCAGCCCACGGATTGCCGGTTCATCGAGCCCTTGCCGACATCGGTGACCAAAGCGTCGACTACGTCTACACCCTCAACGTGCTCGAGCATATCGACGACGACATCGGCGTACTGCGCGACATCGGACGCACGTTGCGCGCGCACGGCACGCTCTTGGTTTATGTCCCGGCGTTTCCGGTGCTCTTCACCAGCATGGACCTGCGTGTCGGGCATCTGCGCCGCTACACGCGCCGCGATCTTCGCGACAAGGTCGCTGCCGCCGGGTTCGACGTGATCGCGGCGGAGTATGTCGATTCGCTGGGGTTCCTCGCGACGCTTGTCTACCGGTTCGCGGGTCCGGACACCGGCAGCATCGATCGCGGCGCGTTGCGCGCCTACGATCGCTACGTGTTTCCGGTAAGCCGGGGGCTCGATCGCGCCTTCAAGCGCATCATGGGCAAGAACGTGTTGCTCGTCGCGCGCAAGCGGAGTTGAAGTGGTCTAGCGGTCAGGACTTGCTGGTCGCGCGCGCCTGGATCATCGCCGAGCAGCCGCACGACATCGCATACGCGAACGCCGTCCAGTGCCAGTGCGCGGCGAACAGCGACACGAGCACCGCGGCGTCGAAAACCGTCCTGCTGGCGAATGGCGCGGCTGTCTCTGCCGGTGCCGGCGGCGTGGCCGGATCCGCCATCGCCCAGGCCGACGACGCGAGCTGCCACCATGCGAACGCGCCGATCGCGTACATGAGCCAGCCGACGTGCTCGACCATGGCGAAGTAGAGCGCCGCAGCGAACGCGCCGTTGCGCACGATCCAGTACATACGAAGATCCATTGCCTTCCTTCTCGAAGTGGCGCGCGCTTCCACAGGACGCCTGCCTGCCGCCCGCGCGGACCACGGTGTCGCTGCCTGCTCGAGGCATCGCGGGCGATGGCAAAAGCCGTAGCAAGGACCGTGCGCTGCGGTTACGGACGGCTCCGGCACGCCTCTTCCATTGAATAAGCGCGTTTTTTTCGGTCTGCTCTCTCCCGAACTGCCGCCCGGCGGCACTTTCTGCGAAGAACCGGGGGTGGCCGTCAGCCCGCTGTCGCTTGGCGTCAGCGCTTTACGCGCGGCGGGACGGGTTTGGACTTCTCGCCGGGCGGCTCGGCCGGTCGCACGCGCAACGATGCGTTCAGCGCCGTCGCCAGCGCGGCGTCGCCGCTGACGAGCGCCGTCCACGACAGCTCGTATCCCTTCCGGCGTCCCTTTGGCACAAGGGCGAGCCCCTGCGGCGTGATCGTCAGCGTGTACGCAGCGCCGTCGACGTCGACTTCACGGCGCAGCGGCCCTTCCAGTTTCGTCGTCATGTTCGAATAATCCTCAGCCGCGACGTCACGATGGCGACCTACTCGCATCAGGGGTGAACCCTGGCGGACCACGCCGGCAGCATCGCGAAAAAAAGGCCCGCGCGCGGCGGGCCTTCAGTCTATTTCGGGACGATCTAGTTGGTCGAGGCGACCCGTGCAACCTTCGCGTCCTGCGGCGGCGACGCTGTCTTGTCGCCAACCTTGGCCGCCTGCTTGAAGAGGGGAGCCTTCGTCACGACCGGCGCGGGAGCCTTGCTCGCCGCAGGAGGTGACGCCATCGCAAGCTGTGCCGGAGCGCCCGCCGACGCCGACGTCGCGTCGTTGTATTCGCATGCCGAGCCGATCGTTGGAGCGAGACCGAACAGGGCCAGCGCCGTCCCGATCAAGATTCTCTTCATGGATCACCTCCTTTCGCAGTGGACCAAACGCGAAATCTGCGCGCATCGCCAACGGTTGTCAATGCGAACGCCGATGCGGCGTTGCTGCAGGCAACACCAAACCGGCGCGCTGGCTGATTGGACTCGTCGAGACCGCATCGCCTGAGGTCAATTGATGACCGCGGACGGATGCCGCGGCGGTCCGCCGGCGGGCGGGCGTGCGCCCGGTTTCATAGCAGCCTTGACAATTGTTGCCTAGGCATCTATATTGTCGTCATGACACCGCCCCGAATCGTCGAAGCCACGACCCCGGACGAACTCGCCGCCCGTTCGAAGCACGGGATCATGCGGATGATCAACCGCGTCCGCGTCGAGATGATCGACGCGATGGACCGCGAGCTTGCGCAGTTCGACATCACGGCGCCGCAGTTGATCGTGCTCGCGTCGGTGGCCAACCGCGAGGCCGATTCGGCATCGCAGCTCTGCAAGAACATTTCGTACGACCCGGGCGCGATGACGCGGATGATCGATCGGCTGGAGCAGAAGGGGCTCGTCCGGCGCGTGCCGCGCCCCGACGATCGCCGGGCTATGACGCTCGAAATGACGGCGGCGGGCAAGGCGCTTTACCCGCAACTGCTCGTTGCGAAGGAAACGGTCCAGGCGCGGTTCCTGCGCGGCTTCAGCAAGGACGAAGTCATCGTGCTGGAGAAGCTTCTGAATCGCTTGCTCGAAAACCGCTGATTTTTTTTGAACCAATAGTTGCCTAGGCATCAATGGCTTGAGCAACTTCACGACTGAACCTGAAACACCTGGCTTGCGAAAAGGTCTGTCGAATATGTCAACACGGATAACGCTTGCAGTCGTCGCCGTTCCCGCCCTCGCCCTGATCGCCGGATGCGCGAGCATGGATGGGCTCGCCCCGCATTCGTCGACGCGCGATGCGAACGTGCTTGCCGCGCAACAGTCGTTGCGCGACGCGCACGTTGCGGATGCGGCCTGGCCCGCCCGCGACTGGTGGAAGGCGCTCAACGACGCGCAGCTCGACGCGCTGATCGACGAAGCGGTGCGCGGCAGCCCGACGTTGAATATCGCGGCAGCGCGTGCGCGCAAGGCGCTCGCCGCAGCCGACGAAGTCGCGACCGCGCTGTCGCCGCGCATCGACGGGAGTGCTTCCAGCACCCGCGAGCGCTTCCCGAACAACGGCCTGACGCCACCACCACTCGGCGGGAGCACGCGCACGGTCAACCAGCTTCAGGCGACGCTATCGTGGGAGATCGACTTTTGGGGCAAGAACCGCGCAGCGTACGAGGCTGCGCTCGGTGCCGCTCGCGCGGCAGAGGTCGACGCCTACGCGGCACGGCTCGCACTGTCGACGAGCATTGCGCAGGCGTACGTTCAACTGCAGCGTGCCTACCTCCTGCACGACGTCGCCGTGGCCACGCTTGCCGAGCGCCAGCGGATCTATGAACTGACGCGCGACCGCAACGCCGCCGGTCTGGATTCGCGCCTCGAATTGAAGCAGGCGGAGTCGGCGGTTCCCGCGACGCGCGAGGTGCTCGTGGCGCTCGACGAGCGGATGGTGCTTGCGCGGAACCAGATCGCCGCATTGCTCGGCGCGGGGCCCGACCGCGGCCTCGCGATCGAGCGGCCCACGGGCACTGCGCTCGCGTCGGTGGCGCTGCCCTCGACGCTGCCCGCTGAGCTCATCGGTCGCCGGCCCGACGTGATCGCGCAACGCTGGCGCATCGAAGCGGCAAGCCGCGACATCGCGGCGGCGAAGGCGCAGTTCTATCCGAACGTCAACCTCGTTGCGTTCGCCGGCCTGCAGACGCTCGGCGCCGCGAACCTGCTCGCAGCGGCGAGCGGGATGGCCGGTGTGGGCCCGGCGATCACGTTGCCAATCTTCGACGCTGGCCGACTCCGCGCAAATCTCGCCGGCAAGGACGCCGACTACGACGTCGCCGTCGAGCAATACAACCAGACGCTCGCCGACGCGATGCGCGACGTCGTCGATCAGCTCGCGTCGTTCCGCAGCGTCGCCGCACAACGCGCGCAACAGCAGCAGGCGCTCGCGACGACGCGCGAGGCCTACGAACTCGCGCTGCTGCGCTATCGCGAAGGGCTCGGCAACTACCTGCAGGTCCTGTCCGCCGAGCAGCCGCTGCTCGACCAGCAGAGTCTCGACGCCGATCTTCGCGCGCGCGAGCTCGAGCTGTCGATCAACCTCGTGCGCGCCCTCGGCGGCGGGTACGAGCAGCCGTTGACACTCGGGGAGGTTTCGCCATGACCACGACCACGATGCTCCGCTGCTCGTCCGTCCGGTGCCCATCGCGCCGCGTCGCGCCTTCGCCGTCCGCACGCGGTGGGCGCGCCACGATGGTCGCGCTCGTGCTCCTCGCGCTACTGCTCATGCTCAACGGCGAAGTCTGGATGCTGCAGCGAACAGCCGACGCGCCCGACGACCTCACGGTCGCCACATGCGCGTTCGAGGCGGTCGACCCCGCTGCACGACTGATGCCGGCGTGCACGCAATCAACACCGATGAATGCCAACAAGGAAACACTATGAGTAGCAAGAACAAGGACAACGTGACCACGCCGGCCACCGACAATGCGCGCAAGCGCTGGCTGTCGATTGCGGCGGGCCTGTTCGTGCTTATCGGCGCGGCATACGGCGCCTACTGGGCGCTCGTGCTGCGTTACGACCAGTCAACCGATGACGCGTATGTCAGCGGCAACATTGTGCAGATCACGCCGCAGATCGCGGGGACCGTCGTCAAGATCGCCGCCGACGATACGCAGTTCGTCAAGGCGGGTGACACGCTCGTCGAGCTCGACCCGGCCGACGCGAAGATCGCGCTCGAGCAGGCCGACGCCAAGCTGGCGAAGACGGTCCGCGAAGTCCGGGGACTGTTCGCGACGACCGCCCAACTGAAAGCATCGGTCGACGTGCGCAACGCAGAGGTCGCGCGTGCAACCGAGGATCTGAATCGGCGGCAGCGGCTCGCCACCTCCGGCGCCGTATCGGGCGAAGAGCTGCAGCATGCCCGCGACGCATTGACGAGCGCACGCGCGGCGCAGGTCGCCGCTCAGCAGGAGCTCGCGGCCACCGAGGCCCGCACCGATCGCACGGCCGTCGCAAGCCATCCGGACGTGCTGGCCGCCGCGGCGCAGGTGCACGATGCGTATCTCGATGTCGCGCGCACCCAACTGCCCGCGCCGGTGTCGGGATTCGTCGCCAAGCGCTCGGTGCAGCTCGGCCAGCGCGTGGCGCCCGGCACGACACTGATGGCGATCGTCCCGCTCGACCAGGTGTGGGTCGACGCCAATTTCAAGGAGCCGCAGCTCGCGACGATGCGCGTGGGCCAGAGTGTCACGCTGAAGGCCGACCTGTACGGCAACAAGATTGCCTATCACGGTACGGTGAGCGGGTTCGGTGCCGGTACCGGCTCGGCGTTCTCGCTGCTGCCGGCGCAGAACGCCACCGGCAACTGGATCAAGATCGTCCAGCGCGTGCCGGTGCGCATCGCGCTCGACCCGCAGGAGCTCGCCGAGCATCCGCTGCAGATCGGCCTGTCGATGCAGGTGGACATCGACACACACCAGCGTGACGGCGTCCGCCTGCCGCAGCAGACGAAGCCGGCAACCGCGTATCGGACGGACGTCTACGACTCCGTGGACGCCGCCGCAGCGCAGCGCATCCGTTCGATCGTCGCCGCCAACGGTGAGCTCAACGCGAAATCCGACACGACGGCGATGGCGAGCTCGCGCACACCGAAGCGGGCGGCGGTCGATACCGCTGCGCCGACGCGGCACGTCGCGACCGGCCCGCAGTCGACGGCGCGCTAGGGACATCGGATGAGCGAAGCCAGCAGCGCGGTGCCCGCGTCCGGCGAACCGGTTACGACACCGGCACCGGCGTCGGGCGCGTCAGCCCAGCCTGCTCCGCTGACCGGTGCGACGCTCGCACTCGGCACCGTCGCGCTCTCGCTCGCGACGTTCATGAACGTGCTCGACACGTCGATCGCCAACGTGTCGCTGCCGGCGATCGCCGGCGACCTCGGCGTGTCGCCGGACCAGGGCACGTGGGTCATTACATCGTTCGGCGTCGCCAATGCAATTTCGCTGCCGCTGACCGGCTGGCTCACGCAGCGCTATGGACAGGTGCGCCTGTTCGTCGCGTCGGTGCTGCTGTTCGTCATCGCATCGTTCCTCTGCGCACTGGCCCCTACACTCGGCATGCTGATCGCATTCCGCGTGCTGCAGGGCGCAGTCGCGGGACCCATGATTCCGCTGTCGCAGTCGCTGCTGCTGTCGAGCTATCCGAAGGCCAAGGCCGGCAGCGCACTGGCAATCTGGGGGATCACCACGCTGGTCGCTCCCGTGACCGGACCGCTGCTCGGTGGCTGGATCACCGACAACATCGCGTGGCCGTGGATCTTCTACATCAACATTCCGGTCGGGCTGGTGGCCGTCGGCGTCACGTGGATGATCTACCGGACGCGCGAAACGCCGACGCGCAAGTTGCCGATCGACGGCGTCGGCCTCGGCCTGCTCGTGCTGTGGGTCGGCGCGCTGCAGGTCATGCTGGACAAAGGCAAGGACCTCGACTGGTTCGGATCGACGGCAATCACGGTGCTTGCGATCGTCGCCGTCGTCGGCCTCACGCTCTTCGTCATCTGGGAGCTCACCGAGCGGCATCCGGTCGTCGACCTGCGCCTTTTCGCGCGCCGAAACTTCTGGACGAGCTCGCTCTCGATGTCGCTTGCCTACGGCACGTTCTTCGGCAACGTCGTGCTGCTACCCCTGTGGCTGCAGCAATACATGGGCTATTCGGCGACGCAGGCGGGCATGGTGCTCGCACCGGTGGGCGTGCTCGCGATCCTGTTCACGCCATTCGTCGGCAGGAACGTGCACCGGGTCGACCCGCGGCTCTTCGCAACCGGCGCGTTCATCGTGCTGGCGCTGGTGCTGTACATGCGCTCGCACTTCAACACGTCGGCGGATCTGTGGACGCTGATGGTTCCGACGATCATCCAGGGCGCGGGCATGGCGATCTTCTTCATCCCGCTGGTGACGCTCAGCCTGTCCGGGCTCGAACCCGATCGCATCCCGGCGGCGTCGGGGTTGTTCAATTTCACGCGCATCACCGCGGGTTCGTTCGGAACGTCGATCGCGACGACGCTATGGGATCACCGGGCGACGCTGCATCACGCCCAGATCGCCGAGCACATCAGCGGCGCCGACGCGGCAACGACGCAGGCGCTCGGCGCGATGCAGGCGGGCGGCCTTACCCCGGAGCAGAGCGTGGCGCAACTCAACCGGCTCGTCGACCAGCAGGCGTTCATGCTGTCCGCCAACGACGTGTTCTACGTGTCGGCGCTGATCTTCCTGCTGCTGATCGCCGTCGTCTGGCTCGCCCGCCCGGCGAAGGGTCCGGCGCAGGGCGGTGAAGCGGCTGCCGGCGCGCACTGACGTCCCCGCCGGCGATCGGTTAGTTCTTTTCAGCCAGCGCGATTGGATGTGAGCGTGACGGCCCGAGCGGTGTAAGCGGCACCGACGCCACGGGACGCGCTCGCCGCCTATTGTGGTGACTTCGTTATGCCCGCGCAACGGCGCTGATACTCGGCCTCGAGCGATTTCCGGCGCTTCGAGTTGGCGGCGCTCGCCGTCTTGCCCTGCTGCGCGTCGCGCTCGGCGTCGGCTGCGAGCCGGCGCGTCTCGTCGAGCAACTGCGTACATGCCGTCGGATTGGCCGCCCCCTGCTTCGTGGCGTCCTGCAGCCGCAGCGGCGTGCCGCCGGACGCGCACGGCGCGTCTGCATATACGGTCTTGCCATTCGCATCCTGGCACTTGTAAACCTGCGCGTGCACGCCCGACGTCGCCGCGAATGCCACCACGCACAGCACAACGGTCGCAGCCAGCGTTTCCGATCGCTCTGTCATCAGGGCCCCTGTGATTCGACGCGATTGCGGCCGAGCCGCTTCGCGCGATACAACGCGCCGTCCGCCCGCGCGAACGTCTGCATGATCGGTTCTCCCGGCTGATACTGTGCGACGCCGATCGACACGGTCAGCTTGCCTATCGAGCGCGGCAGCGGTACATCGAGTGCGCCGATCCGCGCGCGCAGCCGCTCGGCGTCGGCGATCGCGCCGGCGAGGGTCGTGTGGCGGCAGATCTGCACGAACTCCTCGCCGCCGTAGCGCCCGAAAACGTCGGTCGAACGCAACCCCTCCTGCACCGACCGCGCGAACGCGCGCAGCACCTGGTCGCCGGTCAGGTGATCGAACTCGTCGTTGTAACGCTTGAAGAGATCGAGGTCGATCACGCACAGCGACAGCGGCTCCCGCACCGCGTCGGCCCGCTGCTTGGCCTCTTCCATCGCGACGAGCAGCGTGCGGCGATTGTAGAAGCCGGTCAGATCGTCACGCCGCGCGCGTTCCTCGATGTCCTCGAGCCTGACGCTCACCTCGTTCAGGCCCCGCTGCAATCGCTTGACATGACTGCCGATGAACAGGAACCACGGCAACGTCGACGCGATGACGACGAGCTGCAACAGGTCCAGACGCACGATCTCCGCATCGTGGTGGTTGAAGTAGCGGAGCCCGATGACGAGCGCGAACGCGAGCAGCGACACTCCGCCGAGCACTGCGAGCTTGCGCGCCGTGTGCCGGAGCATGCCGAACATCAGCGCGACGAAGAAGAACGACGCGAAGGCGAGCCGCGTGTCGGGCGCGTGGTAGACGACGTACAGCATCGTGAACACCGACGTCAGCAGCTGCCCACCGGTGAGGCTCGGGTCCGGGAACCGCAGGTTGAGACCGCTGCGAAACACGGCGCTGAAGCCGACGATCAATAGGGCGACCAACCCGAATGCCTGCGCGAGCGTCTTGCGGTCGATCATGCCCTGCGTGTAGAAGACGCCCAGCACGACGAGGTAGAGAACCGAGAACGCGCTGGCGAACAGGAACCGGCGCAGCCGAAGGCGCTGCTTCGGGGAATCCGCAACCTGCGCTGGATTGTCGACTGCCGGCATGGACGCCATAGTCACGCGAATCGCGAAATTCCCGCTTGACGTGGATCGAACATACCCTATTGTTAGCGCTGCGCCGAGCTTCGGCTTACTGGAGCTCGTGGCGTTGTGACCGCACCCGATCGCGCCCCCCATCCTGCGAGACGCCATGTCCGAGACCGATGCGAAGCCAAAAAAGCTCGTCCGGGAGTTCCGGCAGATTCTCGTATGGCCGATCCAGCTGATGCCGCTACGCGAGGGCGCGCAGATCCAGGAGCATTGGGAGGCGCTGTCGCAGCCGGGCACCGACCATCCGTGGCGAGAGCTCCGCGACGAGTTCAGCTGCGACCCCACGCAGTTCCAACAGCGGCACTACAGCGAATTCGTGACGTTCCTGCCCTACGTCCGTCGTTTCCTGTACGGCGAAGGCAAGGGGCGGACGGATGCGGGTGTGGTCGACTCGCCGATCCGGGTGTTCCGGCGCAACGACGTCGCGGCACTGCGCGCGACGTTTCCGGGCGCCCATTCCGTACCGCTGACCGTCAGCATCGCCCACGTCGACCTGTGCTTTTTCTACGACATCGACGTCGTCATTCTGATCGTCGAGGTGTTCGCCGATGACGTCACGCTGACGCAGGCGCTCGACCTGCTCCATCGGTTCGGCCGCGGCTACCCGACGTACTGGCACGACGACGGCACCGGTGGCCATTGCCTCGTGCGCGCGGAGTGGCTGGGACGCGACGGCGCGGTGCTCGCGACGTCCGATTACGAAGAGCGCTCGCGCTATCTCGAATTCGTCGGACGCTATCGCGCGCCACGGTTCGCTGCGCACTGGACGTACCTGCTGAAGCCACTCGTTCCCGACCATTCCGACGAGAAGGGCCTGATCCGCTTTCGCCAGATCGAGTACAGCCGGATGCCGGTGCTCGCTTACCTCGCAATGGACAACGCGCGCGAGCTGACGCGCGCCGATTTCGTGCGCCTGGGCCTCGTCACCGGCGCCGGCGCCGTCGATGACGAGGCGCCGTACTCGTCGCGCTACCTGCGCGACTTCGAGGAGCGCTACTGCTACGACCAGTTCTGGAATGACGATCGTCCCGGCCGGCCCGGGACGCGTCTCATGTCGTGCGGCCACGCCTTCGTCATGGTCGGTGACGCCGGCGATCCGTTCTTCATCGATCGCGAAAACGGGTTGCTCGGACAGTTCCGCCACCAGTATTTCCTGCTCTTTCTTATCCCGCACATCCACAAGGCGACGCTGCTGATGCTGTCCGACCGGATGGTGGACGCGCTCAATCATCTCGACATCCGCGACGCGGACTCGGTCAAGCGCTTCAAGCGGACGATCCGGCAGCTGCGCGAAATATTCCTCCGCTTCACGCACCGCTACTGGTTCCACGAGGTTTCGGATCAGCCGCAGGCGAAGGAGCTGTACCGGATGACGTCGAACTATCTCGGCTCGGATCGTCTGTACGACGAGATCCACCAGGAGCTCGGCGACATGGCGAACTACCTCGAGAGCGACACGCTGCGTCGGCAGGCGAACACGGTCGTGCGCCTGACGGTGGTCACTGCGTTCGGCCTTGTCGGAACGATCGTCACCGGGTTCCTCGGCATGAACCTGCTTGCGCTCGCCGAATCGACGTTCTGGGAGAAGGCCGGCTACTTCGTGCTCGTGCTGGTGCCGACGACCGTGTTGACGTTCTACACGATCGTAAAGTCGAAGCGGCTGTCGGATTTCCTCGAAGCGCTGTCCGACGAACGCCTGCCCGCGTCCGCCAAGTTCAAGTCGCTGCTCGACGTCTGGAAGAAGGATGCCGGTTCGGATTCCGCGCGCTAGAAAGCGGTGCCGCCTTCCCCCGGAGGGCGTGTGCCCGGGTTGACGTCCTTCGCGGTGACCCATGCGCCGGCGGCGCCGGCGAGCGACAGCGCTGCGCAGGCGAGCATCACCCAGCGAAAGCCGTCGACGAACGCCTCAGCGATCGCGCGCTCGGCGACGGTCCTGTCACGAGCGCCGAGTGTTGGCGGAACGTCGATTGCCCCCAGGCGATCGCGCTGGCTTTCAAGCACGCTGATCACCGCTGGCCCAATGCCAGCGCCATCGAGGTTTTCGTGCAGGCTGCGTTCGAAGATCGGCACGATGATCACACCAAACGCCGCCACCGCGATCAAGCCCGCGACTCTCGACACCGCGTTGTTGATGCCCGAGGCCGCACCGACGAGGTCGGTCGGTGCGGCGCTCATCACGGTGGTCGTCAGCGGCGCGACGGTAACGCCTAAGCCCAGCCCAAGTACGACCACTGCCGGGAAGAACGTCAGCCAGTAGCTGCCACCTATGCCGGGAACCGCGAACAGCGCAAACCCGCATGCGGCGACGATCGGACCCGCGACGAGCGGCAGTCGCGCGCCATGGCGTTCGACAAGTCCTCCAGACCAGCGCGACAGCGCGGCGAGCAGTAGCGCGAGCGGCAGCAGTGCGGCGCCCGCCTCGGTCGCCGAATAGTGCTGGACCTGGATCAAGTCGAGCGGAACGAAGAAAAAGCCGCCGCCGAGCGCGGCGTACAGCAGCAGCGTCAGCACGTTGGCCCCCGCGAACGCGCGCGACCGGAACAACTGCACCGGGACCATCGGCCGCTGCGCCGTTCGCTCGACGAAGACGAACGCGATCAATGCCGCGGCACCGGCGACGAGGCCAACGACGACGCGCGAGGCGCCAAACCCGCGTGCCGGCGCTTCGATCAGCGCATAGACGACTGCACCGAGCCCTGCCGTGACCTGCAGCGCGCCGGCCCAGTCGAGGGGACCGGCCTCATCCGGATTGCGGCTTTCGGGCACGTAGCGCGACGCGAGCACGAGCACGACGATTGCTAGCGGAACGTTGAGGAGGAACGCGGCGCGCCACGAGCCATGGTCAATCAGCCAACCGCCTATCACCGGACCCAGCGCCGTTGTCAGCGCAGTCGCAGCCGACCACGTGCCAATCGCCTTGCCCCGCGCGTCGTCGTCGAACGATGCGCTGATGATTGCGAGACTCCCCGGCACGAGCAGCGCGCCACCGATGCCCTGTGCTCCACGCGCGACGATCAACTGCGCGACATTGCCCGCGAGCGCGCAACCGATCGATGCCACCGCGAAGATCGCGACGCCGATCGAGAAGACGCGGCGCCGGCCGAACCGGTCACCTGCCGCACCGCCGACCAGCAGCAGCGCCGCCAGCAGCAGTGCATAGGCTTCGACGACCCACTGGACGGCCGCCAGGCTCGCCAAGAGCTCGCGCTGCAGCGCCGGCAGCGCGACATTGACGAGCGTGCCATCGATGAACACCATGCTGGACGCGATGATCGTCGCGGCCAGCACGAACGGTGCATGTTCCGGTGCACATCGCCCCGCGCGCGCCCGCGCGTCGACCGACGCGTCGGGCGAAGACGGCGGCTGCGTCAGCCGAACGCCGCGCGGACGCGGTCACGCGTGAACGGCACTGTCGTCAGGCGTACGCCGACGGCGTCGAACACGGCGTTCGCAAGCGCCGCCGGCACTGGCGTTGCCGCAGCCTCGCCCGCACCGAGCGGCGGCTCATTCGGACGGTTGACGATGTCGACGAGCACCTCGGGCGCGTCGGGAAAACGCAGGATCGGATAGCTTGCCCAATCGACGCTCGTCACGCGCGAGCGGTCGAATGCGACTTCCTCGAGCAGCGTTCGCGACAGCGTCTGCAGGATGTTGCCCTCGATCTGCGCCGTCAGCGCCGCCGGGTTGATGACGAGTCCGCAGTCGTGCGCGCAGGCGACGCGGCGCACGCGGATTGCGCCCGAGCTCTTGTCGACGTCCGCTTCCATCGCGATCGCGACATAGCTCTCGTTGTGCTTGTAGTGGATATACGCAAAGCCGCGTCCGCTGCCCGTCGCGCGCGGCGTCGAGGCACCGCGCGGTTGCCAGCCGATCAACGCGGCCGTGCGCCGGATCACGTCGATGCCGCGTGGATCGGTCAACCCCTGCAGGCGGAACTCGACCGGATCGCGCTGCGCCGCCGCGGCAAGCATGTCGGTAAAGCTTTCGACGGCGAAGCAGTTGGCCACCTTGCCCGGCGCGCGGAAATTCGATGGCCGCAGCGGCGCGCCTTTCAGCCAGTGCACGACCACCTCCTGGTGCGGAACCGCGTACGGCGGATCGCCGTTCTGGCTGATGAGGCCCGTCGTGATGCCGGGCGTCTGCGCGATGCCGGCGGCGTCGAGCGCCAGGAGCGGCATGTTCGGCAGGCTGGCCGTTGCCTTCGGGATCCACATCTCGGTGCGCCATGCGCCGATCCTGCCGTCGCCCGTCACCGAGCCTTCGAGTGCAAGCAGTTGCGGCGGCGCCTTGGGATCGAAGCCGTGCTCGTCCTGCCGCGACCACTGCACGCGCACCGGTCGACCGACCGCCCGCGACAACAGTGCCGCATCGGTGGCCGCATCGTCGTGGCCATTCATCCCGTAGCATCCGGCACCGTCGAGGTAGACGACCCGCACTGCATCCTTCGGCAGCGCAAGGGCCCTGGAAATTGTCTCGCGGAACCGGTGCGTGGCTTGCGACGGCGACCACACGGTCGCCTTGCCGTCGCGCACGTCGGCGATCGCGCACGACGGCCCCAGCGACGCATGCGACTGCACCGGCCAATAGAACTCGGCGGCGATCTTCTTCGCGTCGGCCAGCGCCTGTTTCGCGTCGCCCTTCTTCACCAGCGTCTCGTCACCTTCGAACGGGCCGCTCTTCATCCACTTGCGCACGCCGTCCGAACCGAGCAGCGCGGCCGACTCCGACCAACGCACGCTCAAGAGTCGCGCCGCGGAGACCGCATCCCATTCGTCGGCGGCGACGACGCCGAGGAAATCCTTGATCCGAACCACGCGCACGCCGGGAATCGACTGCACCGACGTCTCGTCGACCGACACGAGCGACGCGCCCACCGCCGGCGGGCGCACGACGCGCCCGTGCAGCATGCCGTCGACAACGAGGTCGTGAATGTAGACATGGCGACCGCTGACCTTGCCCGGGATGTCCGGCCGGGCGATCGGCTTGCCCACCACACGATACGTCGCCGGATCGCGCAGCTTCGCCTTCGCGTCCACTTTCAGGTTGAAGCGCTTGTCACCGACGAGGTCCGCGAGGCGGATCCCCGCGCCGCCGGCTTTCGCCTTCACTTCGCCGTCGATGATGTCGAGATCGGCAGCCGGCTTGCCGGTGCGTGTGCTGGCAAGCGCGATCAATGCTTCCCGCGCCGTGGCTGCGGCCTGGCGGATCTGCACGCCGCCGCGCATGATGCCGCTGCTGCCCGCCGTCGCGCCCTGATCCGGAGTAAGCGCCGTATCCCCCTCGAGCATCGCGATCCGCTCGACGCCGATGCCGAGTTCCTCCGCGGCCATCTGCGGAATGGCAATCCGTAGTCCCTGGCCGAGATCGACCTTGCCCGAGAAGATCGTCACCGACCCGTCACCGTTGACGGCGATGAAGCCGTCGACTTCGCCAACGTCGAGCGTCTTGCCCAGCGCGGACTCGGTGCGCGGCAGGCGCTGCGCCGCGGTCATCGACGGGACGGTGAAGCCGACGACGAGCGCGCCGCCAACTTGCAGGAACTCGCGCCGCGAGACCGGCGCGCTCATGCGGTCCTCCGCGATGCGCGGACCATTGCGCGCAGGATCCGCTCGTGCGTGCCGCAGCGACACAGGTTGCCGGCGAGCGCGGCTTTTGCGTCCTCGCGCGTGAGGTCGGGCTTATTCGCCAACGCGGCAGCACCCGCCATCACCATGCCGGCGACGCAGTAGCCGCATTGCGCTGCCTGCTCGGCCACGAACGCCGCTTGCAGCGGATGGGGATTGTCCGGCGCACCCAGCCCTTCGATCGTCAACACGGTCTTGCCGGCCGCCTTCGACGCGGGGATCTGGCAGGCACGCACCGCCTCGCCGTCGACGATCACCGTGCACGCGCCGCACTGGCCGAGCCCGCAGCCGTACTTCGCTCCGGTCAGCCGCAGCGCGTTGCGCAGCACGTAGAGCAGCGGTTCGTCCGGGTCACGCAACTCGACCGTGCGGTTTTCGCCGTTCACGTGCAGCGAGAGGTTCGGCATCGGGGCTCCTTCGATCGCGATATTTCGCGGATCATCGCCTCGGCGCCGCGCGTTGTCCAGCGAACGGCCTCTGCGCTATCGGGAGCAGTGCGAACAGGCGGCGCCGACGCGCGGCGTCGCGCTTAAGAGCCCGGCGCGGCGCCGGGCGATGGCGGTCAATCCGTCGTGCGACTCACGCGCCGACGCGGCATGGCCGGCCGGCGCGCCCGACGTAGCCAGCGCTCGAGCGAAAGATGGAGGAGCGGCACGATGAACGGCAGTCCCCAGGCAAACTCGTTGAGCCACGACCGCTGCGTGACGGCGGCCGGCATGAAATGAAACGCCGTTCGCAGCGACAGCGCCGCGGCCAGCGCGGCGATCGCCCACGCGTGCACCGACACGCGGCGCAGCGCGGCCCCGCCGTGGACGGTGAACGCGACGACCATTCGCCACAGGCAGAGCAGCGCCGCAAGCATGAAAAGACCGGAGACGAAGATTCCGAGCGTCTCCGGTGCCGGAGTCATGGTCAGTTGCCGGATCTGCGCCGGAATCTCGCGAACCAGCAACAGCACGGTCAGGGGCGCGCAGATCATGATCGCCTCGGTCGCGACCAGCACCCGGCTCTGCAGTTCGGACATGCGCGAAAACTCCGTCGAGAAACTCGCGCGCGAACGCTCGGCCGCCTGGCGCAGCGCGACCGTCCCACGCCGGCGCACGTCGGCCGGACGCGCGATCAAACCGCCAGCCATGCGAACAACGAGTCGGCGAGCCACGCCACCCTGCGGCCAAACATGCGGGAGATCCCGTGGCGTTGCACGCCGCCCGGCGCAGCCGCCCGACCGGTGCCGCGAGCCTCCTCCGCCGCAGCGTCGTTGGCGCAGTAGAGATCGTGGTGGAGAATGCGGGTCCAGTGCGTCGCGAGCGGAACGCCGATCGACGCCGCGGCGGACTCCCGAGCCTCGGCGGGCGCCGCGCCGATGTCGGCTTCGTTGAGTGCATGGAGTCGCGCCCACGCGTACTGCTCGTTCAGCGAATCGCCCGCAGGCCGCGGCAGAAATACCGAGGCGCGACGCAGCCGCTCGAGCTCGTCGCGGGGCTGCAAGTGAAGCAGATCTGCACCGAGATTCAACACGTCCTCAACCTTTCCATGATCCGTTCAGCGTATGGAAGCGAGTCTAGTGACGCGAAACGGCAGCGGGACTTCACGCGAGCGGCCATTTTGTTTCGTTTGTTTCAGGAGCGCTGTCCCCCCGCGAAATCCCGGTCGCGCGGCGCTATTCTTCCGATGCGGCGAACCGACCCGGACGACACGCCCTTCAACCCTCGGATGAACACGATGCGACAAGGTAGCGGTACGATCTATGCCTCCACAAGCCGCGGGATGCGCCGCGCGCACGTGCCGGAGGCGCCAACGCATGGGAACGTTGCGATGAGCGGTCGAGCCACGATCATGGTCGTCGACGACGAGCCGGACGTTCGCGAAGTGCTCGAGGAATACTTCGTCTCGCACGGCTACGCGGTGCTCGGCGCCGAGAGTGCCGGGGCTGCGCGCGAGCTGGCCGCCGCGCATCCGATCGACCTGGCCCTCGTCGACATCAACATGCCCGGCGAGGACGGCCTCAGCCTGGCGCGCCACCTGCGCGAGCGATACGCGCAGATCGCGATCGTCATGCTGACGTCCGCGGCGACCGTCGTGGACCGCATCGTCGGCCTCGAGATGGGCGCCGACGACTACGTGCCGAAGCCGTTCGATCCACGCGAGCTCGCGGCGCGCGTCAAGAGCGTCCTGCGCCGCACGTCCGCCGCGGGTCGCGCGGATCTCGGCGCCGCCCGGCTGCGGATCGGTCGCTGCGTGCTCGATGTCGACGCCCACCGGCTGTCCGACGAGAATGGCCGCGAAGTGCCGATGTCGCCGCTCGAATTCGACCTGCTCAAGGCGCTCGCCTCCCACCCGAACCGCGCACTGTCGCGCGAGCGCATCCTGAACCTCAACCAGCAGCGCGACTGGGATCCGTTCGACCGCAGCGTCGATCTGCGGATCATGCGGCTGCGCAAGAAGATCGAGCCCGACCCCGAGCATCCGCGGTTCATCCGGACGGTTCGCAACGAGGGCTACATCTTCGTGCCGGACGGCGCGTGAGTGCGATGAGCGTCGAGCTGCGTAGACGGCTGTTCGTGATCGTGTGCGCCGCGCTGTCGTTGGCGCTCGGCGGCTGCATGCGCGAGGCCGAGCCGGCGTTGCGCATCGGCACCAACGTGTGGATCGGCAGCGAGCCGCTGTACCTGGCGCGCGAACTCGGCAAGCTCGATCCGTCCACCGTGCAGCTCGTGGAGTATCCGTCGGCGAGCGAAGTGCTGCGCGCGTTTCGCAACCAGGCGATCGACGGCATGGTGATCAGCCTCGACGAGCTCTTCGAGCTGGCCGTCGACGGACTGCAGCCGCGGATCATCCTCGTCGTCGACGTCTCGAACGGCGCCGACGTCGTCGTCGGCCGCCGCGGCATGCGCACGATGCGCGACTTGAAGGACAAGTCGGTGGCGGTCGAGAGCGGCGCGCTCGGCGCATTCGTGCTGAGCCGCGCGCTGGCGCTGAACGGCATGCAGGCGTCCGACGTCAACGTCGTTCACCTCGAATCGAACGAGCAGCCGGGCGCCTTCGAAAAAGGCGACGTCGATGGCGCAGTGACGTTCGATCCATACCGCACGCAGTTCCTGAAGGCCGGCGCCATGACGCTGTTCGACAGCACGCAGATACCCGGCGAGATCGTCGACCTGCTGGCCGTTCGCGCGCCGATCGTCGACAAGGAGCCGAAGGCGATCCAGGCGCTGCTCACCGGGTGGTTCGGCGCGCTCGACTACATCAAGGGGGATCCCGTCGACGCCGCACGGCGGATGGGCATCCGCCAGCAGACCACCGGCGAGCAGTTCCAGGAGGCGCAGCGCGGCTTGCACGTGCCGACGCGCGAGGAAAACCTGCGCATGCTCGGAGGCGCCCAGCCGGAGCTCGCGGTCACCGGCCGCCGGCTGATGGCGCTGATGCTGGAAGCGAAGCTTCTGCGCAGCAGTCTCGAAATCGAACGCGTGCTCGAGCCAGGGCCACTCGCCAGCCTGCCATGAAGCGCTTCAGGTTCTCGACATCGCTGCGGCTGACGGTGCCGCTGATCCTGCTCGGCTTCGCCGCGACGCTCAGCACGGTGAACCTGATGTACCACGTGCCGCAGGCCGAGCGCGGCGCGGAAGAGGACAACCGCAAGCGGCTCGGACAGGAGATGTCGCGCTTGCAGAGCACGCTCGAGTACCTGCTGCTGAAGGGCGACACGGCGGTTGCGCAGCACGAGATCGCCGTGCTCGCGCACAACCACGACGTCATCCTCGCCGCGATGACCGACGAGCGCCAGGTGGTCATCGCCGCAACGCGGCGCGCGTGGCTCGGTCAGAAAATCGACGACGTGCTGCCGCAGTTCGATCTCGAGCAGGCGTCCGGCGCGATCCGCGAGCGACGCGCCGGCATGGCCACCGACCCGAATGGCGATGCGCTGCTCGGCTACGCAGGCATCCTTCTCGGCGGCGAGCGCGACGAGCTGCGCCCGTCCCGCACCGGCAGCCTGTTCCTCGCCTACGATCTCAAGCGGTACAAGGCCGAGGCGCGCGCGCAGGTCGTGCAGCAGTCGCTTTACTGGGCGGGCTGGGTGACGGCCTTGGCGCTCGCGATGTGGCTCGCATTCCACTTCCTGCTGACGCGCCGCACCGAGCGCCTGGTGCGTGCCGCCGAAGAGCTCGCCGCAGGCAACCTGTCCGCGCGCAGCCACTTGCGCGGCACCGACGAGCTTGGCCGTCTGAGCCGCGCGTTCGACGCGATGGCGCTGAAGGTCGCCGACACACACACGCGACTGCAGCAGGACATCGCGGATCGCAAACGTTCGGCCGAAGCGCTGCGCGTATCCGAGGAAAGCTACCGCGCGATCTTCGACGCCGCCGAGGACGCGATTTTCCTGCACGACGAATCGGGCGCCATCGTCGACGTCAATCACAAGGCGTGCTCGACGTTCGGCTACTCGCGCGAGGAATTCCGCGCACTCGAGGTCGGCACGCTCGGCACCGGTGAGGCGCCGTTCAACCACGAAGCGGCGCTGGGCCTCATCGCGCGCGCGTTCGGCGGCGAGCGGCTGCGCGTCGAATGGCATGGAAAGAGCAAGGACGGCACGCTGCGCTGGCACGAAGTGTTCGTCAAGCGCGTGACAATCGGCGGACGCGACCGCGTGCTGGCTCTCGCGCGCGACATCACGGGCCGCAAGGCCGCAGAGGCGGCGCTGCGCGCCAGCGAGGAGCAGTACCACTCGATGTTCAACGCGTCCATCGACGGGCTCGCGCTCTGGACGGCGGCGGGTCGTATCGTCGACACCAATCCTGCGCTGTGGCACATGTATGGCTATGGCGACGGCGAGTATTCGGCGCTGCCGCCCGGCACATGGACGGGACCGTCGTATCAGTCGTCGTTCTTCCGCTCGATCGCGGCGGGAGAATCGCTGCACACGGAAGTGCAGGCGCAGCGGCGCGACGGCACGGCGCTCGCGCTCGAAGTGCATGGCATCCCGATGCAGTACCAGGGCAAGCCCCACGTGCTGACGATCACGCGCGACATCACGGAGAAGAAACGCTCAGCCGAAGAGCTGGCGCGGCAGCGCGAGTCCTTGTACCAGCGCGAGAAGCTCGCCGCACTCGGCTCACTGCTGGCCGGCGTTTCGCACGAGCTCAATAATCCGCTGTCGGTCGTCGTCGCGCGCGCCGTGCTGCTCGAGGAGCAAGGCGACTCCGCAACGCAGGTCGCCGCCGCGAAGATCCGCACGGCGGCCGAGCGCTGCGCCCGGATCGTGCGCACGTTCCTCGCAATGGCGCGCCAGCAGCCGCCGCAGCGCGGGCCGGTGGCGCTCAACGACGTCATCACGGCGGCGCTCGACATCACCGGCTACGCGGTACGCACGAGCAGCATCGAAATGACGCTCAACCTGTCGGACAACATTCCGCCGATACTCGCCGACGCCGATCAGCTGCACCAGGTGCTGCTCAACCTGATCATCAATGCCCAGCAGTCGCTGCAGGACCAGCCCGCGCCACGCCGCATTGCCGTGACGAGCAGCTTCGATCCCGGCACCGACGTGCTGCGCGTCGTCGTCGCGGACAACGGGCCCGGCATCCCGGAGCATCTGCGCGTGCGCGTGTTCGAGCCCTACTTCACGACAAAACCCACCGGAATCGGCCTCGGGGTCGGCCTCGCGGTCAGCCTCGGCATCGTCGAAGCGCACGGCGGCGCGCTGACAGTCGAATGCCCACCGAAAGGCGGCGCCGTGTTCACGATCACGCTGCCGGTGGGCTGTGTCGATAGCACGCGCGCCGATGCCGTTCCGGTCGCGCCACCGAGCCCGATGCAGCGGTCAATCCTGGTCGTCGACGACGAAGCGGAAATCCGCGAAACGCTCGCCGATATACTCGGCCGCGCAAGGCATCGCGTCGTGACGGCAAGCTCCGGTCGCCAGGCGCTGGAGCGGATGGCGACGGAACGCTACGACGTTATCCTTACGGACATCCGGATGCCCGATCTCGACGGGCGCGCGCTGTACCAGGAGATCGCGCGCCGCTGGCCGCGACAGGCCGAGCGGGTCGTGTTCATCACCGGCGACACGCTGGCCTCGGCGCTGCGCGAGTTCGTCTCGGCAAGCGGCCGCCCGGTGATTGAAAAGCCCTTCAGCCCGAACGACGTGCGGCGCGTCGTCGCCGAGCTCGCGGCCGAGCAATCGTAGCGTCATCGAGCGGTCCTACTCCGGCAGCGTCTCGCCCGAGCCGCCCATTTCCTTCGGCAGGTCCTTCATCTTGGGCAGGCCGTCGCGGATGCGCAGCACCGTTTCCTGGTAGTTGACGTGCACGCCCGGCTGATGGCGGTAGGTCGGGATCGTGGCCGTGTACACGTCGATCAGGTTCCACGGCGGGTGGAACGTCATCAGGTGACCGCCGCAGAGCTTGCAGTACTTGCGATGGCTCTTCTCGGTCTTGTGATAGACGCCGACGTTCTCTTCACCTTTCGTGAACTTGACGTCTTCGGGCTTCCACAGCGTGAAGGCGTTCACCGGCGCCGCCGCCCAGCTACGGCACGACTGGCAGTGACAATAGCCTTCGGCGACCGCCGTGCCCGTAACTGCAACATCGACGGCGCCGCAAAAGCAGCTTCCCTTGTAAGTCTCGGCCATGATTGCTCCTGTTTGAGGTTGACGGTCAGTTGCACGCGGTGCGCCCGGCTAGCGCCCGGCTACATTACCGCAGCACGGTGCCGTTGGCGATCCAGCGGCCCGCGCCGACGCGAATCAGGAAGGCGACGTCGGGTTCGCTGATGCAGACCGCCGGCAGTGCGCCGACACTTCCGTTGAACCGCGCATTGCCCCGCTCGTCGAGCTCGACCATCTGCGTGTCCACGAGAACCGAATTGCCGCCGGACGCGCTGCCGTCGGTGTCGCAAACGAGCGTGCCCTTGACGGCGGCGATGGTTCCGCGCGTGCCGATCGAATTGCCGGCGGCGAGCACGAGCCCGTGCACATCGAAGTTCACGTCCCCTCGATCGAGATCGACGTTGACGTGACCGTCGAATGCCGACCACGGCGCGCCACCGCCCGTCACGGCACCGGTGCCGCTGCCGACGACGTTGTTCGGCTGCGCGATACCGATCACCGACTGCCAGTGCAGGTCGTCGCCGAACCCGGCGACCGCATTCTGGCCCACCACGGCGGCGCAGAGGGCGACCCCCGAACCGATCAACAGCTTGCGTAACAGCACTGGCATGACGTGACTCCATTGTCAGGTGACGGGCACGTCCTGCGGCGATGCGGGCGCAAATGCCTGCGCGTCGGCCGGGTCGGCGTGCGGGAACGAGCGGTGAAGTGTAGGGTTCGAACCTTGCAGCACGACTTCAGCGCAAGGCGCGTTTGGTATCGTTTGTTGCAAGCGCCTGGCGCCCCGTTCGTGAGTTCGGCCCCCCGCCTCGATCGGCGGGTGCCACCCGAGCTGGCAAAATCAACGACGGCGGACGACGAAATGGCGAGCACGGAGCGCAGCAGCGTGGCGGCGACGAAGGTTCTCGCGGGTGCAAGCGGCTATTCATTCAAGGAATGGAAGGGACCGTTTTACCCGGAGGACCAGAAGCCCGACGGAATGCTCGCCTTCTACGCCGAACGACTGCCGACCGTCGAGATCAACAACACCTTCTATCGAATGCCGAAGACCTCGGTGCTCGAAACCTGGGCCGCGACAACACCCGCGGATTTCAGGTTCTCGATCAAGGCATCGCGACGGATCACCCACCTGTCGCGGCTGAAGGTGGACTCGGTGGCGGACCCGTTGCAGTTCCTCTACCGCACGCTCGCGGCACTCGGCGCGAAGCGCGGTCCGGTGCTGTTCCAGCTGCCACCCAACCTCAAGAAGGACTTGCCGCGCCTGACGGCGTTTCTGCAGCTGCTGCCGAGCGATCACCGTGCGGCCTTCGAGTTCCGCAACGACAGCTGGTTCGCCGACGACGTGTACGACGCGCTCACGAGTGCCGGTGCCGCACTGTGCCTTTCCGAGCGCGAGGACAACGCACCGCCGCCGCTCGTCGAGACTGCGCCGTGGGGCTACGTGCGGCTGCGCCTGGAGAACTATGCGGAAGACGACCTGCGGCGCTGGGCGAAGACGCTCGCGTCCGCTGCGTGGGATACCGCGCACGTATATTTCATGCACGAGCCGACGGCACCGACCTACGCGAGGGCGTTGATGGACTTCTGCGGCTAGCGCGGTACGTTGCCGCCTTGCGGGTCGGCGAGCGACGCGCGCAGCCGGGGTACGGCGAAATCGACGAACGCGCGAACGTTCGCCGACAACAGGCGCGCGTGCGGATAGACAAGCTGGATCGGCAGCGGCGCGGGCTCGAAGCGCGCGAGAAGTCGCCGTAGCGCTCCCCCATCGAGCAGTGCCTGCACCTGGTAGCGAAGCGCTTGCACGCAGCCGAACCCCGCGACGGATGCGTCGATCGCGGCGTCGATCTGGTTGGTGACCAGTGCCGGCCTGATCGCCACCCGCTGCGCCGACGACTCTCCAAACGACCACGTGTGTATTTCGCCGAGCGCGCTCGACGCGATGCACGTGTGGGCGGCAAGGTCGTCGGGGCGGGTCGGCGTCCCGGCGCGCTTCAGGTAGCCGGGCGATGCACAGACAACGCGCCGCGTGTGTCCCACGGCGACGGCGATCAATGACGACTCGGGCAACTGCGCGATTCGCACCCCGACGTCGAGACCCTCTTCGACGAGGTCGACGATCCGATCGAGCAGCACGAGTTCGATTTGCAGCGCCTCGTGCTGCGCGAGGAACGCCGTGACGACCGGCGCGACGCGCAGCCGGCCGAAGACGACCGGCGCGGTGATCCGGAGCCGGCCGCGCGGCTTCGCACGTCTTGCGGCGAGCGCGCTTTCTGCCTCGTCGATATCGGCCAGCACCCTGCGGCTGCGCTCGTAATACTCGCGGCCTTCGTCGGTGAGCGACAGCCGGCGCGTCGTCCGGTTCAAGAGGCGCACGCCGAGCACCGCCTCGAGTTCCGCCAACCGTCGCACGACCGATGGCAGCGATGTATCCAGCGCCGCGGCCGCCGCCGTGAGGCTGCCCCGATCGACTATCCCCACGAAGGTCGCCATCGCCGCGAGCTTGTCCATCGGCGGAGATTACTCCGTTTACCGGATTTATATGCTGCCTTTGGTGGTCTTTATTGCTGTCTATTAAATCGTCACCATCGACGCATCACGACCGAGCCAGGAGCCCGAAATGCCCACTTCGTTTGCCGACATCGCCTTCACGCCTTCCGTGCAGGCGCTGCAAAGCAGGCACGGTTCGCGAATGCAATACGCGCGAATGCAGGCGCGCGCGGGGGAAGCGACGCTTTCGCCGCGCGAGCGCGACTTCCTCCAGCAGGCCGATACGTTCTACCTGGCGACGGTCGGCGAAACCGGATGGCCGTACGTGCAGCATCGCGGGGGGCCGCCGGGTTTCGTCCACGTCCGCTCGCCGTCGCAGGTCGCGTTCGCCGATTTTCGCGGGAATCTGCAGTACGTGAGCGCAGGCAACGTCGCGCGGGACGATCGCGCCTCGATCATCGTCGTCGACGTTGCGAACCGGCGACGCTTGAAGCTGCTCGGGCGCCTGCACTTCGTCGATCTGGCGGACGCCGACGAAGCGCTCGCCGCATCGGTCGCACTGCCGGGGTATCGTGCGACGGTGGAGCGGATAGCGCTGTTCGACGTCGTGGCGTTCGACTGGAACTGTCCGCAGCACATCACGCAGCGGTTCACCGCTGATGAAGTCGAGGCGGTCACGCGACCGCTTGAGGTGCGCATCGCGACGCTGGAGGCAGAGTTGCGGCACGCCAACCTGCGCGCTGCTGCTCCTCGATGATCAACCTGCCTGAGGACGGCGAAACGACCGGACTCGTAACTCGCGCCGATGCGATCTATGCGAGCGTCGCGTCCTCGCCCCGCGCGAACGCGCGCAGCATCGCGCCGATCGCGGCGGCAGCAGGGTTCGGAGCATCACCGCCGCCAGGAAGGTCGCCCGTTCCGTGGACGAACGCCGCGAGCTCGGCGTGGCTCATGAGTGCGACGGCCGCACCTGTCCAGAAGCCGAGCGCCGGCGCGTCGGCGCGCACGTCCGGCGCCGCGAGCCAGGACGCCTGGCCGCGAACTTCGTCGACGAACGACTTGTGGCCGCGAACGTCCGATCCCACGACGACGACGGCGTCGCGAGGTAGCGCGGCCAGCGCCGCTTCGGCCTCCTGCAAATACTTCTCATGGACGATCGCGGCCGCCGGCTTCACGATCGCAATGCAATGCTCGAGCGCCTGCGCCGGCGCGCCGAGCACCGGAACCATGCCTGCCTTGATCGCGCCAAGCATGCCTGCCACGCGCGCAGGCGACGCCGGCAGCAATAGCAGCACACGGGACCCGGCTTCGAGGCCCAATCCGTGCAGCAGGTTGCCTGTTCGGTTCATCAGCGCGGCGACGTCCTGGTACGAGTAACGCTTGTCGTTGTACGAGAAGGCGTGGCGATCGCCGCGGTTGGACGCTATCAGCGTATCGATCAGCGTGCTCGCGACATTCGGTACGTGGTCGGCAACTTCAGCCATGGGCTTCGCTCCAGAGTTCGATTTCGTGACAGCGGGTGCGGCAGCCTCGCGTCTGTGTGCGCGCCGCTCGAACGCCGCGGCTAGGACGATTCGTCCGGCGGCTGCAGCGGCTGCACGCCGTAGCGCTCGAGCCAGATCCTGCGCACGTCCTCTTCCTTCACACCCTTGTTGAATACATAGGCAGGAGAGCGGACCGGAAGCGCCGTCTCGACCGCGATGACGACGACGGCGTTCACCGGATATTGGCGTCCTTCTCGCTGCCAGAGGTCGTTCGCGACGAGATCGAACGTCTCACCTTCGGTCACGATGTCAGCGCGTCCCTTGAATCGATATCCGCGCCGAAGAAACGGGTGGACGATGTTCACTTCGATGAACGGATTGACGGCGAGGTTGCGCATCGTCGCGGGCGACATGATGTCGGCGAACGCGAGGCGGCTGTCGTCGACAACGCGCAGCGAGCCCTTGGGCGACAGGTTGGGCTTTCCGTCGGGCGTGACGGTCGCGACGTAGCACAGCCGCAGTTCCGCGATCATCCGCGCCATCTCGTCGGTGATGATGGCCATGCAGCCCCCGTCAGACGTCGAGCTTGAAGCTGTCGGCCGTATCGCGATGCGGAACGAACTTCTTGCTGACGAGCTTGATGTTGTCGACGCCGCGCGGCTCTTCGAACAGCAGGCTGCGTTGCGCGGCCATCAACGGGAAGTCCTGGACCGTCATGATGATCGCCTGCTCGTCGCCGTCGTTGACGTGCTGGTGATAGACCCACGCCGGACACAGGAACGTGTCACCTTTCTCCCACTCGATCTTGGTGGGCTCGGCGTCGTCCTCGTCCTGCATGACGTCGAATCCCTTGCCCTGCAGCACGTGGTAGAGCGCGAACGAATTGTGCCGATGGGGCTTCAGTCCCTCGCCGGGGTTGAGGATCGTCATGCCGATCAGCGCGCCCGGCGCGGTGCTGGTCATCTCCTCCGTGTCGTCGTTGACGAGGATGATGAAGCGACGGTCGGCACCGGGAATCGGCGAGCTTGCGATTTCCTTCAGCTTCGCGTGGCAATCCTTCCAGTTCCACCGCGCGGGCCGGATCTTGCTGCGTACGGCTTTCGGGTACCACTCGTCGTCCGGCATCAGCCGCGTGTGCTCGAACTTCTCGCCGAGCTTGCGGACCTTGATCTTGCGGTCCTTGAGGATCGAATCGACATCCTTGATCAGCGCCATCGCTTGAACTCTCCTTTCATTGTCCGCACGCAGCGGGGTTCGTCTTCGTCGAGTGTAGGCGGGTCGGTGACCGCATTCAACCGGCGCCATCGCCCAGCAGCATCTCGGTCAGCACGTCGATCGTGCGATCGTCGATGCTGCGGCGCCGCGGATGCAGGTGATAATCGATCGCGAAACCGTCGAACGCCATGATCAGCACGTGGGCGAGGCGAACCTTCGAGAGCCGCCTGCGGCGCGCTGCGGGCAGCGCGTCGTCGATCATCACCGTCACGCGCTTCTCGAGCCAGCGCACGAGTGTGGTCCGGTAACCCTCCGACGGATCGCTGGCCGATATCGCCTGCATGATGTTGTTGAGAAATCCGTTCTCCTCCGCCGGAATTTCCCGCCACAGCGCAATCAGGAGGCTCCGCAAGCGCACGCGTGGCGACTTGACAGCGGCGAGCTGCCGCTCGAGTGCGTCGACCCGCGCACGCAGCCACGGATCGTAGATCGCATAGAGGATCTCGAGCTTCGAGTGAAAATAGATATAGACATTCCCCGGCGAGACGCCTGCTTCGCGCGCAATGTCGGCCACCATGGTCGCCGCGTAGCCCTTGCTCGAGAACAGCCTGAACGCCGCGGCCAGTATCGCCTCGCGGATCTGCGGCTTCTTGCGCTGCGCCATGCGCGGATGATAACGCCTCCGGCGATTGACATGCGGCGGGCAGGGCCGAATAATGAAACCGGTTCTTTTTTGCCGAAGTCGCTCGGCCACCGATGACGACCCGCCTGCGGCAGATCCTGTTCGTACCGCCCGCTCCGCTGGTCTGGGCGCAGCATCTCGGTCTGTTCGACGCCGCCGGGGTCGATGTCGAAACGACGCAGACGACGTCGTCCGATCAGCTTGGCGCCGGTCTTGCCGACGGCACGTGGGACCTCGGGATCGCCGTCGTCGACAACGTGATTGCCTGGAATGACGAGCGGCGCGCGAACCTGCGGATCATCGCCCAGCTCGAGCGGTCGACGATCATGGCGTTTTGCGGCCTCGCGCAGTTCCGGTCGCTTGCCGAAGCAGCGGCACAGCCGATCGCCGTCGACTCGACTAGCAACGGCTTCGTGCTCGTGCTGTACCGCGCGCTCGCCCGCGCAGGCATCGACTGGCGAACGTGTCGTTTCGACACCGTCGGGGGTGTACGCCAGCGCTACGAGGCGCTCGAAGGCGGTCGCGCGTCGTCGACGATCCTCGTTCCGCCGTTCATCGATCGCGCCGTCGCAGCGGGATTCACGCGTCTGTGGTCCAGTGAGGCGATCGCACCGGCCTATCCCGGCGTTGTCGTCGCCGCACGGGCCGACTGGCTCAGTGCCAATGGCGATGCGGTGGCGCGGTATGTCGGCGCGCTCGCCGCTGCGAATCGCTGGGCCGCAGGGCCCGCCAATCACGATGCCGCCGTTGTCGCGCTCGCTGCTGCGCGCTACGCGGAGGCGGCTGCGCGCCGGCTCGTGCGCGACGTCGTGCCTGGCCTCGCACCCGCCCGCGATGGCTTTGACGACGTCATTGCGCTGCGCCGGGAATGCGGCCTCCTCGCGCAGCCCGAGCCCCGCTTCGAAGACGTAGTCGATGGCGGTCCGCTCGCGCGTGCCGCCGCGGGCGAAAAATAAGCGCCGTTCGGTATTGACACGACCGGGCCGCGACGGTTTACTTCGCCGACCGCACGAGCGTCGTTCGTGCTGCTCGAACTTCCGGAGATGGCCATGCTCATTCGACGCTTCTACGCACTCGCCGCCGGCCTCATTGCGGCGACGCTTCTGTGCGGCACCGCCTACGCGCAGGAGAAGGTGAAGATCCGCATCGGTACCCACATATCGATCAGCGCGCATCTCTACATGCAGAAGAAGCCGGAGATCCTCAAGAACTACGGCAAGACGTACGAAGTCGAATGGGTGCGCTTCGCCGGCAGCGGCGACGCGATGCCTGCATTGGTGGCGGGCAAGCTCGACGCCTGCCTCGCCACGCCATTCCCGATGGCGAACGCGCTCAACCAGTCGCGCGTCCCGGTGACGATCGTCCACCAACTGTTGTCGTTCGGATTCGACGGCTACTACGACGATGCGACGGTCGTTCGCACCGACGGCGGAATCAGCAAATTCGCCGACCTGAAGGGCAAGACGTTCGGCGTCAACGCGATCGGCGGCACGCTCGACATGGGGGTGCGGATCATGGCGCGCAAGGCGGGCCTCGACCCGGAACGCGACATCACCGTCGTCGAAGCGCGGCCGCCGTTCCTCGCCGGCATGGTGCGCGACAACAAGATCCAGGCCGCCACGCTGTTCCAGCCGTTCTACGAGGAGGCGATGGCCAAGGGCGACCTCAAGGTGCTGTACACGTCGAGCGACATCTATGGCGGACCCACCGATTACGTGTTCCAGGCGTTCGACGACAAGTTCCTGAAGGCGCACCCGCAAGCGGTCCGCGACTATGTCGAGGACTACCTGCGCGCGGTCAACTGGGCGCTCGATAATCGCGCCGAGGCAGTGCGCATTTTCGCCGAGGAATGGAAGCTGCCGGTGCCTGTCGTCGACAGCTACCTGCTGACCAAAAAGGACTACCTCGTCCGGCGCGATGGCAAGGTCGACAGCAAGCACATCCAGCCGGTGGTCGACAGCCTTGCGTCCAATGGCTTCATCACGCGTTTCGACGTGAACAAGTACCTGGACCTCTCATACCTTCCCAAATGACGCCGGCGCGTCGTGCATGTTCGGCAGGCTGATTTCCAATCCGTCGCGGTCGCGCAAGGGCTGCGAGTCCGGGTTTAGCTGAGGGGAGTGGCCGCATCAGCCTGCTAGAGCTGCGCGACGTCGCGATGCGTTACGGCGAAGGGTCCGACGCCGTCACGGCGCTCGAATCGATCCGGTTGTCCGTCGAAGCGCACGAGTTCATCTCGATCGTCGGTCCGAGCGGTTGCGGCAAGAGCACGCTCCTCTATCTGGTCGGCGGATTCCTGCAACCGACCACCGGCGAGATAAGGCTTCGCGACCGGCCGGTCAGCGGCCCCGGACGTGATCGCGGCATCGTGTTCCAGCGCTATTCGCTGTTCCCGTGGCTGACCGTACAGGACAACATCGCGTACGGCCTGCGCGAGATGGGTGTCCCCCGCAACGAGCGCGAACGAATCGTGGCCGACCACGTGCGGCTGGTCCACCTCGAGGGATGCGAGCGGCGGTACCCGCGCGAGCTTTCGGGCGGCATGCAGCAGCGCGTCGCGATCGCGCAGACGCTCGCGTGCAATCCGGAGATCCTGCTGATGGACGAGCCTTTCGGCGCACTCGATGCGCAGACTCGCCGGATCCTGCAGGACGAGCTGCGACGCATCTGGCGGCGCGGAACGCAGACGGTGCTGTTCGTGACGCATGATGTCGAGGAAGCCGTCGCGCTCGGAACGCGCATCGTCGTGATGGCGTCGCGCCCCGGGCGCATCAAGGAGGTCCTGACCCGCGGCTTCGACATCGATGATGGCGACGAGTTCGAGGCGAACCCGGCGTTCGCGGCCTTGAAGCTGCACGTCTGGCGCAGCGTCAAGGAAGAAGTGGACGCGTCGCGCACATGACGGGCGCCCGACGCGGATGGCAAGCGACGGGCCGCAACATGCTGCGGATCCTGCCCGTCCTGATCGTGCTCGCCCTCTGGCAGTTCGCATCGGCGACCGGCGTCCTCCCGAAGTCGCTGATGCCGTCGCTGTTCGAAGTCGGCAGAGCCCTCGCCGGCCTGATCGCCAGCGGCGAGATCGTCCCGCATACGCTCGCGTCGCTGGGTCGCGCCGGCGCCGGTTTCTTCGTTGCCGTCGTGTTCGGCATCGCGATCGGCGTGCTGATGGCCCGCATGCACTCGGTGCAACTCGCACTGGAGCCGATCCTGGGGCTGATTTATCCGGTGCCCAAGCCGGCGCTGATTCCGCTGTTCATGGTGTGGCTCGGCATCGGCAATTTTTCGAAGATCGCGGTTATCGCCCTTGCCTGCCTGGTGCCGATCGTCATCGCAACGTTCAATGGTGCGCGTAGCGTCGATCCGATGCTGCTCTGGTCGGCACGTGCGCGCGGAACCTCCGAGCGGCGCCTCCTGTGGCGCGTCGTGCTCCCGTCGGCGCTGCCGCAGATCGCAGCGGGTGTGCGCACGGCGATTGCGATCGCCGTGATCGTGCTGGTTTCGTCTGAATTCATCTCGTCCGAAGCGGGCCTCGGCTTCCTGATCTTTTCGTACGGCGGCGTCGGCGCCGAGGACGCGATGCTGGCAGTTGTCCTCTATCTGGCCGTGCTCGGCTACGCGCTCGATCGCCTTTACGTCGCCGGCCTGCGCAAGGCCATGGCCTGGCATGCGTTCGCCCACTGACGGTCACGCATCCCGCATGCGCCGCCTCTTCGTGCGGATCGTTCCGGTGGGAACCGTGCTGATCGCATGGGAGCTCGCGACCCGCCTGAACGTCGTGAACCCGTACGTGTTTCCACCCGTATCCGAGATCGTGCTGCGATGGGTGACGCTGGTTGCCGGCGGAACGATGCTCGGACCCTTGTGGGACACGCTCTGGCGCGCGCTGCTCGGCCTCGGCATGGCCATCGCAATCGGCGTTCCGCTTGGACTGGTCATGGGTCGAAGTCGCGCGGCGGAATGGTTTCTCGAGCCGCTGTTCTCGTTCGCCTTCCCGCTGCCCAAGATCGCGCTGATTCCACTCTACGTGTCGTGGTTCGGACTCTTCAGCCTGTCCAAGGTGATGCTGATCTTCACCGACTGCCTGTTTCCGATCGTGCTGTTCACCTACCACGGCGCGCGCGGCATCAGCCCGATCTACACGTGGTCGGCGCAGGCGCGCGGAACCGGACCGCTGCGGATGTTCTGGCGCGTCGTGCTGCCGCTGTCGCTTGCCAGCATCTATGACGGCGTGCAGGTCGCCGTGGTCGTGGCTGTGCTCGTGGCGGTCGTGACCGAGATGGTTTCGGGCGGCAGCGGCCTGGGTTACATGATGATGCGGGCGTACCGCTACGGCGACGTACGCACTGCGTTCGCGACGCTGCTGACGATCTCGCTCATCGGCTACGTGCTGTACCGGATCGCGCAGGCGCTGCGCGAGCGATTGCTGTTCTGGCACGTGACCGAAGCATGACGCCCGCGTTGACAACGCGCAGCGCGCGCCGAATAATAAAGCACGTTCGTTTTTGACCGCACGCCACATGCGGAGGGCCCGATGCAAACTGCCGCCGTTCGTACGTCCGAGACCAATCCCGCAAAACTGACCCGTCTTTACGTCGAGCAGTTCAAGCTCTCCGCGGTCAGCAAAGGCGAGACGGTCGCCGTCGTCTCCGATCTCGGCACCCGGCGCGAGTACGTGCAGTCGGCGTTCGCGGCGGCGGAGGAGCTTGGCGCCGACATCTACGAGCTCTGCGTCAATTCGCTGCCGGGTTGGACCCGCGTGGGTGTGCCCACGATCGGCCAATGCAAAGGAACGCTCGAGGCCGTGTGCGCCGCGGACCTGATCGTGATCTTCCACGTGCCGCTGTTCAGCCGCTGGCTGAAGACGGTGATGGACGGCGGGACGCGCGTGCTGATGATCATCGACGCGCCCGACGCGCTGGCCGAGCTGATGTCGCCGCCGGGGCTCAAGGAAGCATGCAAGCATGCCGAAGCGCTCTACCGCAAAACGCGCAGCGTGCGCGTCTACAGCGATGCCGGCACCGACCTTGCGTATTCCTGTGGGGAATATCCGGTGATGACGCAGTGGGGTTATGCCGACGAGCGCGGACACTTCGACCACTGGGGCGCGGGACACATCCACACGTTCCCGAACGAAGGAAGCGCGCACGGGACTGTGGTGATGCAGCCGGGCGACATCGTCATCCTCCCGTACTGCCGCTACGTCGCCGATCCGGTGACGCTCACCGTTCGCGAAGGTCACGTCGTGAACATCGAAGGTGGCCTCGACGCGAAGCTGATGCGCGACTGGCTGGCCGACGGCAAGTCCGGCGCGGACGACCGCGACCCGTACGCCGTATCCCATCTCGGCTGGGGCATGAATCCGCAGGCGCTGTGGTATGGCATCGCGCTCAACGGCGACGAGCCCGAGGTGTCGCGCGCGGCGGCGCGTACGTTCCCGGGCAATTTCCTGTTCTCCACCGGCCCGAACTCTCAGGGCGGCGGCAAGCGCACGACGCGCGGGCATTACGACGTCCCGATGCGCGACTGCTCGATCGAGCTCGACGGCCGCGTCGTCGTCAAGGATGGGCGCATCGTCGACGAGGCGATGCGCGTCGCGCGCGTGAAACGGTAGTCCACGGCCGCGCGCAATGCTCGAGTATTTCGCTTCGCACTATTCGTGGAACCTCGGCGTGATGATGGCCGCGCAACTGGGCGGCGAGATGACCGAGATCGACGGCGCGTGTCGTCCGCTGCGAGCGTTCGCGGACCGGCCGGATGCGAAGAACGATCCCGAAGCGCAGGCGGCGTGGATCTCGGCGTGGCGCGACCTCGCGCAGCGGGTGGAGGCCTTCGCGTTGCGGGATGAGCGCGCCGGGCATCGTTGGTCGGCCGGTCGCAAGTATCAGCGCGCTTGCGCCTATTTTTTCACCGCCGAGCGGATGACCAGTCACGAGTCGCCGCAGAAGCTCGCGCTGTATGCGGCGATGACGCGGTGCTTCGAAAAGAGCGTCACGCTGCGCGACGAGCCCATCGAATTCGTCACGCTTCCCTATGAGGGCACGACGCTGCCTGCGCTGCTGTATCGCGCGCCGCAGGCCGGGCCGCGGCCAGCCATGATCCATTTCGACGGCTTCGACGTGACGAAGGAATGGATTCACCTGTGCGGCATCGCGCGCGAGTTCGCCGTCCGCGGCATCTCGACGCTGATCGTCGACCATCCGGGCGTCGGTGCCGCGCTGCGCCTGCAGCATCTTGCCGTCAACCTCGACAGTGAGCGCTGGGCGCGCGCCGCGCTGGACTGGCTGCAGCAACGGCCGGAGATCGACAGCCGCCGCGTCGGCGTGATCGCGATGAGCCTGGGTGGCTATTACGCCCCCCGCGCGGCAGCGTTCGAGCCGAGGCTGGCATGTTGTGTGGCATGGGGCGCGCGGTGGGATAACGACGGATCGCACGGACAAATGCTGCGCGATCCGAATGCCTCACGTTCGGTGACGGGCTGGATCGACCACGCGCTTTGGTATTACGGCGCCGCCGATGTCGCGGAGGCCGCAGCGACGATCGCGCGGATGAAGCTCGACGATGTCATCGAGCGCGTCACGTGTCCGCTGCTGGTCGCGCATGGCGCGCACGACCGCCAGGTGCCGCTCCAGCAGGCGCAGCGTACCGTGCAGGCCGCGACGAACAGTCGCCGCGCCGAACTGCGGCTGTTCGACGTCGACGAAGGTGGCGTCGAGCATTGCAGCGGTGACCAGTTCTCGACGGCGATCGATGCGATGACCGATTGGGTCGCCGACGTGCTGAAACCGCTCCCATAGCCCGGGCTGTCGCGTGGACTACGTCGCACCCGAAACCGTTGCCGATGCGTGCCGGGCGCTCGACGCGGACGGCTCGCATTGCCTCGCCGGTGGACAATCGCTGGTCGCGATGATGAACCTCGGGCTGGCGACACCGGAGCGGCTCGTCAGCCTGCGGCGCATCACCGAGCTTCGCGGCGTCGCGCCGACACCGGACGGTGGCTTGCGCATCGGCGCGATGACCACGCACGCCGAGCTCGCGGACCTTGCCCCCGATTCGCCCGCCGCCACGCTACTCGCGCAGGCGGCCCGAGTCGTCGCCTATCCCGCCGTGCGCAACCGGGGCACGCTCGGCGGGTCGATCGCGCTCGCCGATCCGGCCGCCGACTACCCCGTCGCGCTGGTCGCAATCGACGCTGTCATCGAGCTCGTGTCGGCAACCGGCCGACGCAACGTTCCTGCACGCGAATTCTTTCGTGGCATGTTCGACACGGTGCTGACCCGCAGCGAAATCGTGGCAGCCGTTCGCATGCCCCGCAGTCCCGAAGGCGCAGGCGCCGCCTACGAAAAACTGTCGCTCGTCGCCGGCGACTTCGCCATCCTGTCGGTGGCCGCGATCGCGGGCGACGATCTTCGCGTCGCGATCGGTGGCTATGCGATGACCCCGCTGCTGGTCGCCGGCCTCGATCCCGCCGGCGAGGTGCGCGAGCAGGCGGCGCGCGAACTCGCGCGGCTCCCCGCTCCGCCGGGCGACCAGCGCGCATCGACGGGGTATCGTCGCCGCGTCGCACCCGAGCTCGTCCGTCGCGCCGTCCATGCGGCGATGAGGGCACGTCATGCGTGAGCACAACGTGCGCTGCACGCTGAACGTCAACGCGACAATGCGCGACACGCTCGTGCGCGTCGATGCCACGCTGCTCGAAGTGCTGCGCGAGAATCTCGACCTCACCGGCACCAAGCGTGGATGCAACCACGGTGTGTGCGGTGCGTGCAACGTGCTCCTGGACGGCACGCTCGTCCGATCCTGCCTGATGCTCGCCGTCGACGTCGGCGAACGCGCGATCGTGACCGTCGAGGCGGTCGCCGGTGCACGACCTTTTTCGGACGTGCAGCGCGCGTTGATCGACGCCGGCGCGATCCAGTGCGGATTCTGCACGCCGGGTTTCGTCATGGCGCTGACGGCGCTCTTCGCGCACGACCCAAGGCCGACGCGCGCCGCCATTCGCGCGGCGATCTCGGGCAACCTGTGCCGATGTTCCGGCTATGTGAAAATAGTCGAAGCGGCCGAGCGTCTCGCCGGGGTTGCGCCGTGAGGGATCCGGACACCGCCGCGCGCAGGAGTCCGCCACGGCTGGACGCTGCCGACAAGGCAACGGGCCGGGCTCGTTACGCCGACGACATTCGCCTGCCCGGCATGCTCCACGCCGCGATTCATACCAGCCAGCAGGCACACGCACGCATCGTTGCCTGCCGGACCGACGCCGCGCTCGCGCTGCCCGGCGTGCACGCGATCGTCACCGGTGCCGATATCGCCGGTACGCGCTGGGGCGGCATCGTCAAGGACGAGACGATGCTCGCGCGTGACAAGGTCCGCTATGTTGGCGAGCCGATCGCGGCCGTCGCCGCCATCGACGCCGCGACGGCGATCCGCGCGGCCGCCGCGATCGAGGTCGACTACGAACCACTGCGCTGCGTGCTGTCGCCCGATGCGGCACTCGCACGCGACGCACCGCTCGTCCACGAAGGCTTCGCCGCCTACGTCAAGACCGTCGACGGCGGTGGACACGGCAACATCGTCTTCGAAACCGACGTTGCCGAGGGCGACGTCGACCACGCATTCGCGCAATGTGATGCGATCGTCGAGGGAACGTTCGAGACACAGGCGCAGCATCACGTCTACCTCGAAACCAATGGCTGCGTCGCGGACGTCGACGCGAGCGGCCGCATCACGTTGTATGCGAGCTGCCAGTCGGTGCACCACGCGCAGCAGCGCGTCGCCGAGGAGCTCGGCGAGCCGATGGCGCGGATTCGGGTGATAGCAACTCGCGTCGGCGGCGCATTCGGCGGCAAGCACGCGTCGAACCTGCACTCGATCGCCGCGTGGCTGGCGCGCGCCGCACGGCGCCCGGTGAAACTCGTACTGTCGCGGATGCAGGACTTCGAGGTGCAGCGTTCGCGACACCCCGCTCGGATCTGGATGAAAACCGGCGCGCGGCGCGATGGCACGATACTCGCGCGCGACGTGCGCGTGACGCTCGACGGCGGCGCGTACGCCGACGAAAGCCCCGCCGTGCTGGCGTTCGCCCTCCTGATGTCGCGCGGCCCGTATCGAATTCCGAATGTCCGCGCGCATGGCGCGGTCGTCTACACGAACAAGCTGCGCGCGGGCTCGTTCCGCGGTTTCGGCAATCCGCAGGCAACGTTCGCGGGCGAGTCGCAGATCGACGATCTCGCAGCGTCGCTCGGCATCGATTCCTGCGAGCTGCGCCTGCGCAATGCGATGCGCGCCGGCGACACCGCATTTGGCGGCCAGCCGGTGGCGTCCTGCATTGTCGGCGATGCGCTGATGCGCGTCCGCGACGCACAGCGTGCGGCGTCCCCGTTGTCGCCACGCGAAGGCACACAACGCGGGATCGGCTTTGCCGTGATGTCGCACATCTCGGGCCTGATGGGCACCAGCGCCACCGTGCAGCTTCGCACCGACGGCTCGATCGCGCTGGCGACGGGCTGCGTCGACATCGGCCAGGGCGCGGATACGGTCATGGTGCAAATGTGCGCGGAACTCCTCGGCGTACCGATCGAGCGCGTGAGCTACGCGCAACAAGACAGCGACGTATCGCCCTACAACTGGAAGACGGCAGGCAGCCGCTCGACCTACATGACGGGTCGCGCAGTGTCGGTGGCGACGATCGAGATGCGGCAACGGATGATCGATCAGGCGGCGCAGATGATGGAATGCGCGGCGGCCGACCTCGAGCTCGTGCCCGGCGGCGCCGTCGGGCTCGTCGGTATTCCGAAGCGTGTCTCGTTCAAGGACATCGCATTGCATTCGCTGTTCCGGTCGGGAGGTCCGATCGCAGCGACGCATGGCTTCGTGTTCGACGGACCCGGCTTCGACCCCAAGCGCGCGTCGATCCACCGTCTCGCGTTCGCCAATCTCGGCGTCTATACGTTCGGCGCGCACTGCGTGGAAGTCGATGTCGACACGGCGACCGGCGCTGTTGCCGTGCGGCGCGCGTGGTGCGCACACGACGTGGGCCATGCGATCAATCCGGTGAGCTGCGAAGGACAGATCCAGGGCGGCTTCGTGCAGGGAATGGGCTACGCGCTGACCGAAGCGCTGCACTGGAACGACGACGGTTGGCTGACGACGACCACGCTCGCCGATTACAAGATTCCGGGCGCGCTGGACGTTCCGCCCGACATTCACGCGATCGTGCTGGAAGACCCCGAGCCATCGCATCCGCTGGGCGCCAAGGGCATCGGCGAGCCTTCGCTGGTCGGCGCCGCACCGGCCATCGCCAACGCCATCCGCGCCGCAACGGGTGTGCGGTTGACGACGCTGCCGATGACACCCGAGCGCGTACTCGATGCGCTGGAAACGCGATGAAGCTCGACGACTATCCGTCGCAGGAACCGCTGTCGGAGGCCGGCCAGGCGTACAGCGCGGAGTGCTGGCGTCGATCGGCGAGCGTTGCATTCGAGGAATTTGCATTCGGTGCCGATCCCTATCAACGCGTCGCAGTCGTCCGCGCCCCCCGCCCCGATGGACGCGTGCTCCTGTTCTGGCATGGCGGCGGGTGGACGTCCGGCTACAAGGAATGGATGCTGTTCATGGCGCCGGCATTCACCGACGCCGGTGTGACGTTCCTGTCCGCTGGCTACAGGCTGGCGCCACAGCATGTGTTTCCCGCTGCCGTCGATGACTGCGTTCGCGCCGTCGATTGGGTCAGGCGCAATGTCGCCACCCACGGCGGTGATCCGCAGCAACTGTTCATCGGCGGTCATTCGGCCGGTGGTCACTACGCCGCGCTGCTGGCCGTCGACGATGCGTGGCTGAAGGACATCGGCACGCCGCGCAGCGTCGTTCGCGGTTGCTTGCCCATCTCGGCCGTGTTCGAGTTCGGCGCTGGCTCGGGCTTGAGCATGCGGCCGCGCTTTCTCGGCACGGATGCCGCGAGCGAAACGCGCGCGAGTCCGCTCTCGCGGCTCCTCGCCGCGCCGCCACCGTTTCTCATCGCGTACGGCACGCGCGACTTTCCACACCTGATTGCGCAGGGCGCGCGATTCGCGGCAGCGCTGCGGAAGCTCGGTGCCGACGTCGAGGAGCTGCCGCTTGCCGAGCGCACGCATTTCACCGCGAGCTACGCCGGCGGCGAATCCGATGGTCCGTGGGTGCCGGACGCGCTCGCCTTCATGGCAAAGCATCGCGGCTGATCGGCGACGCGACGCAGCCTCGCCACAGGAGAAATCGATGATCATCGATGACCACGTGCACGTTCACGAATGGTCGTTCCAAAAAGGCGATCGCGAGTTCGAGGTCGACTATGTCGTCGAGCTGATGGACGAATGGGACATCGACCTCTCGATCATCATGGACAGCCTCGCGTACATCGGACTCGATCAACGGGCATCCAACGACTACACGCGCGAAGCGGTCGCCGCCTATCCGGACCGGTTGCTCGGCTTCGCGAACATCAAGCCACCGCAGGGGATCGCGGCGTGCCGCGACGAGATGGCGCGCACGATCGGCGACTGGGGCTTCCGCGGAATCAAGCTGCACCCGCAGGTCGACCGCTATCCGGTCAACGATCGCGCACTCGTTCATCCGGTGATCGAGCTCGCGATCTCGTACGACGTGCCGGTCTGGGTGCATACCGGCCACCAGCCGAACGCCACGCCCACCCTGATGGGCGCGCTCGCCCGCGATTTTCCGCAAGCGAAGCTCATCATCGGCCACATGGGCAGCGGCATGTTCTACGACGCCATGTGCATGGCGAAGCGGTATCCGAACCTGTACATCGACATCTCGCTGCAGGGCGGCCACGCATTCGGCGCCGCGTGCGAAGAAGTGGGACCGCACAAGCTGATCTACGGCAGCGATTCGCCCTATGCGAATCCCGGATCGATGAAGCGCATCATCGAGGAGTCGTCGCTGTCCGAGCGCGACAAGGCGCTCGTTCTGGGCGAAAACATCGCGCGTCTCCTGCACCTCGTACCGGTCACGGCGAGTTGACGATGGCTGCTGCAGCGCCGCCCGAACACGTGAGTCGCGGTTCCGATGGAGCCCTGCGGCGAAACAGTGATCAAGCGAAGTGGACGGACACCAGCGTCTGCTTCGGCCATCCCGAGTATCCGGCGCACGCGGAGACCGGTCCCCTGCTGCGCGCGATGGATGCCGCGGGCATCGATCAGGCGTGGGTGTTCGGATATCGCGCCGTTGCCACGCACGACTTCGCAGCCGCCAATGCGAGCGTGCGCACGCTCGTGGCACAGCATCCAGACCGACTCGTCCCGATCGGCCTCGTCAATCCGTTTCACGCGTTCCCGGCCGTCGAGAACCTGCTCGACGAAGGGTTCAAGAGCATCAAGATCCTGACCGGCTGGGGCAACTGGCTCACGATCGGCAACGTGCGCCGCGTCGTCGTGCCGATCACGCAGGCATTGCAGCGCCGATCGTTGCACGTGTCGATCGCACTCGAAGGCAATATCCCCGTCACCGGTGGCAGCACGTTCCTGCCCCTGATCGTCCGCGAAGCGTGCCCGGACGCGTGCATCGTGCTCGACCACTGCTGGCTGCCGTCGGCATGGGAGGACTATCTCGCGCTCGCAGAGGACGACCGCAACCTATGGTTCACGCTGCACTCGCTGCCGCAGGCGTTGCTGACGCGCGTCGTGCGCGAGCTCGGCCTCGCACGGATCGTTCTCGGGAGTTGGCTGCCCGAAACGGATCCCGACCTCGTGTATGCGCAACTGCAACGCGCCGCGGGCATTGGCGATGGACTCGCCAGCGTGCTGCGCGACAACGCGGCGCGAGTGCTCCAGGGTCTGCCGCCGCGGCACGCCACCCCCACTGACAAGGACACGACATGAACGGCGATCAGCGCGACGATGTGCCCGCCGACGACACCAAGAATGATGACGCGCGGACGATGGCCAACGTGCTCACCCGCTTCCCGTTCTACGAGGAGGGCAAGGTCCCGCAATACCACCGCTACCACGCGGAGGTTTCGTATCTCGACGAGCTGACGCTGATATGGGGCAAGCCGTGGGGGGCGCAAGGCATCGGACGGCTGCGGGAGGTGGCGATGGTGCAGCCGACCGCCACCGAGGTACGCAAGCTCTACGAGCAGGACAGCGCATTCTTCGTGTTCAACGGTGTCACGCCGGATCTCGAGTTGATGCGCGCACAGCACCGTAGCCTCGCCACACTCTATGAAAGTCTCGGGATCACCGTTCACTACGTGACGTGGCCCGACGATCCGCCCAAGTCGGCCTACGGCCCGATGAAGCGCAGCATCTCCGCCGCCGCGGGCTTCGTCATCAACGGCGGCGCGATCATTCCGCGCGAAGCCACGCCGTACTGGCGCGGCCGGTCGCGCTACGTCGCCCAGTTCCTGATGCAACTGGGCTGCCCGATTCTCTACACCGTGCACGGCCACGGCGTGTGCGAGATCGGCGCGTCGGTGCGGATGAGCGACGACTTCATCGTGCTGATGCTGTCCACCGACTGCAATCGCGACGGCGCCGAGCAGGTGCTGCCGATCCTGCATCGCGCCGGCTACAAGGAAGTGCTGCTCGCATCGAGCCCGGGACCGCTGTACAGCTACCACGACGAGGTGCCGGGCTGGATGCACGCCGACATGTGGATCATGCCGCTCGACCGCCGGCTCGCGCTGATCTATCCGCCATGGTGCGACTACGAAACCATCCGCGCGCTGCACGCATTCGGCTACGAACTGCTCGAGGCACCCCGCGACGAAGTCGACCTGTATCCGGTCAACGGCATCACGATCGAACCGCGCCGCGTGATCATGAACGCATCGGCAGTGAAGACGCGCGCACTGCTCGAGCGGCACGGCGTCGAGGTCATTCCGATCGAATACGGCGAGGTGCACAAGTACGGCGGCGGCATCCGCTGCAACACGATGCAACTCGTCCGCGACCGCGGTCCGTGCACCTTCGCCGCCTGACGCACTCTCGCGGCAGCGGCCGCAACGCCGCACCAACTTGATGCGAAGCCGCCTCGAGCCCTCCAAGCGGCGGGCACGGCCGCAAACCGAGGGCGTGGAGGTCAATCAAGGCGACCGACGCCACAGGCCGCCGTTCGATGCGCCCCGCAGCGGCAGTCGGCTGACGCCGGCGCTCACCCGACGGACCCCGCAGCAATGACGTGAAGGCGCGCCAGCCGTGCGCCCCGGCGTGAGCAGCAGCTTACGTGACGCATTGGTACGACACCTGCTTCTCTTCGCTCGCTCATCTATGGACGAGAAACGTCCGCGGGACACGAATGACACAGGAACCTGAACGCGCCGGCGGCGGGCACACGCTGCTGATGCTGCCGTGGCGAATCGTCTGCTTCGCCGGCAGGATTGTCAGGAGCCTGTTCGTGGTCATCGGCGTACTCGCGGCGCTGGCGGTCGTCGGCTACGTCGAGTTCGAAGCGATCGTCGAGGCGATCGATTCGCGCTACGGCGAGCGGATCGACGCGTATCTCGGCACCAACCGGGCGGCGATCGCTCGCCTCGACGATCCGGCGTACTTCGCCCAGCTGTCGGTGATGGTCAACGAAGACCAGAAGACGGTCGCCTGCATCTCGTCGCCCGAGCATCGGATCCTGATCAACGACGTCGCGGACATCCCGCCTCTGTTCGTCAGCGCGATCCTCGCGTCCGAGGACAAGAACTTCTTCACGCACGAGGGCATCGACAAAGGCGCCATCGTCCGCGCGATGGGCAAGCGGATCCTGAAGGAAAGCCGTTCCGGGGCCTCGACGCTGACGATGCAGATCGCCAAGCACCTTCGCGGCGGCACCGGCCGCGCGTCGACAGAGGCCGAAAAGGTCGGCGACATCGTCACCGCGCTGCGCATCGAGCGCGAATTCTCGCACGAGCAGCTATTGGTGAAGTACGTCAACATGCCGTACTTTGGGCGAGGGCAGTACGGGATCGAAGCGGCCAGCCGAGCATATTTCGGCAAGCCCACCAAGGAACTGGCGCTGCAGCAGGCGGCGTTCATCGTTGCGCTGATCAACAAGCCTGCGCTGCCCGACCGAGCCTTCGCGACGGACCCGCTGATCAAGGTCCGGGACGCAGTCCGCGACGCGAACTGGGCCGAATCGGCGCGCGGCACGATGCGCGTGCTCGACCTGATGCTGGGCGAGGACGCAATCACCGAAATCGACTACGCGCGGGCCGCCGACGCCGTCGAGAAGAGTCTGCGCAAGGAAATCGTGCCGCCCGGTATCGGCTGCGGCACGCATGATCACTTCCTCGAGCGCGTGCGCATTCTCTACAAGGACCGCTTCCCGATCACCCGCGGCGGGTTGACGATCTCGATCACGCGCGACGACGCGCTGCAGGATGTGCTCGAACGCGCCGTCGACATGACGCTGCGAACGTACGTCGCACGCCATCCGACCGATGCCGACAACGCGCAGCTTCGTGCCGGTGCGTTCGCCGTCGACTTCACCGGCGACGTGCTGGCCGAGGTCGGCAACGTCAATTTCAGCCAGCTCAAGTACGACGTGATGGCCACCGGCTGGCGGCAGCCGGGATCGACGTTCAAGATCTTCACGTACGGCGGCCTGGTCGAGCAGCTGACCAACGAGGTGCTCAAGAGCGATTCGGCGCCGCAGACGGTCGAATCGATCGCGACCGAAGTGCTGGAACGCTGCACGGTGCTGGACGCGCCCGTGCTGGTGCCGCTCGGCCGCGGACGCGGGGTCAAGAAGATCGAAAACTTCCACTCGCGCTCGGAGCCCGAGTACCGCGGCGAAATGAGCTGCAGGATCGCGCTCGGCGAATCACGCAACACGGCGGCGATGCGCGCCGGTTCACGCGCTGGAATCAAGCACGTGATCGAACTCGCGTATCGGCTCGGCATGCCCCACGACGACAAGCACGTGCTGCAGCCCTACCCGACTACCGCGATCGGCGCGTCGGAAGTGAACCCGCTGGCGATGGCGTCGACGGCGGCGTTCGTCAACGGCGGCTTTCGCGTGACGCCGCGGTTCGCGAACGATGTCTGCCGCGACGGCGTGTCGCTATTGCACCGGGATGACGGCGGCCGTGCGATGCGCTGCGACCTCCGCGGCGAAAACCGCCCGCGACCCGAGCGACTGCTGCATCCGGCTGTGTCGGCGGCGATGATCGAGTTGCTCAAGGGCCCGCTCGACATCGGCCCCACCGGCACCGCCGCGTCGCTGCGCAGCGGCGTGATTCCAGGCATCGACCCGCTGAGCGACGCAATCTGGAAGCTGTCCAACGACGAGCGGAAAAAGCGGACGCTCGCGTTTCCGCTCGCGACGTCCGGCGAGATCGCCGGCAAGACCGGTACTGCGACGAATGCCGATGGCAAGACGTCGGACGTCTGGCTGCTGCTGTTCGTCCCCGGACCGGCCGATCAGCTGGAAAAAGGCGTCATGCTCGGGTTCTGGATGGGCAAGGATTCCAAGGATCATCCGCTCGGCGAGCGTGGTGCCACCGGCGGGCCCGGATTCGCCGAGTCCGGCGCGCGCAACTGGGTTCACTCGGCCGCCACCGTGCTCGCGTTCCTGCAGAAGGAGCGCGGGCTGCTGCAGCCGGGTCACCGATTTGCGCCGATCTTCCGCGATGACGTGCTCGAGCGGCTGAGCCCGGCCAATGCGAATGCGCCGCAAGTGCAGATGGTCGCCGCAGCACCTGCGCGCACCGACGTTGGCGAGCGCGTTCCGACGCTTCGCACCATCGAGGCAAACGTGAGCGGGAGCGCCGACGAGCCCGAGGCGGCGCGCCATCCATAGCGCTGCCGATAACGCCGGTACAGGAACAGCAGCAGCGCCAGCAGGCTTCCGCCGGGCAGCAGGATCTCGATGAGCAGGTAGGGCCCCAGCCGTTCAACGGTCCGCCGAATCAGTGCGGCCATCCATTCGACGATTTCCATTCGTGTCCCCGCTCTCGACGGCCCGAAAGGGGCCCATTTGCTGCTAGTCGAGCGGGGGGCGCCGGAATCGACAGCGCCGTGACGTAGTTGCGGACGAAATCCAGCCGTACCGCGCAGGGACTCGGCCACGGAGCTCCCGATACGTCCTACACTGCCCGCAGTGACATTTCAGGGGCGCCAGCCCATGCTGGGGCAACCTCGTGAAGGGTGGTTCGGCGCGGCAATTGGCGATGGCGCCGGCGAAGCCGCCGACAGGCCCGCGGCATCCTGGCTCGACCGTCTTGCGAGCCTGCGCGCGCGCTTGCTCGGGTTGCTCGCGGCGATCCTGCTGCCATGGCTGGGCTTGCTGCTGTATACGCAAGCCGACGAGCGAAAAGCGGCCATCGGCCACGTCAACGACGATGCGCTGCGGCTCATCAGGATCGCGACGAGCAACCAGGCGGCGCAGATCGAGGCTGCCCGTCAGGTGCTGACGGCATTCGCTCAACTACCGGCGCTTCGCGGACCGGATCCGGCCACCTGCAGCGCATTCCTCGCGCAAATTCTGAGCGCGTACCCGCTGTACCTCAATTTCGGAGTGGCCGACGCAGAAGGCAACGTCTGGTGCAGTGCGATTCCGCTGCGCACCCAGGTCAGCGTCGTCGACAGGCCCTACTTCCAGGCCGCGCTTGGCACGCGTCGATTTGCCATCGGTGACTATCAGATCGGTCGCATCACGCGGCAACCGACGCTCAATTACGCGTATCCGATCGTGAACACGAAAGGCGGCGTCGATGCCGTCGTTTTCGCGGCGCAGAGCCTCGACTGGCTGACGAGCGCGCTCGGACCGCTGGAGTTTCCCTCCCGCGCGGAGCTCATCGTAACCGACCGGCTCGGCACCGTGCTCGCGCGGCTTCCGCCGGTGGAAGGCGCTATCGGCCAGCCAATGCCGGAACGTACAGCCTTTGCAAAGTTGTCGGAACAACGGCAAGGAGGCGTCTTCGAGGCCGACGACACGCAAGGCGATCCGCGACTCTGGGCGCACGCGCCGCTGATTGCCGGACACGATCTGCATGCGACGATCGGCGTGCCCAAGGCGGTGGCTTTTGCGGACGTCGACCGCCGCGTGCGTCGCAATCTCGGCGGCCTGGCGCTGGTGACGGTCGCGGCACTCGCCGCCGCCTGGTTCGGGAGCCGTTTTTTCATCCTGCGGCAGATCGACGCGCTGGTCTTCGCGAGCCGCAAGCTTGCATCAGGGGAGCTCGCCACGCGAGCCGCGCTGCTCGGCGGGCGCGGCAACGAGCTCGAGCTCCTGGCGCACGCGTTCAACGCCATGGCCGCCACACTCGAGGCGCGCGAACGCGATCTGCGTAACGCCCAGGAACGAACGCGCGCGGCGGAAATCGAGCTCGCAGTCTCGCGAGCGCAGATGGACATCGCGCGCGAGATACAACGAACCCTCCTTCCCGACAACCCGCTCACGCTCGCAGGCGTTCGCTACGCCGGTCGTTGCATCCCGGCCGTCGCGGTTGGCGGCGACTATTTCGGCTACTTTCCGCGCGGACTGCACGGCGCCGACACGTTCATCAGCGACGTTTCGGGACACGGCGTCGGCGCCGCGCTCCTTATGGCGGAGGCCCGGACCATGTTCATGGCGCAACGGCTGATCTCGCCGAGTGCGGCACCTATTCTCGAGAAGCTCAACGACCTCCTGTTCGATGATCTCGACCGAGCGACGCTGTTCATGACGGCGTGCTGCTGCACGTTCGACGCGCAAACGAGCGAGCTCTGCTACGCCAACGCGGGCCATCCGCCCGCGCTGCTGCTGCGCGCAGCCGACGACCGGTGCGGCTTCCTGCAGGCCGGCGGCATGCTGCTCGGCATCAGCAAAGGCGTCAAGTTCGAAGAGACGAAAACCGTGCTGGGTGACGGCGATATCGTCGTCCTCTATACGGACGGCGTCACCGAGCGCGCGAGCGAGTCAGGCGAATTCTTCGGCGTCGACCGCCTTTGCGAAACAGTCGTGGTGCACCGGGACTGCGATCCCGAAGCGTTGCTCATGGCGGTGCTGGAGGTCGCCGACCGCTTTGCGGCACACAGGCCGCACGACGATGACGTGACGATCGTCGTCATGAAAGTCACGAAGACCGCGTGATCGCAGCGTCGCAGGCCGTCGACGGTGCCGCGATGCGCGGGCCGTGTTTTGATCAGTTTCGCCGCGAGCTCTCGATCGCCTCGAGCAGCGTCGGCGGGTCGTGCGCACCCGACACGGCGGTGCGTCCGTTGAAAATGAAGAACGGCACGCCCCGGATGCCAACGTCGGCCGATTCGTGGCTCTCGTCGATGATGGTCTGCCGCATCGCATCGGATTCGAGCATCGCGCGCGCGTCGTCGGCGGGCAGGCCGGCTTCCGCTGCGATCCGCACGAGCTCGTCGCGGTCGCCGATGAACCGACCCTCTACGAAATAGGCGTGAAACAACCGCTCGACGAGCGCCGAAGGATCCGATCGCAGCTGCGCCCAGGCGACGAGCCTATGACCATCGAACGTGTTCGGCTGGCGCTCGATTGCATCGAAGCGGAACGGAATGCCGACGGTTTCGCCGACGTGCTTCACGCGCGCATACACGTCGGCGGCGCGGGCGGCGCCGCCGAACTTCTGTGCGAGATACGTCGCGCGTGAAATTCCCTCGCGCGGCAGACCGGGATTGAGCTCGAAGGGGTGCCAGCGGATCGTGACGTTCAGCGCCGGCTCGGTGCGCGCCAAATCGGCTAGCGCGACTTCGAGCTTGCGCTTGCCGATGAAGCACCACGGGCAGACGAGATCGGATACGACGTCTACGGCGAGCGTTGCGTCACCGGTGCGCCCGTCGGTGTTCTGTTGCGTCACGTCGCCACCATCCGCTGGCTGCGGCGTTGCAGCCAGCCGACGAACGCCATGAATACGAGCGAGATCGCGATCAGCATCGTCGCAGCCGCCGTGATCGTGAGGCTGATGTTGTCGTTGATGCCGGAGAACATCTGGCGCGGCA
>Ga0207675_100000273_pt1 | contig 49026 bp, 39 predicted proteins | sample KBSSwiS42_FD_184305 | JGI IMG/M metagenome (GOLD analysis project Ga0207675, IMG submission 184305) | Switchgrass rhizosphere microbial communities from Kellogg Biological Station, Michigan, USA - KBS Switchgrass S4-2 (SPAdes) (version 2) | ecosystem: Host-associated > Plants > Roots >...
GCGTGGAGGCGGCGAAAGGCCGCCGCATTCTCGTTCACGGCGGCGCGCGCCGCCCGAGCGCCGTCAGCGGTGGAGGAAGCGCGGCGCCAGCCAGCCGAGGAGGCCGCTGAAGCGAAAACCGCGCGCGGGCGCGGCTGCGCTGCGCGGCCTGGCAGATGCCGCCGTCGGCGCCTGCGCTGCAGGCACCGCGCGGGCCGGCGATGCCGGCGGCGCGACTCGCGCCGCGGCCGCGGGCGGACGCTCGACGACGGCAACGGCGAGCGCGCCGACATCGTGGTCGCCATCGCCGTCGAGGTCGTTCGAAGCGATCCGCGCGACGAGGTCGTCGACGCTCGCCGCGGCACCGTCGGCCTGCGGTCGCACGACGCTCGGGTTGCCGCGCACCACCGGCCGCGGCAGCGCGCGCAGCGCGGCGTCGAGCCAGGCGACGATCGGCTTCCACTGCGCGACATCGCCCTGCGACGCGGGATCGCCGAGGTCGAACACGGTGAGCCCCTGCTCGACGCAGCGCACGTACGCCTGCGCCTCGCGAACGACGCCGACGAACGGCAGGTGGATCGAGCGCGCCCAGGCCGCGAGCGTCTCGGCGCCGCGGGTGCGCGCGTCGACGCGCATGCCGACCGCGACGACCTTGCAGCGGCCGCTCGCGACGCGCGGCAGCGCCATCAGCTCGGCGAAGCATTCGCCTGCCGACTCGCGGTCAAAGATCGAGTTGCAGACCGGCATCACGATGACGTCGGCGAAGGCGACGACGCGCGCCAGGTCGAAGCCGCGCAGGCCCCCGGGCGTGTCGAGGACGACGTGGGTGACTCCCGCCGGCGGCCGCAGCACGCGTTTCGGGTCGACCGCCCAGCCGACGATCGGCGCACTGTTCCGCAGGTCGCGCAGGGCGCGCGCGCGCAGCCACGTCTGCGTCGACTGCTGGCGATCGACGTCGCCGAGCATGACCGGCACACCCGCGTTCGCGTAGTGCGACGCGAGGTGCGTGGCGAGCGTGCTCTTGCCGCTTCCTCCCTTGCGATTGACGACGGCGATGACGGGCATGGCGGGGACGGCCGGACCTGCGCAGACAATGGGCCGCGCCGCAATGTAGCGGCTCGCAGCCGCGGCGCGGCGGGGAAACCGATGGTTGGCCGATTGGAACACTGCCCGGGCGAGGCAGAACGCACGAACAGCACCGCAAATGCCCGCCACGGCTCGGCCTGCGGGAGGCCGGGGTGAGCGCGCGCGACGGCCTGTTCGCTGAAGACGGCGTCGTCCGCTGCGCCTGGTGCCGGCCGAGCGCCGCGTACCGCGACTACCACGACCGCGAATGGGGGCTGCCGGTCGACGATGACCGGCGCCTGTTCGAAAAGCTCTGCCTCGAAGGCTTCCAGGCGGGCCTCAGCTGGCAGACGATCCTGCACAAGCGCGACGCGTTCCGGCGCGGCTTCGCCGATTTCGATCCGCACGCGGTCGCTCGCTTCGGCGCCAAAGACGTCGCCCGGCTGCTCGCCGATCCGGGGATCGTCCGCCACCGCGGCAAGATCGAGTCGGCGATCGGCAACGCCAAGCGCGCGCTCGCGCTGATCGACGAGTTCGGCTCGCTCGCCGCCTATGTCTGGCAGTTCGAGCCGAAAGCGTCGACGCGGCCGAAGCGCGTCACCGTGGCGCGGTTGCGCGCGCTCGGCGTGCCCGCCGAGGCGGTGGCGCTCTCGAAGGACCTGCGCCGGCGCGGCTGGACCTTCGTCGGGCCGACGACCGTGTACGCGTTCATGCAGGCGATGGGACTCGTCGACGACCACCTCGAAGGCTGCCACGCGCGCCCGCTGGTCGAGGCGGCGCGCGCTGCACGCGGGGGCGGCACGCCGCGTGCAGGAGTCGACTCCCGACGAAGGAGACCGCCATGACGCGCGAGACCGAAGCCGCGGAGGACCCGCGCTCGCAGGATGCAGTCGATGTCTCCGATGCCCAGGCGGTGCGCCGCTGGTGCGAGGCGCTGGGCACGACCGACGAGGCGCTGCTGAAGGCGGTGCAGAAGGTCGGCCCGCGGGTCGACCGCATCAAGTCCTATCTCGGCGCCGGTGGCAACGCTGCCGACCAGGCCGACGGCTGAGCCGCATGCGCGCCGCGGCACGGCGTGCCATCCTTGCCGCTTCGAGCCACTCAGGAGTCGCCATGGATCCGGTCGTTCACTTCGAGATGCCCTACGACGACGCTGCGCGCGTCACCGCCTTCTACCGCTCGGCGTTCGGCTGGAACACCGAGACGCTCGGCGCCGAGATGGGTCACTACGTCCTCGCGACCACGACCGCAACCGGCGCCAAGGGGCCGACGACGCCGGGCGCCATCAACGGCGGGCTCTTCAAGCGCAGCGCCGACATGCCGGCGCAGGTCCCGTCGGTGGTGATCTCGGTCGACGACATCCGCCAGTCGATGGACAAGGTCCGCCAGGCCGGCGGCAATGTCCTCGGCGATCCGATGGACATCCCGGGCGTCGGCAAGTACGTCTCGTTCATGGATCCCGAAGGCAACCGCGTCAGCATGCTGCAGCCGTTGCCGCGCCAAGGCTAGGGCCGCGCGGGCGTTCCGCTTGCTCCGCCCGCGGCATGGCGGCCGCGGGCGACGTTCGGATCGGCATCTCGGGCTGGCGCTACGCGCCGTGGCGCGGCGTCTTCTATCCGCCGGGGCTGCCGCAGCGAAGCGAGCTGGCGTTCGCGTCGCGGATGCTGCCGACGATCGAGATCAACGGCTCGTTCTACTCGCTGCAGCGGCCCGAGTCGTACGCGGCATGGCACGCCGAGACGCCGCCGGGCTTCGTCTTCGCGGTCAAGGGCTCGCGCTACATCACGCACATGCTCAAGCTCCGCGGGGTCGGCGCGGCGCTGGCGAACTTCTTCGCTTCGGGTGTGCTGCGGCTCGGCGACAAGCTCGGCCCGATCCTCTGGCAGTTTCCGCCCCAGTTCGGCTTCGACCGCGAGCGCTTCGCCGCCTTCTTCGCCGCGCTGCCGCGCGACACCGCGGCGGCGCTCGCGCTCGCCGAGCGCCACGACGAACGCCTCGCCGGCCGCGCCTGGCTTTCGATCGACCGCGCCCGGCCGCTGCGCCACGCGGTCGAGATCCGGCACCCGAGCTTCGTCGACCCGGCGTTCGTCGCGCTCCTGCGGCGGCACCGGATCGCGCTCGTCGTCGCCGACACCGCCGGCCGCTGGCCGCTGCTCGAAGACCTCACCGCCGACTTCGTCTACGTGCGCCTGCACGGCGACGAAGAGCTGTACGCAAGCGGCTACGGCGACGTCGCACTCGACCGCTGGGCAGCGCGGATCGCGGCGTGGCGCGCTGGTGGCCAGGTCGCAGACGCGCATCTCGCGTCGCCAAGGTGGGCGCCGCAGCGCGCGCGCCGCGACGTCTACGTCTACTTCGACAACGACGTCAAGGTGCACGCGCCGTACGACGCCGCCCATCTGGCGGCGCGGCTCGGCGTCGCCACCGGCCTCGCCGCCGGCAACCGCTTCGTGCCGCCGCCCGGACTCGAGCCGCCCCGGACGCGCTGGCCGGCGTTCAGGCGCGAAGCGGCGCGCGCCCGCTGAGCCTCAGGGCGCGGCGGGCGAGCCGACGTGCGGAAGGGTGTCGGCGAAGTCGAGGTCGTCGACCTCGCGCATCAAGAGCGTTCCAGGAATGCGCTCGGCGTCGGCGAACTTGCGCGCCTCCTCCTCGCTCAGCGCATACATGGTCCGGCACATGCGGCCCGACTTGGGATCGCGGAAGCGCCAGCGCCAGTATTCGACGAGCTTCATGGCCCTCGCTCGGTTTCGTCTTGATGGCCTCATCAACGAAAAGGCGCGCGCTGCGTTGACGAAGGACGCCGAAGGGTTTTGCGAACGAACGTAGTCTTTCGTAAAGCCGGCGCGCCGCGCGTCTAAACCGCCCGACTCGGGCTAGCCTTCGACGGTGGACGGCGATCCCGCGTGCTGCACGCGGGAGCGTGGGTTCCCTTGCGCTGCCGTGCAGCAGGCAGCCGTGGAGGCATCGTGTTCTTGCAACGTCTCGTGCTGACGGCCGCGCTCGTCGCGTCGTTGGCGGTCGGGGCTCCCGGCGCGCACGCCGGCGCGTCCGCTGCGGTCGCGATCGACGGCGTCGAGGTCGAGCAGGTCGCCGCGCTCGCCGCCGGTGTTCCGCTTCGCTTCTCGGTCTACGGCACGCCGCACGCGATCGTGTCGCTTCACATCGAAGGCGGCTGGCACGTCCTCGCGCTGCGCGAGAGCGACCCCGGCGTCTACGAAGGGACCTACCTCATCGATCCGCGCGACGCGATCGTCGCCGCGAGCCGCGTCACCGCGACGCTGCAGCACGACGGCCGGCTCGCGACCGCCGCGCTCGACGCGCCGCTGCTGCTCGCGGCGACGCCGCTGCCGTGGGCCGACGCGGCACGCGCGCAAACGGAAGTCGTCGCCGCACGACCGCCGCCACCCGTCGCCGCGCCGGTGCCCGCTGCCGTCCCGGCGGCGCGTTCAGCCCCCGCCGAGGCGACAACCCCTCCGCTCAGCGCGGCGCCGCCAGCGGCGCAGGCGGTGGCGCCGCCCTCGATCGTCGTCGCGCGTGCGCCGCAGCGCGCATCGTGCGACGACTGCGCGTTCGTGCAGTCGGTGCGGCTCGTCGAGCCGGTGCCGGGCGGTCCGATCGGCGCGGTCGCCGGCGCGATCGCGGGCGCCGTGCTCGGCAAGGAGCTCGGCGAAGCGCACCATCGCCGCATGCTCGCCCTCCTTGGCGCGCTGGGCGGCGCGTTCGCCGGCCACGAGATCGGCAAGCAGGCGACGCAGCAACGGGCCCAGTACGACGTCGTCGTGCGCACCCGTGACGGCCGCGCGCAGACGCTGCGCCTCGACCACCCGCCGTCGTTCTCGCCCGGCGACACGGTGCGCCTCGGCGCGCTGCGCGGCGAAGCGCAGCCGGCCCCGCTCTGACGCCGGGGCGCGGCCGAGCACCGGAAGCCATGTCCGCCAGCGCCGCCGCCCTGCCGTCGCCGGCGCCGTTCCTGGCGCGGCTGGCGCGCCGCGTTCCTGCGCTCGTCGAGCTCGCGCTCGTCGCCGCCGCGATCGCCTGGCTCGTTCCCCTCTTCGCCCGCATCGCACCACTCGACCCCGGGCGCGACCAGCGCTTCCTCGACCGCGGCATCGCCGTCGTCGGCCTGCCCGAGCCGGTGCTGCCGGCGACGTGCGACGCCGTCGCCGCGCTCGCCGCGACCGACGTCGCGGGCGCGCTCTGCGGTGCACGCCGCACTGCCCCGCCGACGCGCAAGCTCGACGCAATGCCGGCGCCGCTCGCGGTCGCGATCGGGCGCGCGACGGAGGCGTTCGCGCGGCCGCTGCGCGCCGCCGACGAGCGCGCGCGCTCGCTCACGGGCGAAGACCGCGACGGCGACGCCGCGGTGCGCGAGCGCGCCGACGCCATCGCGGCGATCGAGGCCGACGTCGCGCCCTTCGTCGAGCGCTTTCAGCTGACGCAAGGCGCGGGCGCCGGGCCGTTGCCGCTGCGCTGCGCCGCGCGCTGGATCGAGTCGTCGTTCGCGGCGCGGCCGGCGCGCGCCGACACACCTGCCGCCGACGGTGACCGCGCACGCGCCAACGCCGTGCTGCTGCTCGCCGCCGCGATCGACGGCCGCGCGGCGACGGCCGCGCTCGCCGCGACCGCCGAGCTGCCGCCGACGCCGCGCGGCGCGCCGTGCGCGAGCGGCGGCGAAGCGCTCGCCGCGACCGCCGCGCTCTTCGCCGACGCCCGCCATTCGCTCGACAACGCGCGCAAGAACGAAGCGATGCGCGCGCTCACCCGCAGTGCCGGAACGCAGTGGGCGGCGGCGATGGCGCTCGGCTTTCTCTTCGTCGTCTGGAGCCGGCACGCGGCGCGGCCGGCGCTCGGCGTCGCCGCGGCGCTCGCGGCGTGGGCGGCGGCGGCGTGGGCGGCGCGCGTGCCGTGGCCGCTCGCGGGCGGCCACGACTTCGTCCTCGCGCGCGACGATGCGTCGTGGCGCACGCCGCCGGCGACGTTCGTGATCGTGCTCGCGGCGATCGCCGTCGTGATCGCGATCGTCGCGCTCGCACGCGGTCCGGCCACGCAGCGCACCGCGCCGTTGCGTGCGATGAGCTCGCGCGTCGGCTACGCCGGCTTCGTCGTCGCGAGCGGAGTCGGCTGGCTGCTCCTGCTCGACCTCTCGCTCACCGGCCACTTCGGCAATCGCTATCTTGCGCTCTACCACCAAGGCCATCTCTGGCTGGCGATGCTGGCGCTGTCGGTGCTCGTCTTCGTCCGCGCGCCGCTGGCGAGAGCCTTCGCCTGGCTGCTTTCGGTCGTCGGAGAGGCGATGCAGCGCGCCAGCCGGCGCGTCGGCAAGCTCGGCGGCGGCATGCTCCTCGTTGTCGCGACCCTCGCTGCGGTGGTCGCGTTCGGCGTCGTCCTCGCCAACCGCCGCCAGCTGACGTCGGAGCTCGGCCGCATCTGGCTGATCGTCGGCGCCGCCTGGTTCTTCTTCCTTCGCGCCGGGCCGCTCACCGAGCGGCTGGCGAAGAGCGGCCGCGCGATCTTCTCGTTCCTGCGCTGGACCTGGCCGCTGCTGCTCGTCGTCGGCGTCCTCGTCGCGGCGATGTTCGTGACGCGCGACATGGGGCCGCTCCTGATCGCCGGCTACGCGGGCGGTGCGTTCGTCGCCGCCGCGCTCGCGATGTGGTGGCACCACCGCACCGGCCACGTCGTCGTCGCGTTCTCGCTCGCGCTGGTGCTTTTCGTGGCCTGGATCGGCGGCATCACGGCGGCGCTGTTCGCGGTCGGCGCCCACGACAACGTCGCGGCGAGCCGGCTCGAGAGCGTCGCCGCGCCGTTCGCGTCGATCAACGACCAGCTCGCGCTCGTCTCGTGGTTCCAGCGCGCAACGCCGCCCGAAGGTTTCGGCATCGGCACCGTGCCGTGGTGCGGCTTCTCGTCGGCGCGCGGCTGCAGCGGCGTGCCGGCGCAGATCCACAGCGACTACACCTTCACCGCGCTCGTCGGCACGTTCGGCCCGCTTGCGGCGTGGCTCGGATCGGTCGCGACCGCGCTCTGGCTGCACCGGCTCGTTCGCCACCACGGCCGCGTCACGCGCGGCGAGCCGCGCCTCGTCGCCGGCGCCGGCCAGCTCGGTCACGACGGGCAGGCGCTGACGAGCTGGATCGCGGTCGCGTGGGTGGTGATGACGTCGTGCCAGCTCGCCGTCACCGTCGCCGGCAACCTCGCGGTGCTGCCGCTCACCGGAGTGACGTTTCCCTTCGTCAGCTTCGGCATGACCTCGCTGCTCGTCAACATCGCGTTCCTCGCCTTGTGCCTGAACGTCGACGTCGCGCCGGCTGGCGCCGATCGGAGGCACGATGGCTGAGCGCCGGCGCATCTCGCTCCTCGAATGCGCGATCGCCGCCAGCCTCGGCGTCGTTCCGGTGCTGCTCGGCGTCATCGCGCTCGTCGCGGTCGTCCGTCCCGCCGATCCCGACGGCGTCGACGCCCAAGGGCGCAGCGACCGCTACGTCAGCGTCCGCCGCGTCGCCGCGCTGCAGACGTTCGAGCGCGCGATCGTCGAGCGCGGCACGTTCGTCGCGACCCGCGCCGACGCGCTCGGCGTCCTCGCCGGCGTGCCGGCGTGTCGCAAGGAGTGGGGCGGACCGGCGCCGCTCGCGCGCTGGCTGCGCGAGCTCGCCGGCGCGCGCGCCGAGGCGAGCGCTGCCGAGCAGATCGCGGCGCAGATGAACGAGATCGACGCCGCGCTGCTGCGCTTCAGCAGCCGCGCCAACGCGCGCGTCGAGCACCGTGTCGGCCTCGATCCCGTGCGCTGGTTCGCCGCCGCGGTCGACGCGCTCGCGACGCCGGTCGAGGCCGCCGACGCACCCGGCCGGCGCTTCCAGGTGCGCTGCGCCGACCTCGTTGCCGCGCTCGAGACGCTGCACCGGAGCGACTCGGCGATCCTCGAGACGCTGGCCTGGCGCGGCACCGAAGGCAAAGCGACGCTCGCGCGCTGGCGCGCCGAGCAGGAGGTGCAGATCACCGCGCGCGAGGTGACGCGGCGCAATCCCTGGGGAGGCGTTCCGGGTTGCATCTACCTCGGCGGCGAGAGCGACGCCGGACCGAGCTACTTCCTCGCGCCGCCGCGCAGCGCGCAGCAGCGCGTCTGCGCGATGGCGGCGGTGCGCAGCGTCGCGGTCGCCGCAAGCGGAGCCGCGCCGGTCGCGATCGCAGGCGAGCCCGGCGCCGACGCGGCGGTCGACGACCCGCGCTGGAGCGTGCCGCCGTCGCTCTTCACGCTGCTGTCGCCGCTCGAGCCGCTGCGCCAGCCGGCGGGCGCGCTCTACCGCGCCTACGCCGGCAACGAGGAAGTCGCTGCGCGCGTGCACGCCGGCCGCATCGGCTCGCGCAACCACGTCGTCCTCGACGGCGCGCCGGTCGACGTCGGCTATTCGATCGACGTCACGATCGACCCCGCGCTGCAGGCGCTCGCGCAGAAGACGGCCGCTTGCTACACCGGCCGCCACGACGTCTGCCGCGCGCTCGGCATCCGTCGCGCCGAGGACCGCGACGGCGCGATCGGACAGCAGCTGCTCGAAGGCGCGATGGTGCGGATGGCCGCAGTCGCGGTGATCGACATCCCGAGCGGGCGCATCGAGGCGCTCGCCGGTGCGCTCTCGCCGTGCGCGCGCCAGGAAGTCGACGGCCCCGGCCGCGATCCGGGTTGCGATGCGCGTCTGCCGTATCGGGTCCAGTATCGCGCCGATGCGCTCCTCAATCCGGCGGTCTACCACTCGGCGATGCCGGCGTCGACGATCAAGCCGATCATGGCGACAGCGTTTCTCGGCGACGGCGAGCGCGGCAGGAAGCTCGTCGCCAGCGAACGCGCGGCGATGCAGCACGAAGGGACGCCCTCGGCGCAAAGCCTGCGCGGCCAGCTGATGCGCTCCGACTCGGCGCGCTTTCTCGACCGCATGTTCTGTTTCGACCAGAACTTCGTCGCCTGCCAGCGGCCGTGGAGCGTGCAGGCAGCGGCGCACGCGTTCGGCTGGAACGCGAACTGCGACGAAGCGCGCATCTCGTGCGGCAACGCCGACCTGCTGTTCGGCGCGCCGCTCGTCGCCAACGACGAGCGCGACTGGAACGCGCCGGGGCCGACGCCGATCGCCTACGGGCGCCTCCTGAGCGAGCCCGCGGGCAAGGCGGTCGGGGCGGCGATGCACCTGATGCCGCCGATGCCGCTCGATCCCGGCATCGTCCGCCGCTGCGCGCTCGGCGCCGACGGCCGCCGCGGCAGCGAAGACGACTGGGAAAAGTGCAAGGGCGGCGCAGTCGTCGACGTCGTCGCCGAAGGCTGGGGGCAAGGCCATGCGCGCGCGACCGTGCTCGGCGTCGCCGGAATGATGGCGACCCTCGCCGCCGCTGCGAACGGCAGCGCGCGCGTGCCGCGGCCGCATCTCGTCGCCGCGATCCACGGCGTCGCCGGCGCCTCGGCCGAGAGCTTCGCGAGCGCGGCCGCACGCTGGTCCGAGCCGCAGACGATGCCGCCGCCGCTCGCGCGCGACGCCGCCGAAGTGATCCTGAGCGGGCTCTCGTTCAGCCATCGCGCCGGCACCGCGCGCACCGCGTGCGAGCAGGTCTTCGACGCCAAGCGCTGTCGCGACATCGACTGGCTCGCCGGCAAGACCGGGACGCCGAGCTTTCCGAGCGACGGCCTGACGCTCGATGCGATCGTCCGCCTCTGTCGTCCGGGCGCGCCGCCGTCGGCCGAGGCGAAGCGCGGCGCGTGCAGCTCGCTCAAGCCCTACAAGTGGTACGTCGCGGCGTTCCGTTCCGACCGCGCCAAGGACGGCCCGTGGACGAAGGCGATCGCGGTGCTCACCGAGCGCAACTGGCTGCGCGCGAGCGGGCGCATCCACGGCACCGGCGACCACGGCCCGAATCCGTCGGCCGAGATCGCGATGCAGATCGTCGGCCGCACCACCGGTGCGATCGAAAGCGTCGGAGGTTCGCCATGACGGCAGTCGCGCGCCGCAACGCGCGCCATGCACGCGGCGAGGCGAGCGAGGTGCTGCCGCCGCCGCTCGTCTGGACCTTCGACGGGCCGTTCGAGCGCTGCCTGAACGACCTCGAGGACAGCCTGCGCCGCGCGCTCGTCCTGATCGGCGACGTCTCGCGCGTCGCGCTCCTGATCGACGTCTCGCTGCCGGCGCTGCAGGCGCGCGTGCGCGCCGGCGATCGCATCCAGCCGGCCTGGGGTCGCTTCGTCGAGCGGCTCTCGGGCTACGGCCTGCCCGACTTCCCGCACGTGCGGCCCCTGCGCACGCCCGGTCCATTGGCGACGCTCGTCGTCGCGTACCGCAGCTGAAAGCCAGCCATGACCATGAAATCCTGGGTTCTCCATCGCGTTTCGGGCCTCGGCGGAGTCGCCGGCCGCGGCGACCTGCCGCCGCGCGAGCGCAGCCGCGAGCCGGACCTCGATTCCGACACGATGGCGCGCGACCACGGCAACGCGACGAGCGACGCGCTCCGGCCCGGCGCCGACCTCGGCGTCTACGCACCGCTCATCACCGCGGTGCGCGATGAGCTCGAGCACTTCGTCGTCAGCCACGTGCGGCTGCACGTGACCATCGCCGACCGCGATCGCTTCCTGCTGACATCGGTGGGTGTCCGCTCGCCCGGCGGCGCGCAGGCGCGCGAGCTGCTGCAGCAGTTCATGCACGAGTTCAAGCCCGAGCAGGTCAAGCGCTACCTCGCGCGCGAGGTGATCGGCCGGCTGCCGAACGCCGGCGTCATCGACCTGACGCTGTTCGGCGGGCTCTCGGACCTCGAGGGGGCCGAGCGCGCCAGCGACGACGGCGAGTACCGCGAGCTGCTCGCGGCCCTGAGGACGACGCCCCAGGTCGCGCGCCCGTACGAAGTGAGCGTGCTCGGCCGCTGGAGCGAGGCCGACGCGCCGGCGGCGCCGTTCGCGAACGCGCGCGGCGGCGCTGTGCCGTCGACGCCGCTCGCCGGCCGCGCCGTCGCCTTCGACGTCAGCGACGCCGACGGCACGCGCGTCGCGATGCTGCCGTCGGTCGTCCCCGGCCGCCGCTACGTGATCGGCAAGGACGAGAGCTCGGACCTGCGCGTCGATGGCACGTACACGAGTCGCCGCCACGCCGAAATCTGGCTGGATGCCGACGGCTGGCGCGTCGCCGACGCCGGCTCGACGAACGGCATTCGCGTCGTCGACGAGCAGAGCGGCCGCGCCTGGCATGCAAGCGCTGCGGCAGGCGGCGACGATGCGCCGATCCGCGTCGGCGACGGCATGCGGATCGTGCTGTCGGCGCGCGCCGACGGACCGCCGCGCGACTATCCGTCGATCGCGTTGCGCGCAGCGACGGCGGCGGCGAGCCCGTCGCCGGTGACGCCGATCGCGATGGCGGCCGGCGCCACCGCGCCGAAGACGCCGCTCACCGCCGTGCTCGGTACACGCAGCGGCGCGCGCTTCGCGGTCGCCGTCTCGCAGGGCAGCGGCGAGCGGGTGCTGCCGATCGAGCTCGACGCGCTGCCGTTCACGATCGGCCGCTCGCGCGGCCAGACGCTCGTCATCGACCGCCGCCACGCCGGCGTCTCCGGCCACCACGTCGCGATCGATGCGATCGACGACGAGGGCGTCCAAGGCACCGTCGTCGGCGACAACGGCGTCGTCGTCGACGGCGTCCGCTTCGACACCGGGGCGCGCTTTGCCTGGCGCCAAGGCCAGACGATGGTGCTCGGCGGCTCGCTGCCGGGCGAACCGCCGTGCGCGCTTGCGCTCGAGCGCACCTTGCAGGAATGACATGGCTTCTTTCTCTTCTTCCGGCGCGCTGATCACGCCGATCGAGCCCGGCCGCCCGAGCCGGCCGATGTCGTTGGCGACCGCCGCGCGCACAGCGCATCAGGCGGTCTACGCCAATGCATTCCGTCGTCTCGAAGCCGCGGTCGCGTCGTCGTGCGGCAGCCAGCACCCGGTCAACGAGGACGCCCACAGCGCGCTCGAAGGCAGCGCGCGTTTGTTCGTCGTCGCCGACGGCGTCGGCGGCGGCGCGATGGCGCACACCGCGAGCGGGCTGCTCGTCGCCGCGCTGCACGAGCAGCTCGAGGCGCAGCCGGTCGACGGCGACCGCGTCGCCGCCGCGATGCTCGGCGCCGACCGCGCGATCGCCGCCGCGATCGCACGCGTCACCGACCGCCCGGGCGCGGCGACCGTTGCGCTGTGCGCTCCGCTCGACGTCTTCGCGGCGAAATGGCTCGTCGGCTGGGTCGGCGACTGCCGCGCGTATCGCTGGTCGGCGAGCGACGACGCGAGGATCGAGCTGCTAACGCGCGACGACACCTTCGCACATCTCGGCGAGGCGCCGCCGCCCGGCGGCGCGCCCGGCGATCCGGCGCGCATGGTCGGCAACGGCGCGACCACCGGCGCCAACGCGGTGACGACCGCCATCGAGCGCGGCGACATCCTGGCGCTGTGCAGCGACGGCGTTCACAAGCACGTCGACGACGCCGACTGGTGCCGCGTCCTCGTCTCCCAGCTGCCGCTCGCGCGCCGCGCCGACGCCCTGGTCGCGCTCGCGCGCGCGCACGGCAGCGTCGACGACGCGACCGTGCTGCTCGTGCAGCGCTCGGAGCCGGGCTGGCGCGACCTGCGCCGCGCCGCGCGGCGCGACGCCGAGCGCGCGAGGAGCGCGCGATGACTCCCGCCGACATCGATCGCGTCTTCGGCCGCGGCCGCGTGCGGATGGTCACCGGCGAGCACGTCGAGGTCTTCCGCGAGGCGTCGCTGCCCGGCGAGCGCCGGCGCTACACGAAGCGCTTCCTCGCCACCGCGGCGGGCGATTTCCGCGAATGGACCGAGCGCGAGTGGCGCATCCTCGCCCGCCTGGTCGGCCACGGCGTGCGCGCCGTGCCGCAGGTCGTGCAGTTCGATCGCGGCGCCGCCGGCCGGCCGGCGCTCGTGCAGACGTACGACGCCGGGATCACCGTCGACCACTGGGCAACGCTGCTGCCGCTCGAGCGCGACGGCGTGCGGCTGCGCAACGTCTTCGAGGACTGCGCGCACTGGTGGGCGCTCGCCCGCCACTGCCTGATCGCCCTCGACTCGATCCACGCGCTCCAGCTCGTCCATCTCGACCTCAAGGCCGACAACGTCTGCGTTCCGGTCGCCCCCGCCGACTTCGATCCGCTCGCCGCCGAGCGGACGCTGCAGCCGCGCTTCGACGACCTCGCGCTGATCGACTTCGCGTTCTCGCTCGTCTCGGGCGAGCCGCTCGGGAGCGCGCTGCCGATCGCGCGGCAGGCGGAGTACGAGTACCAATCGCCGCGCCTCCTGCGCGCGCTCGATGCCGGCCGCGCGGGCGACCTCGCACCGACGCGCGAGCTCGACTGGAGATGCGACCTCTTCAGCCTCGCCGCCATGCTCTGGCGCTACCTGCCCGAGTTCGAGGACGCGTCGCTCGGCGGCTGGACGCGCGGCCGCCACGCGAAGGCGCGCGCGCTCGCGCGCCGCCTCGTCGAAGCGCACGACGGCGAGCTCACGCCGCTGCGCCCGCACGCCGAGCTGATCGCGCTCGCCGACGACGCGCTCGCGCAGCGCGAGCTCGCCGAGTCACTGCAGCGCGGCTTCAGCCTCGTCGTCGACAGCGACGTCGCACTGGCGATGTCGCCGACTCCGGTGACGCGGATCGCGCTGCCGGTGGCCGCGCGCGTCGCCGCCGAGGCGACGCCGACGGCGATCGCGTCGCCGACCCCGATCACGGTGCCGCCGTTGCCATCGCCAGCGTCGGCTGCGGCAGCGCCGGCGGGCGCGGCGCCGTGGTTCTTCAGCGGCGATCCGATCCGCATCGATCCGACCGACGTCGAAGCGCGCGCTGCCCTGCACGGCGCGGCGCAACCGAAGCGTGCGCGCAAGGCCGGCGCGATCGCCGGGGCGCTCGCCCTCGTCGCCGCTGCGGCGGCGAGCGTGCCGCTCTTCGCACCTGAGTGGCTCGTCCTGCCCGGTGCGCGTCCCGCTGCGCCTGCGCAGGCCCGCGCTCCGGCGCGCAACACGGCGCCGCCGGCGGCCGTGGTCGCGGCGGCGACGCCGCAGACGAAGGCACCGCCGGCAGCAGGCAAGACGGAGACCGACATCGCGAAGCCGGTCGCTGCGCCGATCGCCGCATCCGCACCCGACGAAGCTGCCCAGCCGACGGCCGCGCCGGCCACCAAGAGCGCAGCGCCGACCGTCGACAACGCTGCCGGCACGAAGCCGCCGGCGATCGCCGCCGCGCGTCCGACCGCGAAGCCGCAGCCGCCGGCGCGCAGCGCACGCAACGGCACGGCCAACACGACGTCCCCGAGCAATCCGACGGCGGCGAAGACGCTGCTCGCGCGCAGCGCGCGCACGCCCGTGCCTCCGGCGCCCGCTGCAGCGGCCGCGGCGGCACGGCCTCGCGTGCAGCTCGCCGCCGCTGCGCCGACGCCGCAGCGGTCCCCGGTCGCGCGGACGTGGCAGGACCCGGCAGCGCCGATCCCGTGGGCGGTCGCCGGCCGCACCGCGCCGCACCTGCCGCCGGCCAAGCCGCTCGCGGTCGCCCGCGCGCCCGCGACGGCGCCGCGCGCCAACCCCGCATCGCCGGCGACGACGACGGCGAGCGCAGGGACGACGCCTGCGCAAACAACGTCCGCGCCGGTCGCCGCGACGCAGACGGCGGCTGCGTCGGCGTCGCCGCCGACGACGACGCCGAGCGCGCCGGCAACCGTCAACGTCGCCGCGGTCGGTCGCGACCTGCAATCGGCGCCGTCGGCATTTCCCGGAGCGCGCCCTCGCGACGGCGCGACCGCGCTGCCGGTGTCGACCTCGGCCGACGCGGCCGTCGATCTCGTCGGCCGCGCCAACGACGTGATGACGAACCACGTTCCGCGCCTCGCGCAAGAGGCGCAGCGCTCGGTCGCGCGGGTTCTCTACGCCGCCGGTCGCTCCGAGCACATCCGCGATGACGACGACGTCCGCGCCTCGGCAGCGGCGGTCGCGCGCAGCGCGGGCGATCCGCTCGGCGGCATGACGCTGCTGCCGCGCGACGCGCAGCAGCTCAACGACCAGGCGCGCGCCGAGTACGCACGCCGCGGCGGCACGTCCGACGTGCTGATGCTGCAGGTGCGCGCGTTCGGCGCCAATCCGATGGACGCCGAAGTCGCCGGCAACCTCGCGTTCCTGCTGCTGCGCCAGCGGCCGGCGCAGGCCGAGGCGGCGCGGCAGCTCGCGTTGCACGCGCTGACGCTGCGCAACGCCCGCCAGGCCGATGCCCGGATCGAAGACTGGGCGACGTTCGCGATCGCGAGTGCCCTCACCGGTCGCGAGCGCGATGCGCGCAACGCGCTCCTCGTGACGCTCGCGCTCGCACCCAACCTCGACCGCCAGTGCAAGGCGGCGCTCGATGTCGTCGCGCTCTATGGCGAGCGGCTGCGCGCTCCGGTCGAGGCGATGCTGCAGAGCGCGCATTCGTCGCGCGCCGGCCAGCAGTCGGCGTTCTGCGAATGGCCGCCGCACTGGGTCGTGAGCGGCGCGCGGTGAGCGCGGCCGCCGCGCGCCGCGTGTGGGCTCAGAGCTCGATCGCGCGGCGCAGCAGGCGCCAGTAGCCGACCGGCGCGAGTCGCTCGAGCAAGGCGACGACGACCGCGTCGCCGCCGACGAGCACGCGCGAGCGCCGTTGCTCGACGGCGCGCACGATGATCTCGCCGGCACGCTCGGGCGGCATGCGCAGCTTCTTGTCGGCGGCCACGCGCCGCCGCTCGATCTCGTCGGCATCGACCCCGGCCGGAGCACGCGCGCTGCGCGCGATCGCCGTCGCGACGCCGCCGGGATGGGCGACGGTGACGCCGATGCGGCTGCCTTCGAGCTCGTGGCGCAGCGCGTTCGAGAAACCGCGCACCGCGAACTTGCTCGCCGCGTACGCCGTCTGCCCGGCCGGCGCGACGATGCCGTAGATGCTCGAGACGTTGACGATGCGGGCGTCGTCGCTCGTCTGCAGCAACGGCAGGAACGCGCGCGTCATGCGCACGACGGCGTCGAAGTTGATCGCCATCAGCCAGTCGAAGTCGTCGGCGCTGACCTGCTCGAACGTGCCGCCGAGCGCGACGCCGGCGTTGTTGACGAGCAGATCGATGCGGCCGAGCTCGCCGCGCACCTGTTCGGGCAAGGCGGCGACTGCGACGCGATCGGTGACGTCGAAGCTGCGGACGACGGCGCGCACGCCGAGCGCGACGGCGGCCTCGGCCACCCCGGCGAGACCGGCGGCGTCGACGTCGACGAGCGCGAGGTGGGCGCCGCGACGCGCCAGCGCGAGCGCGATCGCACGGCCGATCCCGCCGCCGGCGCCGGTGACGACGGCGACGCGGCCGCGCAGCTGCATCGGCACCGTCACGGCGGCGCGGCACCGGTGCCGAAGCCGAGGACGCCGTCGTCGATCCGGCTCCAGCGCATCGCGCGGACATCGTGGAGGTAGCTCTGGCGCACCTGCCACGGCATGCGCGTGCCCTGCTTGGGCAGCCGGTCGATCGCACGCTGGACGTAGCCCGACGTGAAGGTGAGAAACGGCGCCGTCTCGACCGACCGGTCGCGGCGCGGCAGGGCGATCGTCGCGCCACGGCGGTCCATGTGGCGCAGCAGCCGGCAGACCCACTCGGCGATCAGGTCCGCCCGCAGCGTCCACGACGCGTTCGTGTAGCCGAAGCAGAGCGCGAGATTGGGGACGTCGCTCAGCATCATCCCCTTGTAGGCCATCGCATCGCCGGGCCGGATCGGCGTGCCGTCGACCGCGATCGCGATGTCGCCGAGGACGTTGAGCTTGAGGCCGGTGGCGACGACGACGACGTCGGCGGGCAGCGTCGTTCCCGACGCGAGGCGGATGCCATCGGCGGTGAAGCGCTCGATCGTGTCGGTGGCCACGCTCGCGCTGCCGCTCCGGATCGCGCGAAAGAGATCGGCGTCGGGAACGAGGCAGACGCGCTGGTCCCACGGGTCGTAGCGCGGCGAGAAGTGGATTTGCGCATCGCAGGTCGGGCCGGCGAGCTCGCCCGCCATGTCGACGAGGCGTTGCTTGACCTGCTGGGGCCGCCGGCGCGCCAGCCGGTAGTAGAACGTGCCGATGAGGACGTTCTTCCAGCGCGCGATTGCCGATGCGGTGCGCTCGGGCAGGATCCTGAGCAGCGCCTCGGCGATGCGGTCGCGCGCCGGCCGTGCGACGACGTACGACGGCGAGCGCTGCAGCATCGTGACGTGCGCCGCCGTCGCGGCGAGCGCGGGAACGAGCGTCACCGCGGTCGCGCCGCTGCCGATGACGACGACGCGCTTGCCGCTGACGTCGAGCCCTTCGGGCCAGAACTGCGGGTGGACGATCGTGCCGCGGAAGTCGGCCTCGCCGGCGAAATCGGGGCGGTGGCCCTCGGCGTAGCTGTAGTAGCCGGCACAGACGTAGAGGAAGCGCGCCCGCCAGACGACTGCGGCGCCGTCGGCGAGGCGCTCGCCGTGCACAGTCCAGGCGGCGTCGGCGGTCGACCACTCGGCGCGACGGACGGCGTGGCCGAACCGGATGCCCGGCACGATCCCTGCCTCTTCGGCGGTGTCGCGGATGTAGCGCAGGATCGAAGCGCCGTCGGCGATCGCCCGCGGTGCGGTCCAGGGCCGCAGGCGATAGCCGAGCGTGAACATGTCGGAGTCGGAACGCACGCCGGGATAGCGAAACAGATCCCAGGTGCCGCCGATCGCGTTGCGCGCCTCCACGATGCACCAGCGCTTGCCGGGACAGCGCTGCTGGAGATGGTGCGCGGCGCCGATTCCCGACAGGCCGGCGCCGACGATCAGGACGTCGAGCAGATCGGCAGCGGCGAGTGGCGAGGTGGCGGTGGAAGCGACGGTCATCGGCAAGGCAGAAATCGAAACAAGTGCCAACTGTATGTGGCGTTTCTCGCGCCGTGGCCGCCTCCTCCCGAACGGTGAAGCGCCGTGCGCACGGTCTCGGGCATGATCATTGCCATGGTGCCGCCCTCCGTCGACCCTTACGCCGCGCGCGGCGCGCCCGCGCACCGACGGCCGTGAGCGACGTCTCCGAGGACGCTCGGGCGAACGCGGCACGGCGCTCGCTCGAGCTGCTGACCGCCCAGGCCGACGTCGTCCGCGCCGAGCTCGCGCAGCTGCGCCGCGAGCTGGCGCAGGTGAAGGAGGAGCTGAGCAACCTCAGGACCACGCAGGTGCTCGAGGTCAACGCCGAGCTCGTGCAGGCGGCGGTGCACGCCGACAGCGTGGCGCAGACCGCGGTCAGCAGCCTCGACGAGCTCGCCCGCTCGACGCAGCACGACGAGCTGACCGGAGCGCCGACGCGCGCGCTGCTGCTCGACCGGCTCGAGAACGCGATCGCGATGGCCGGCCGCCGCTCGACCCGGGTCGGCGTGATCTTCGTTGACCTCGACGGCTTCAAGCAGATCAACGACACGCTCGGACACGCCGTCGGCGATCAGGTGCTGCAGCTCGCGACGCGGCGGCTCGAGTCGTCGGTGCGCGAGTCGGACTCGGTCAGCCGCCACGGCGGCGACGAGTTCGTCGTGCTGCTCGCCGAGCTGGCCAAGCCGAGCGACGCCGCCGCGGTCGCGCAGAAGATGATCGAGACGCTGCAGGCGCCGGCGCTGATCGGGCCGCACCGCGTCGCGGTGTCGGCGAGCCTCGGCATCAGCGTCTATCCCGAGGACGGCGACGACCCGATCACGCTGATCGAGTGCGCCGACGCCGCGATGTACCGCGCCAAGCGCGCCGGTCCCGGCGGCTACGCGTTCTGCAGCGACATCGCCGAGGGCACGCACCGCGAAGGGCGCGCGGCCGACGCGTTGCCGCATCGCCGCCCGGAGAGCGCGCTCGCCGAGCACGAGGCGCGCCTGCGCGAGCTGCTCGAGGCCAACAAGCAGCTCGTCAGCGCGGCGCAGACGGCGCAGCGGCTGCAGTCCAACGCCGAGGAAGCACATCACCGCCAGATCAACTTCGTCGCGATGGCCGCGCACGCGCTGCGCAACCCCTTGTCGGCGATGCGCGTCGCCGCGATGACGATGCAGCACCCGCGCGCCGACGACGCGATGCGCGCCGGCCAGCACGAGATCATCCAGCGCCAGAGCGCGCACATGGCGCGCCTGATCGACGACCTGCTCGACGGCTCGCGCGTCGGCGCGCGCGAGTTCCGCCTCAAGTGCAGCCATCTCGAGCTCGCCGGCATCCTGCGGGACGCGATCGCCGCGTGCCGGCACGCGATCGACAAGAAGCAGCAGCGCCTCCTCGTCGAGCTCGACCCGGCGCTCGCCGTCGTCCACGCCGATCCGCAGCGGCTGACGCAGGTCTTCACCAACCTGCTCAACAACGCGTCGCGGCGCTCGCATCCAGGCGGCGACATCCTGCTCGCGACCACGTGCGGCGCGGACCAGGTCATCGTCACCGTCGCCGACCACGGCGTCGGCATCGCTCCCGAGGAGCTGCCGCACATCTTCGACCTGTTCGCGATCGACACCAGCGTTCCGGTCGACGAGTCGGGGCTCGGCATCGGCCTCGCGGTCGTCCACGAGCTCGTCAAGGCGCACGGCGGGACGGTTGCGGCCAGCAGTGCCGGCAAGGACCTCGGCAGCGAGTTCATCGTCCGCCTGCCGCTCGCCGCCGCGGCGACGTAGCGGCCCAGCGCGGCTAACGCAGGATCGCGTCGACCTTGTCGCGCCAGAACGCCGGCGGCGGCGGGTCGCCGAAGCCGGCGCGAGCGTTGTCTTCCATGTGCTCGCGCCGCCGCGTTCCCGGAATCGCGCACGTCACCGCCGGCTGCGAGAGGACGAACTTGAGCAGCAGCTGCGCCCAGCTCGCGCAGCCGATCTCGGCGGCCCACGGCGGCAGCGGCTTTGCGAGTAGCCTGCGCAGCAGGCCGCCGCCGCCGAACGGCATGTTGACGATGACCGCGACGCCGCGCTCGGCGGCGAGCGGCAGGACCCGTCGCTCGGCGGCGCGGTCGTCGAGCGCGTAGTCGATCTGCAGGAAGTCGAGTCGCTCCGAGCGCAGCACCGACTCGACCTCGGGATACGCCGACGGCGAGTAGTGGGTGATGCCGAGATAGCGGATCCGGCCCTCTTCCTTCCAGCGCCTGAGCGTGCGCAACTGCGTTTGCCAGTCGACGAGGTTGTGGACCTGCATCAGGTCGATGCGATCGGTCCCCAGCAGCCGCATCGAGTTCTCCATCTGGCGGATGCCCTCGTCGCGGCCGCGCGTCCAGACCTTGGTCGCGACGAACGCCTCGGCGCGGCGGCCGTTCGCGGCGAGCAATGCTCCGGTCGTCTCTTCGGCGCGGCCGTACATCGGCGAGCTGTCGATCACCTTGCCGCCGGCATCGAGCAGCGCGTCGACGACGCCCGGCAGCTCGGCGTACGCGGGCGTTCCGGGCGCCTGGTCGAAGCCGACGTAGGTGCCGCAGCCGATCACCGGCAGCGGCTCGCGGGTCGAGGGGATCGGTCGTGTCTGCATCTTCGCTGGCGGCGGCGACGCCGCGAACGCGCGCGCGGCGAGGGTCGTGAGCGCTGCGGCCGCCGCGCCGCGGACGAGCAGCGCGCGCGTCGGCCCTCCCATAGCGTTGACGGGCCCTAGCCGAGCTCGACGAGCATCGGCTGATGATCGCTCGCTTCGGTCGACGCGTCGACCGCGACCTTGCGCAGGCGACCGCGCAGGTCGCTGGTCGCGAAGATGAAGTCGCACGCGAACGGCTCGGGGAACTCGTCGCAGTCGTGGACGCCGAGCGTCGGCGGTTGCGGCTCGCCCGGATGGACGCGCTGCCACGCGTCCTCGAGGCGCGGCACGCGAGCGTCGCCGAACGTCGCGCCGAAGCGGTCGTGCAGCGGATCGTCGGGGCGGAAGTTGAAATCTCCGGTGATGATCGCCGAGACGCTCTGCGGTTGGCGGTCGAAGGCGCCGTCGGCGGTGCTGCCGACGCCGCCGGCGAGCGCATGCGCACACGCCTCGGCGTGACGGTCGCGCAGCGCCTCGAGCTGCGCGGCGCGCTGCGGGGCCGAGTAGTACTCGAGGTGCGTCGTGGTGACGCGCAGCGCGCCGAACGGCGCCTCGACGAGGACCTCGACCGCGACGCGCGGCATGTTGCGCACGGTCGGATCTGCCGGCCACGGCAGCAGCCTCCGCTGCGCCCAGCGCACCGGCAGCCGGCTGAGGACGAGGTTGCCGAAGCGGCGGCGACCACCGTCCGGCGCCGCGGTGTCGACGGCGACGCCTTCGACCGCGGTGAAGCCCGGCAGCGCCGCCGCGATCAGCGCGAACTGGTCTTCGCCCCTGCTGCCCTCGAGCGTCGCGAAGTTGGCGGCGACCTCCTGGAGGCAGAGGACGTCGAAGTCGGCGAACGCGCGCGCGTCGTCGACGATGCGTTGCGGGTCGACGCGGCCGTCGCAGCCGCGGCACCACTGAACGTTCCAGGTGACGAGCTTCATCGTGGACCCGGGCAGTGTCGCCGAGCCGGCCGCGACGCGCACGGCCGGACCGTTTCTCCCTAGCGGCCGGTCACGGGCGAAGAAACCCGATCGCCCGGTCGCCGGCGGCGCCGCCACAGGCGGCGCGTGAAAGCCGCTACAGGCGAGTCACTTCAATTCGGCAGCAGGTTGCCAGCGGGTACAGCGACCGCGCTGGTGCTGCCCGGCGTGACCCAAAGTAGCCGGATCGTCGCGGTGCCGTTGCCTTCCCAGTACTCGACGACGATCGTCGCCTGCTCGCCTGCGCCGAGATTGAACGGCGCGCTTGTGTCGGGCGTTCCGGCCGAATGCGCCTGCCAGTGGTCGATCAAGAGGGCGCCGTTGACCCAGACACGCACGCCCTCGTCGGCGACGGTCTGCAGACGATAGGTGCCGTTGGCCGGAGCCACCAGACGACCGGTCCAGCGGGTCGAGAAGTTCTTCTTCGCGACGCCACCACCCGGCCCGCCGCCGGCCCAGCTGAAGTCGACCGCCTCGATGCGTGTCAGCACCGGAGTGCCGGACAGCGACGTGTTGTTGTAGTAGCGGCCGGTGAGGCCGGTGCCACTGCCGGCGGGTGCCGGTGCAGCGGCCTCGTCGACGCCGATCTCCTTCAGGTAGGCGACCAGCATCGTCAGATCGGAATCGCCGATCGCGACGTTGTTGTGCGCGCGGATCGCCGCCTCGAGCGTCGGCGCCGAGCCATCGTGCAGATACGGCGCCGTCGCCCAGACGTCGCGCAGCGTCGGAATGTCGATGCCGGTCAACGGCCCGAACAGTCGCGCGCCGCTCGACGGCTTGATCGTGCCGACGTTGGCCGACGTGTTCAGCCCGCTGCCGGTGAACGCGACGCCGCTGTGGCACGCCGCGCAGTTCATCGACGTGAACACGGTCTTGCCGGCGGTCGCGTTGGCCGACAGCGCGGATGCGCTCGGACGCGCCGGCGCCGGTGCGAACGTGTTCAGCGACGCGACGAACGCGGCCAGCGCGTCGAGGTCGCTCGACAGCCCGGTCTTCGCGTCGCCGAGCGGCGCACTGCGCGTGCCGGCGGCGAACGCGGCGTCGCTCATCAGCCCGCTGCCGCCGGCGAGCCCGCGGATCTGTCCTTCGAAGTCCTGCACTTCGTCGAAGTTGTTGCTCCAGTGCAGGAAACCTTCACCCATGCCGCCGCGCCCGCGCAGTGCGATCGTGTTGCGCAGGCCTTCGCCCTGGCCGGTCAGGTCCCAGATGCGGCCGTCGTGACCGCCGTCGTTGTGGCAGCTCGCGCAGCTCAGGTAGCGGTCGCGCGCGAGGCGCGGGTCGCGTGCGTCGTAGAACAGACGCTTGCCGGTGAGCACGTTGGCGGCGAGCTTCTCGGTCGCGACGGCGTTCAGCGTCGCCAGCAGCGGCACGCTGTACTGGCCGCCCTGTAGCAGCGGCGCGAGGTCGTAAACGCCCACCGTCCGGTCCATGAAGTTGTTGACGTACAGCTTCAGCCCGTCGGCCGAGATTGCGAGGCCCTGCGGTGCACGGCCGACGTCGAAGCGCAGCACCTGCGCGTGCGAGAACGCGTTGACGACAGCGACCTCGCGGCTCGTCTCGAGTGCGACGAGCAGGTAGACGCCGTGCGGCTCGTACACCGCCGCGCTGGCGACGCTCGCGTTGTCGTGGTCGATGCGCGAGGCGAGGTCCTCGCCGTTCGCGACGATGTCGATGCGCGAGCTGATCGCCCGTACCGTGTTCTGGAAGTTCAGCGCGAAACCGTCGCGCAGCGTGCCGCGCTTGATGTTGTCCTGCTTCGAGGGCACGTACGCCTGGGTGCCGTCGGGCGAGATCACCGCGGCGCCGAGATAGTTCGGGACGCCGCGGCCCTGGGTCTCGCCGTCGGGCTTGTCGCTGTGCTGCAGCACGATCGTGCGGCTCACGGCCAGCGACGCCGCGTCGACCTGCAGGACCTCGCCGCCGGTGCTTGCCGTCGGCGCCACCGTCGCCGTGCTCTCGCCCGGCAGCGGCGGCGTCACGAAGCGCGAGACGTACAGCCGGGTGCCGTCGCCGGTGATCGACAGGTGCCGCGCGTTCGGGCCGATCGCAACGCTGCCGGTCTGCGCGTAGGTCGTCGTGTCGAATCGCACGAGCTGGCCGCCCGCCTCGAGCGCGACGTACGCGGTGTTCGCGACCGGCGACATCACGATGCCGAACGGCTGCGAGCCTCGTGCGAGCGTGACCGTGCGTGTGACCGCGCGCGTCGCCGGATCGATCACGCTGAGGGTGCCGGACTGCTTGGCGGTGACCCAGATCATGCCGTTGGGCGCGCGCGCGATCGAACGCGGCGCGGCGCCGACGGCGACCTCGGCGAGCTTGGCCAGCGTCACCGCGTCGAACACGGCGACGCTGTCGTTGTCCTGGTTGACGACCCAGATCCGCGCGTTCGCGCCGGACGGGTTCTCGACCAGCAGGTTGCTCGACGCCGCCGGCGGTTTCGCCGTGGCGGGCAGGTAGGTGGCCTGGATGACGCTGGTGCTGCGCACCTGCCCGCTGTCGTCGGTGACGCTGACGGTGACGACGTAGGTGCCCGGGGTCGCGTACGCGTGCGTGGCGGTGGAGGACGTCGACCACGCGGTGTCCGGCGTGCCGTCGCCGAAGTTCCACTTGTAGCGCAGGTTGCTGCCGCCGCTCGCGCTGGCACTGTAGGTCGCGACGCCGCCGGTGACGACGAAGGTCGGTGCCGGCAGGGTGCTCAGCGTCAGCGGTGAGGAGCCCTGCGTCGTCCACGCGAACGAGACCGTCGCGGTGTTGATGCCGTCGGTCGCGGCGGCGACGACGTTGTAGCTGCCCGCGGTCGTCACCGTGCCGGTGATGCGGCCGCTGCCCGCGTCGATCGCCAGCCCCGGCGGCAGGCCGCTCGCGGCGAAGGTCAGCAGGTCGCCGTTCGGGTCGCTCGCACTCAGCGCGAGGTCAACCGCGGTTCCGACCGTGGTGGTCTGCGCACCCGGGTTCGTCAGCACCGGCGTGATCGCCGGATTCGGGTCGCTCGCGATGCCCATGCGGATGATGTTGGCGACCGATGGCACGCCCGCTTCGTTGAAGACGAACAGCAGGTAGAAGCCGGGCGGCGCCTCGCCGGCATGCGTCGGCGCCTGCACCGTGACGTGCGAGCCGCTGGCGTTGAACGTCAGGTCCAGAAAGCGCTGGTCCATGTTGAAGCTGTGCGACATCGACCCGGTCTTGACCAAGGTGACGCGGCTGACGCTTGCCGCGTTCGCGGTGACGTCCAGACTGAAGGTCTTGCCGATGTCGATCCACGTCGGCGCGTTGGCGATCGCCGGTCGCGGCGCGCGCGCGCCATTGGCGGTGAACAGGTACGGCGGGTAGTAGATCTCGGCGTTGAGGTTGTTCTTGTTCGGATCGCTGACCATGGTCGGCGCCGTCGCGCCGCCGCCGCTGACGAGCACGCTGCCGTCGGGCAGCAGCAGTGCGTTCGAGTGGTACAGGCGCATCTTCTGCGCCACCGCGCCCTGGTGCCATTGGCCGGTGGCCGGATTCCAAATCTCGGCGATATTGTTGTAGCCTGTCGACTCGCCGGCCACGGCGCTGCCGCTGGTGGCGACGACCTTGCCGTCGGGCAGCACGGTGGCGTTGACCCAGGCGCGCGTGCTCGACATCGTCTGCGTCTGAGCGACGACCGGGCTGCCGCCGGTGATGTCGATCGTGTAGGCGCCGTTCGAGTTGCCGCCGATCTGCAGGATTCGGCCGGGCCGGTACATCGCAGTGCTCGAGGTCCAGCCGCCGCTGTATGCGGTGTTGAATGTGCCGAGCATCGTGATCGTGCCGCTCCCGGTCATGTCGACGCGGTACATCTGACCGTTGCCGGGGTCGTAGCCGAAGACCCGGCCGTCGGGCGCGACGAAGTTGCGCGGGAACGGGGTTCCGATCGCGCTGGTGTTGATCCCGGTCATCAGACGGAACGAGCCGTCGAGGCCGCGGATTTCAGGTCGGTCGCCGCCGCCGGAGCCGCCCTGGATGTAGGTCTCGCCGTTGATCAGCGTGATCGAGCTCGAGTACCAGCGCTGGCGGTTCATGTTGATGCCGCGGGTCAGCGACGCGCTCGCGCTGTCGTACAGGTTGCTGTTGTTGTTCGGGCCGTTCGTGGTTTGCGTGCCCGTCCAGACGTCGCCGCCGGCGATGAAGAGGTTGCCGCTTTGCGGCAGCAGTACCTGCGAGCTGCAGAAGATGTCGGTGCCGGTTGTGTTGGCCAGCGTCAGGTGGCCGGCGTCCGGCGCGCCGGTGCTGTCCCAGATGTCGTAGTTCGCATGGCCGGTCTGCAGACCGGCGAGGTCCGAACCGTAGGTCATCACGCGGCCGTCAGGCAGCAGCGCCGAATGCACCGAGATCAGCGGCCACGGGTAGACCGGCGACCACATGCCGTTGATGTTCGCGTCGGCAGGAATCGGGTTCGGCGGCACGAACTCGGCAGCCTTCATGCGCTTGGCATCGCCGCTCGCTGCAGAGGGCGCGGTGGCGCCCTGGGCAGTCGACGCGTCGGATCGGCTATCGCTGTTGCCGTCTCCCCCGCCGCACGACATCAATAGCGCTGCGACGCAGCACAAGGCCGCATGCCGGCCGGCACGAGCAAGTCGATCCATGCCACCTCCCTGGCGCGCGCGGCTTGTCATGCGCGCGGCCGTCTTCTCTTCTAACGGAGTAACGAAATGTTCGGCATGGACCGACGATGCGGACATCCCGCGAACTCGGGGGTCCGGGGGTTGTCTGAGTGTCGGCGGCACCGGCCCCCCACGGCCGCCCGCCTGATCTCCGCACGCGTCGCACCGTGCCGACACCTGGACGTCCGGTCGCGACACACTTGACACAGACTGATACATTGACTCGGACCGGGCGGACGACCCACCAGGAGACGACATGAGCGAATCGACCCGCGAGTACCAGGAGTCGCGCATCGAGGACGAGCCGATCCTCGGTCCCGTTCTCGTCCTGCCGAGCGGCACGATCCAGCCGCTGACGTTCTGGGAGCGCGTCCTCGTCAGGCTGCGCCTGATCGGCGCCAAGACGCTCGAAGCGAGATACTTCCAGTCGGCGACCTGAGCGGCGGCACGGCCGCTGCGGCGTTGTCGCACGCGGCACCATGTCCGAAGTCGACAAGACCTTCACCGGCTCGATCGCCGAGGTCTACGAGACCTACTTCGTTCCGCTGATCTTCGCGCCGTACGCGCGCGACCTCGCGCCGCGGGTCGCTGCCGCATCGCCGCAGCGCGTCCTCGAAATCGCCGCCGGAACCGGTGTCGTCACGCGCGCATTGCGCGCGCTGCTGCCGCCGTCGGTCGAGATCGTCGCGACCGACCTCAACCAGGCGATGCTCGACGTCGCCGCCAAGACCGTCACCGGCGGCACGGTCGAATGGCGCCAGGCCGACGCAATGGCGCTGCCGTTCGGGGACGCGTCGTTCGACGCCGTCGTGTGTCAGTTCGGCGCGATGTTCTTTCCCGACAAGGCGAAGGCATTCGCCGAGACGCGTCGCGTCCTTCGGCCCGGCGGCACGTTCCATTTCAACGTCTGGGACCGGATCGTCGACAACGAGTTCACCGACGTCGTCACCGACGCCCTCGCCGCGATGTTCCCGGACGACCCGCCGCGCTTCATGGCGCGCACGCCACACGGCTACCACGTCGTCGAGGCGATCGCGCGCGACCTCCGCGACGGCGGCTTCGGCGAAGCGGCGAAGATCGAGACGGTCACCGAGCACAGCCGCGCGCGGACCGCGCGCGACGCGGCGCTCGCGATCTGCGCCGGCTCGCCGCTCAGGAGCGAAATCGAAGCGCGCGCGCCCGGCAAGCTCGAGGATGCGGTGCAGGCGTGCGCCGCCGCGATCGCGCGTCGCTTCGGGCCAGGCCCCGTCGACGGCAAGATCCAGGCGCACGTCGTCGCGGTCGCGCGCTGACGCGCGCCGTTCACTTCGCCTTGCCCGGATCCTTGACGGCCTTCTGGACGTCGAACTCGACGTTGTAGAGCTGACCGTTCTGGCGCTCGACCTTGCGGATGTAGACGTCCTGGACGACGTCGCGGGTCTGCGCGTCGATCAGGATCTGGCCGCGCGGGCTCTCGAAGATCTGACCCTTCATCGCCGCGAGCAGCGCATCGCCGCCGCCCTGGCCCTTGGTCGCGGCGAGCGCGTTGTAGATGACATGCATGCCGTCGTAGCCGGCGACGGCCATGAAGTTGGGGCGGAACTTGTTGGCCGCCTCGAACGCTTGCACGAACTTCTTGTTCACCGCCGAAGGATGCGCCGCCGAGTAGTGGTGCGAGTTGACGACGCCGAGCGCGACGTCGCCCATGTCGTTGAGCTGATCGTCGTCGGTGACGTCGCCGGTCGCGATCAGCTTGATCCCCGACTTGTCGAGGCCGCGCTCGCCGAACTGCTTCATGAACGCCGCGCCCTGCCCCGACGGCAGAAAGCAGAACACCGCATCCGGCTTCGCGTCGGCGACCTTTTGCAGGAACGGCGCGAAGTCGGGCGCCCGCAGCGGCGTGCGGATCTCCTCGATGACCTGGCCCCCGTTGAGCGTGAACTGGCTCTTGAAGAACTTCTCGGCATCGAGCCCCGGACCGTAGTCGGACACGAAGGTGACGGCCTTCTTGATGCCGTGCTTGGCCGCCCAGTCGGCGATCGGCACCGTCACCTGCGGCAGCGTGAAGCTGGTGCGCACGATGTAGGGCGAGCGTTCGGTGATCGCCGACGTCGCCGCAGCGCTCACCACCATCGGCGTCTTGCTCTGCGTGGCGATCGGCGCGGTCGCGAACGCCGACGGCGTGATGCCGAAGCCGAGCAGAACGTCGACCTTGTCGTTGACGATGAGCTCCTGCGCGATGCGCTTGGTCGCATCGGGAACGCCGCCGTCGTCCTTGAGGATCACCTCGACCTTGCGACCGGCGACGGTCGAACCGTTCTGCGCCACCCACAACTTGACGGCCGCCTCCTCCTGCTTGCCGGTCGAGGCCTGCTGCCCGGTCATGGGCAGGATCAGGCCGATCTTGAACGGCGCGCCCGCCTGGGCGTGGGCGGCGCCGGGAAGCGCGGCGGCGGCGAGCAGCGAGAGCGAGAAACCAAGGGCGAGGCGGCGTTGCATGCGGGGTCCTTCGAGTCGATCGCGCGATTCTCGCGACGGCTCCGGCGGCGGCAATGCGGACATTCGCCAACGGCGGGCGAGCGGCTCCCTATCATGGCCCCGTCCTGCCGCGACCGAGAGAGGCCACGATGACGACCCGCACGCAGCCGCCGTTTCGCGCCGACCACGTCGGCAGCTTCCTCAGGCCCAAGCGCCTGCTCGACGCGCGCGAGCGCCGCGCCAAGGGCGAGATCACGGCCGAACAGCTGCGCGCGGTCGAGGACGACGCCATCACCGAGATCGTCCGCTTCCAGGAGGACGTGGGCCTGAAGAGCGTCACCGACGGCGAGTTCCGCCGCACCTACTTCCACATCGACTTCCTCGAGCAGCTCGGCGGCGTCAAGACCGACATCCCGGTGACGATCAAGAAGCCCGACGGCAGCGAGGAGCTCGCGCCGCCGGTGATGCGCGTGATCGACAAGGTGCGCCACGTCAAGGACATCCAGCGCGCCGACTTCGAATACCTGAAGTCGCGGGTCAGCGCCGGGCACACGCCGAAGGTGTCGATCCCGTCGCCGACGATGCTGCACTTTCGCGGCGGCCGCGCCGGCATCAGCCGCGAGCACTACCCCGACCTCGAGGCGTTCTGGCAAGACGTCGCCGACGCCTACGGTGCCGAGCTGCGCTCGCTCGCCGATGCCGGTTGCAGCTACGTACAGATGGACGACACCAACCTCGCGTACCTGTGCGACGACAAGATGCGCGAGGCAGCGCGCTCGCGCGGCGACGATCCGAACGAGCTGCCGCACCGCTACGCGTCGTTCATCAACCGGGTCGTCGCCCAGAAGCCGGCGGGAATGACGCTCTGCGTGCACCTGTGCCGCGGCAACTTCAAGAGCACGTGGGCGGCACAGGGCGGCTACGAGCCGGTCGCCGAGGCGCTGCTCACCGAGATGAACGTCGACGGCTACTTCCTCGAGTACGACGACCAGCGCTCGGGCGACTTCAAGCCGCTGCGCTTCCTGCCCAAGGGCAAGACCGTCGTGCTCGGGCTCGTCACGACCAAGCTCGGCGAGCTCGAGTCGAAGGACATGCTCAAGCGCAGGATCGACGAGGCGGCGAAGTACGCGCCGATCGAGCAGCTCTGCATCTCGCCGCAATGCGGCTTCTCGAGCACGGTGCACGGCAATGCGATCGCGGTCGAGGCGCAGCGCGCGAAGCTGAATCTCGTCGTCGAGGTCGCCGAGGCGGTCTGGGGCAGCCGCTGAGACGCCGCCGCGGCGGCGCCTGCGTTGCTCTCAGCCCACGGTCGCGCCGCCGCGGCGCGCGATCTTGCGCAGCAGCTCGATCAGGAGCGCGCGCTCGGCGGCCGACAGCATCGCCAACGCGGGCTCTTCCATCGTCATCGAGACGCGCCGCGTCCGCTCGGCGAGCGCGCGACCCCTGGCGGTGAGCACGACGTGTTGGGCGCGACGATCGTGCGTGCTGCGGACGCGCTCGACCCAGCCGCGATCGACCATCCGGTCGAGCGTCACCGCCATGTTCGGCGGCGAGATGTCGAGCGCGTCGCCGAGCTGCTTCTGGTTCACGTCGCCGTTGGTCGCGACGAGCATCAGGATCGTGAACTCGGCGATCCTGAGGTCGAACGGCTCCATGTGGCGAGCGAACACCTTGCGCAGCTCGAGCGCCGCGCGCGACGCCGCGTAACCGACGAGATGCGCGAGGGCCGCGTCGTCGAGCTCGCGGCGCCGCGCCTTGCGCTCGGCCGCCGCCGCCGATTCGGCCGACGCGGCCGCGCTTCGAGCCGACGCGCGCGGCGCGCGCGCCGCACTCACGCAGCGCCCTTCTTGCGACTCGCGCCGAGATACGTCTCGACGACGCGCGGGTCGCGTGCCAACTCGGTCGCGGGCCCCTCGAGCGCGATCTCGCCCATCTCGAGGACGTAGCCGTAGTCGGCGACCTCGAGCGCGGCGCGCGCGTTCTGCTCGACGAGCAGGATGGTGACGCCGGTCGCGCGCAGAGCGGCGATCGTCGCGAAGATGTCGCGGACGACGAGCGGCGCGAGGCCGAGGCTCGGCTCGTCGAGCATCAGGAGCCGGGGCTTGCCCATCAGCGCGCGGCCGACCGCGAGCATCTGCCGCTCGCCTCCGGAGAGCGTCCCGGCGAGCTGCGCACGGCGCTCTTCGAGGCGCGGGAAGAGCTTGAAGACGTCGGCGAGCGATGGCGCGCTGTCCTTGCTGCCGAGGCGAAACTGCCGATACGCGCCGAGCAGCAGGTTGTCCTCGACCGACATCGTCGCGAAGAGCGCACGCGTCTCCGGCACCAGCGCCATGCCGAGCATGACGCGCTCCTCGAGCGACAGCAGGTCGACCGTCGCGCCGTCGTAGGCGACCGTGCCGCGCGCCGGCAGCGCCGCCATCACTGCGTTGAGCAGCGTCGACTTGCCGGCGCCGTTCGGCCCGATCACCGTGATCACCTCGCCCGGCCGTGCGCGGATGTTGAGGCCGTGCAGCACCTCGGCGCGGCCGTAGCCGGCGTGCAGGTCGCGGACGTCGAGCAGCAGCTCGGCCATCAGCGCCTCCGCCGGGCCGCCCCAAGGAGGCGCGCGCCCCCGCGGGGGGCAGTGCAGCGGCGCAGCCGCAAACGTGGGGGCTCGATCATTTCAGTGCTCGGTCCCGAGATACGCCGCGCGCACCGCCGGCGACGCCTGCACTTCCTCGGGCGTGCCTTCGATCAGCTTGGTGCCGAACTCCATCACGACGACGCGATCGACGAGACCCATGACGAGGTCCATGTCGTGCTCGACGAGGAGGATCGAGAGGCCTTCGCCGCGCAGCTGGCGCAGCACGTCGGCGAGGCCCTCCTTCTCTTTCAGGCGCAGGCCGGCGGCGGGCTCGTCGAGCAGGAGCAGGATCGGATCGGCGGCGAGCGCGCGCGCGATCTCCATCAGCCGCTGCTGGCCGAGCGCGAGGTTGCCGGCCTGCTCGTGCATCAGATCGGCCATGCCGATCCGGCGCAGTTGCCGCTCGGCCTCGCGCATCAGGCGTCGCTCCTCGCCGCGGTCGAGGCGCAGCATCGCCGTCGGGATGCCGTGGCGACCGCGCAGGTGGGCGCCGAGCGCGACGTTCTCGAGCACGGTCATCGTCGCGATCATCTTCACGTGCTGGAACGTGCGCGCGACGCCGAGGCGCGCGATCTCGCGCGAGCTCGAGCGCTCGATGCGGCGGCCGAGCAGCGCGATCTCGCCGCGCGTCGCCGGCAGCACGCCCGTGACGAGGTTGAACGTCGTCGACTTGCCGGCGCCGTTCGGCCCGATCAGGCCGAGAATTTCGCCCGCCTTGACCGAGAAGCTCACGTCGTTGACGGCGACGAGGCCGCCGAACTCCTTCCTCGCGGCACGCACGTCGAGCACCGTCTCGCCGTGCGGCGGCCGCGCGCGCTCGGCGAGCGGCGGCGCGTCGGCCCAGTCGACCTTGCGTCGCGCGCGCGGCAGCGCGGAATCGACGAACGCCCAGATGCCGTCGCGCGCGTACTGCAGCATCAGCACGAGGACGACGCCGAAGACGATGATCTCGTAGTTGCCGCTCGTTCCCATCAGCCGCGGCAGCCAGACCTGCAGCTGGTCCTTGAGGATCTGGACGACACCGGCGCCGACGAGCGCGCCCCAGACGTAGCCGACGCCGCCGAGCACCGCCATGAAGAGGTACTCGATGCCCATGTTGAGGCCGAACGGCGACGGGTTGACGGTGCGCTGGAAGTGCGCGAACAGCCACCCGGAGACGCTCGCGAGCAGCGCCGCGAGGACGAACGCCGTCACCTTGACGCGGAAGGTGTCGACGCCCATCGCCTCGGCCATCGTCGTCCCGCCCTTGACGGCGCGCAGCGCCCGGCCGGCGCGCGAGTCGAGCAAGTGCGTCATCGCGATCGCGGCGAGGACGACGATCGCCCAGAGCAGGTAGAAGAACGTGCGCCCGGTGTTGAGCGTCGTGCCGAAGAACGACAGCGCCGGGATGCCGAGCAGGCCATCGTACTTGCCGAGGAACTCGAGGTTGCCGAGCAGGTAGAAAAGCGAGAGCCCCCAGGCGATCGTCGCGAGCGGCAGGTAGTGGCCCGACATGCGCAGCGTCACCCAGGCGAGGACGAGCGCGGCGAGCGCGGTGAACGCGAGCCCGATCCAGAGCGTCAGCCACGGCGAGACACCGTAGGTCAGCGTCAGGTACGCCGCGGTGTACGCGCCGAGACCGACGAATGCCGCCTGGCCGAACGACGTCAGGCCGGCGACGCCGGTCAGCAGCACGAGGCCGAAGACGACGAGGGTGTAGAGGCCGATGTAGTTGGCCTGCGTGATCCAGAACTCGGGCACCGGCAGCAGCGGCAGCACGGCGAGGAAGACCGCGAATGCGGCGAGCGCGGCGCGGCGCACGGTCGCGCCATCCCGGCGCGGCACAACGCGCGCGTCCGCGGCAGCGCTCGGCAGCGACCCCGGCGCGGCCATCGCTATTCCTCCTCGTCCTCGTGGCCGTGCTGGAACGAGCGCCAGAGCAGCACCGGAAGGATGAAGGTGAAAACGATCACCTCCTTGAACGCGCTCGCGTAGAACGAGCTGAAGCTCTCGAGGATGCCGACCAGGATCGCGCCGAGCGCCGCAGCCGGATAGCTCGCGAGGCCGCCGAAGATCGCGGCGACGAAGCCTTTCAAGCCGACGAGAAAGCCAGAGTCGTAGAAGATCGTCGTCGTCGGCCCGATCAGGAGGCCCGAGAGCGCGCCGATGAACGCGGCGAGGCCGAAGCTGAGCCGTCCCGCGCCCGAGGTCGAGATGCCCATCAGCCGCGCGCCGAGCCGGTTCACCGCCGTCGCGCGCAGGGCCTTGCCGCGCAGCGTGCGGCCGAAGAAGAGCCAGAGCGAGACGATCAGCGCGATCGAGGCGACGAAGATGAAGATCGTCTGCCCGGTGATCGCGAGCGCGCCGGCGGAAAACCGTGCGTCCCAGAAGCCCGGATTGCGAAAGCCCTCGGCGCCGAAGAAGACGAGGCCGAGCCCGGTCATCGCGAAGTGGACACCGACCGAGACGATGAGCAGCACGAGCACCGTCGCATCGGCGAGGCGCTGGTAGGCGAGGCGGTAGACGAGCGGGCCGAGCAGCGTGACGATCGCGAGCGTCAGCGCGCTCTGCACGAGCAGGTGGAGCTTGAGCGGCGCCGCCCACCACGTCAGAGCAGCGACGACGACCGGCGCGACGAGCGTTCGCAGCAGGCGGCGCACGACGTGCGCGCCGGGCAGACCGCGCTTGAGCGCATCGACGACGTCGAGCAGCGCAGCGACGGCGGCGAGCGCGAGCAGCAGCCAGACCGTGCCCGGCACCTTGCCGAGCTGCAGCATCGCCAGCGTCAGCGCGCCGTAGGCGACGAACTCGCCCTGCGGGATGAAGATGACCCGCGTGACCGCGAAGACGAGGACGAGCGCGAGCGCGAGCAGCGCGTAGACGGCGCCGTTGGTGACGCCGTCGAGGGCGAGGATGCCGGCGATCGACAGGTCCATCGCACGCGATGCTAGGGCCTGTCGCGCCGGCGTCTATTCAGGGAACGACCGCCCAGTCGCCTCCCTTGACCTGCAGCAGCACGCCGGTCTCGGGCGTGTAGCCGAAGTGGTCGGTCGCCGTCCAGTTCAGGACGCCCTGCGACAGCGGTGTCCTGCCCATCGTCTCGAACGTGTCCTTCAGCGCCTGGCGGAACTCGGGTGTGCCGGGCTTGCCCTTCTTGAGCGCGAGCGGCACCGCTTTCTGCAGCACGACGACGACATCGAACGCGTGCGCGCCGAACTGGTTCGCCGAGCCCTTGCCGTTGGCCTTCTCGAACTCGGAGATGTACTTCATGCCGAGCGCCTTGCTCGCGTTCGAGTCGGGCAGCTTGTCGGCGACGACCGCCGGCCCTGAAGAGACGAAGGAGCCCTCGACATCGGCGCCGCCGACGCGGATGAGGTCCATCGTCGCCGCGCCGTGCGTCTGGTAGATCTTCGTCTTCGGGTAGCCGCGCTCGACGAGCCCCTTGTGCGGCATCGCCGAGCCGCTGCCGGACGCGACGACGAGGATCGCGTCGGGGTTGGCCTGGACGAGCTTCAGCGCCTGACCGGTCACCGACGTGTCGCTGCGCGCGAAGCGCTCGACGTCGACGAGCTTGATGCCGGCCTTCTCGGCGAGCGGCTTGATGTCGGTCAGCCATGCTTCGCCGTAGCCGTCGGAGTAGCCGAGGAAGCCGACCGTCTTGACGCCGGTCTTCTTCCAATGCTCGACGATCGGGATCGCCATCACCGCCGTCGACTGCGGCATGCGGAACGACCACTCGCCCTTGCCCGGCGGCAGGTTCGCCGGCGAGAGCATCAGCTGCGGCGTCTTGCCCTCGGCACAGACGTCGGCCATCGCGATCGCCACCGGCGTCGTCACCGAGCCGACGACGACGTCGACGTGGTCCTCGCTGATGAACTTGCGCGTGTTCTGCACGCCCTTGGTCGGATCGGTGGCGTCGTCGAGGACGATGACGTTGAGCTTCTCGCCGGCGATCTCCTTCGGCCAGAGGGCAATGCCGTTCTTGGTCGGGATGCCGAGCGCCGAGGTCGGGCCGGTGAGCGAAATGCTGACGCCGATCGTCAGGTCGGCGAGCGCGCTCGGCGCGAAGCCGGCAGTTGCCGTCGCGGCGACGGCGAGCGTCAGCAGTCGGATCGTCTTTCTCATGCGGTGTCTCCTCTGGTGGATCGAGAGCAGCGTCATTCGCAGAGAGCGCGAATGTCGTCGGGAATCGGGATCGCGCGCAAGCGATCGGGGTCGTCGGGGTCGCGACGGACGAAGGCGCGCGTCTCGCGGCCCTCGCAGATCAGGGTGTCGCCGCGGGTCACGCGATGGTGCTGGATGAAGACCTTGGCGCGCCACTCGGCAACGTGCGTCGCGATCGTGAGCTCCTCGGCGTACGTCGCGGCGGTGACGAACCGGGTCGAGATCTCGAGCAACGGCGTGCCGACGATGCCGCGCGTCTTCACCAGCTCGCGCCACGGCGGCACGCCGCACTGGATGAAAAACGAAAGCGAAGCGGCGTCGATCCAGCGCTGGAAGTTGGGATAGAAGACGATCCCCGCCGGGTCGCAGTCGCCGAACTCGATCCTCACGCGGTAGTGCGTCGTGCGCGGCATTGCGGACCTCAGGCGGCGCGCGGCACGAGGACGTCGCCGCTGCCGCCGGCGTACAACCGCTCGACGTCGGCGGCGCGATGCGTCAGCACTGCGCGCTGGTTGATCGAGCCCTTGTCGGTGATTTCGCCGCGGTCGATCGACGGCGGCTCGACGAGGACGAGCGCGCGCGCGACGCGCGTCGCGCTGCCGGTGCCGGTCGACCAGAGGCCGTCGACGAGGCGCTGGAAGAACGTGCGCACGCGCTCGTCGGCGAGCACCGACGTGAGCCGCGCGTCGGCGGGGGCGTCGGCGAACGCGCGGCAGGCGTCGGGGCGCGGGAAGAGCAGGATGCCGATGTCGTCGCGGTTGATGCCGGCGATGACGACGTCCTGCACGAGCGGGTCGCCGGCGGCGACGATCTTCGCGCGCAGCGGCCCGACCGAGACGAACGTTCCCGTCGAGAGCTTGAAGTCCTCGGCGATGCGGCCATCGAACGCGAAGCCGATCCCGGGACGCGCCGGATCCATCGGCTTGGCGGCGTCGCCGCTGCAGTAGAAGCCTTCGTCGTCGAAGTGCTCTGCCGTCTGCTCGGGCGCGCGCCAGTAGCCGGGCGTCACGTTCGGACCGCGGTAGCGCACCTCGTGCTTGTCGCCGATCGGCACGAGCTTCAGCTCGACGCCGGGCGCGGGCAGGCCGATGTGGCCCGACTTGACCTCGTGCGCGTTGGCGCAGATCGCGAACGGCGCGGTCTCGGTCATGCCGAGCCCCGTGAGCATGCGGATCCGCTCGCCGCACTCCTGCTCCGCGAGGCGGTCGAGCTTGTCCCAGACCGGCTGCGCGAGGCCGGCGCCGGCGAAGAAGAACATGCGGACGCGGCTGAAGAAGGTCTTGCGCAGGAGCGGGTCGACCTCGAGCGCGTTGGCGATCTCCTCGAAGCCCTTGGGCACGTTGAAGTAGATCGTCGGCGCGATCTCGCGCAGGTTCCTGAGCGTCTCGCCGATCAGCGCCGGCGTCGGCTTGCCTTCGTCGATGTAGAGGGTGCCGCCGTTGTAGAGAACGATGCCGATGTCGTGGTTGCCGCCGAACGTGTGGTTCCACGGCAGCCAGTCGACGAGCACCGGCGGCTCCTCGGCGAGCGCGCGAAAGCATTGGCGGATCATCTGCTGGTTGGCGCACAGCATCCGCTGCGTGTTGATCACGCCCTTGGGCAGCTTGGTCGAGCCCGAGGTGAAGAGGAACTTGGCGATCGTGTCGGCGCCGACCCTGGCGTGCGCCGCGTCGACCGCCGCGGTCGGCGCGGTCGCGAGCAGCGCGGCGAACGGCGTCGACGCGCGGCCTTCGAGCGTTCCTTCGCTGAGAACGACCTCGGCGTCGCGCGGCACGACGGCGGCGATCGCCTTCGCGTAGCGCGCATCGCTGGCGAAGACGAGCCCCGGAGTCAGCATGCCGAGGATGTGGCGAAGCTTGCCGAAGTCCTGCGAGACGAGCGAATAGGCCGGCGACACCGGCGCGAACGGCACGCCGGCGAGCATCGCGCCGAGCGCGAGCAGGAGGTGCTCGATGTCGTTGTCGGAGAGGATCACGACCGGGCGGTCGACCGAGACGTCGCGGTCGAGCAGCGCCTGCGCGATCGCGCGCGCGCTCTGCACCGCATCGCGCCAGCTCACCCGCCGCCAGTCGCCGCCGCGAACGCGCTTGGCGACGAGCGTGCGCTCGGGCGCACGCTCGGCCCACTCGAGCAGGCGATCGGTGATGCGCGCCGGATAGTCTTCGAGCCGCTCGCGCGAGACGACGAGCGTCGAGCCGTCGGCGCGACGATCGAACGTCGCCTCGAGCGAGCCGCCGAGCGAAAGCGACCGGTAGCGCGGCGCGCCCGCGCTCGCGTCGCTGCCGGCCACCGCCGCGCTCACGTCTTCTTCACCTTCGCGGCACGGCCTTCGAGAAACGCACGAACGCGCATCTTGGCCGCCTCGTCGCCCGACGCGATCGCCGCCATCAGCGATTCGACGAAGAGGCCTTCGTCCTGCGCCATGTCGGCGATTCGCGGCAGCGCGTGCATGACGGCGAAGTTCGAGAGCGGTGCGTTGGCGGCGATCCGCTCGGCGAGCGCGAGCGCCTTCGTCAGCCCTTCGCCCGGCTCGACGAGATAGTGCGAGATGCCGATCGCGTGGCCCTCTCTGGCGTCGTAGACGCGGCCGGTGAGCATCATGTCGGTCATTCGTGCGGTGCCGATCAGGCGCGGAATGCGCGCCGAGCCGCCGCCGCCGACGAAGAGGCCGCGCTGCCCTTCGGGAAGGCCGTAGAACGCGCTCGACTCGGCGACGCGAACGTGACACGACGCCGCAAGCTCGAGGCCGCCGCCGACGACAGCGCCGTGCAGCACCGCGACGACCGGCACCTTGCCGAACTGGACGCGCTCGAACGCGGCGTGCCACGAGCGCGAGTGGACGATGCCCTCGGCGACGCTGCGCTCGCTGACCTCGGCGAGGTCGAGGCCGGCGCAGAAGTGATCGCCCTCGCCGCTCAGCACGACGGCACGCGCCGCTTCGGGCAGGTTGACGAAGCAGGTGTGCAGTTGCGCGACGAGCGCGTCGCTGACGGCGTTGCGCTTGGCCGGGCGATCGAGCCGGACGTGGACGACCGCGCCGCGCAGCTCGATCTTCAGCAACTCGAGCGTGGCGAGTGTCGCGGGCAGCTGAACGCCCGTCGCGCGGGCAGCGTCGGACTGGCTCATTGATTAAGAACAGTAAACAAGGGAAGTTGTGACTCTGTGGGGCTGCATTGGAAAGCGTACCTAGGGAAAACCTGTATCACGGTCCAGTTGAATGATTATTGATCATAATCAAAAATGAAGTCAACCGAACAAGCTCGGGAGGCTCGATTGCCGACCGAAGCTTCGCCGGCACAGCCACTCTTCGGAGCCACGCCATGTCCCATCTCTGCTCTTCGAGAACGATCGCGTTCGCCGTCGCAGCCGCCTGGACGCTCGCCGCGTGCGGCGGCGACGATGCTCCAGGCACGCTTCCGCAGCTCGGCGCTGCGACCGGCGCGAGCCTGGTCTCGTGCAGCGACCTGACGACGAAGCTGACCTTCGCCAACACGACCTTCACCGCCGCGAGCGCGGTCGCGGCGGGCGGCCTCAAGGTCGGCGGCAACGCGATCCCGTCGCACTGCGTCGTCACCGGCAAGATGTTCGACCGCGTCAGCACGGTCGACGGCAAGAGCTACGCGATCGGCTTCGAGATGCGGCTGCCGGACACGTGGAACGGGCGCTTTTTCTACCAGGCCAACGGCGGCACCGACGGCAGCGTCTCGACCGCGAACGGCACCTTCGGTGGCGGCCCGGTGACGAGCGCGCTCGCGCAGGGCTTCGCCGTCCTCAGCTCCGACGCCGGCCACAACGCCGCGCAGAACCCGACCTTCGGCATCGACCCGCAGGCGCGGCTCGACTACGGCTACCAGGCGGTCGGCAAGCTCACGCCGATGGCCAAGTCGGTGATCCAGATTGCCTACGGCAAGGCCGCCGATCGCTCGTACTTCGGCGGCTGCTCGAACGGCGGCCGCCACACGATGGTCGCCGCCGTGCGCTACGCCGACCAGTACGACGGCTTCATCGCCGGCGACCCCGGCTTTCGCCTGCCGCTCGCCGCGGTCGCGGACATCACCGCGTTCCAGGCCTACAACACGGTCGCGACGACGCCGAACGATCCATCGACCGGCTACACCGCGGCCGAGCAGGCGACCGTGGCCGCGGCGGTGCTCGCCAAGTGCGACGCGCTCGACGGCGCAGTCGACGGCCTCGTCCAGGACACCAAGGCGTGCCAGGCCGCCTTCGATCTCAACCGCGACGTGCCGACCTGCACCGGCGCGCGCGACGGCACTTGCCTGACGACGGCGCAAAAGACCGTCATCGGGCAGCGCTTCGCCGGCGTCACCAACAGCACGGGGACCAAGTTCTATTCGAGCTGGCCATGGGACGCCGGCATCGGCAGCGGCAACACGCGGTTCTGGAACTTCACCGTTCCCGGGCTGCTCGACTCGGGCGCGGTCGGATTCATCTGGCAGGTGCCGCCGGAAGATCCGGCGACCTTCAACGGCATGGCGTTCGCGCTGACGACGCCGGTCGACACGATGCTCGGCAAGATCCAGGCGACGAACGCGACCTACACCGAGAACTCGCTGCAGTTCATGACGCCGCCCAACCCGAGCGACCTCTCGGTGCTGCGCAACCGCGGCGCCAAGATCATGGTCTACCACGGCACCAGCGACCCGATCTTCTCGAGCGACGACACGACCGCCTGGTACAACTCGGTCGCCGCCGCCAACATCGACGTCGGCACCTTCGCGCGGCTCTTTCTCGTCCCCGGGATGACGCACTGCTCGGCGGGGCCGGCGACCGACCAGTTCGACATGCTGACGCCGATCGTCAACTGGGTCGAGAAGGGTCAGGCGCCCGACAGCGTCCTCGCGAGCGCGCGCGGCGCGAGCAACCCGGGCGGTGCCAGCGCCGACATCCCGGCGAGCTGGTCGCCGACGCGCACGCGTCCCCTATGCTCGTATCCGAAGGTCGCGACCTACAACGGCAGCGGTAGCATCGAACTCGCCGGCAGCTTCAGCTGCAAGTAGATGGAGCGAAGGCCACGCCGACGCCGCGCTGCGTTGATCAGCCGAGGCCGCCCTCGAGCATGTAGAGCTGCCACAGCTCCCGCTGTCGCAGCTTGAGCACCGGCCGCAGCGCGCGCAATCCCGTGGCGCCGATGCTCTTCTCGAGGTAGCGCAGCTCGGTGAACTTCGCTCGCGTCTCGGCGTCGGCGGGTGGCGACTCGAAGCCGTTCTCGCGCAACATGAGGATGCCCTTTGCGCGCAGCGACAACTCCGTGTAAAGCCGCAGATAGCACAGCGCGTCGGCGAGGAGCGCACCGGGGAGGCTGCGCCGGAGCGAGTCGAGATAGCGGCCGGGCGGCGACTCCGCGAAGCTTCCGGAGCCGATCAGCTCGAGGAGCCGCGCGTCGGCATCGAATCCGTGGCCGAGCCAGTTACGCAAGCTCCGTTCGCTGCGTTCGAAGACGAGCCACTGCAGCGGCGGCAGGATCAGCATGGTCGCGAGCGTCGCGGCGAGCGGCAGGTGGCTCAGGTGGTTGAAGCCGGAATGGAGGAGCACTGCGACGACGAAGCCAGGCACGAAGTGCGCCGCCTTCGCGTGCGCCGCCCGCTCGATGCGGGTCAGCGCCATCACCGCGAACAGCGAGGTCGTTCCGCCGTGCATGAGCGCGGTGCCGAAGCCGCGCACGATCCAGGTGCCCATGCCCGCCTCGGCTGCGCGATGCAGGTAGTAGAGGTTTTCGGCCAGCGCGAAGCCGGTGCCGACGGCAAAGCCGTAGATGGCCGCGTCGACCAGGAAGCCGATCCGGTGCATGCGGACGAGCGCGAGAACGATCACGGCCTTGAGCAGCTCCTCGGTCAGCGGAGCGACGTACCGCGAGAAGGCGACGAGGCCGATGTCGAGGCGGCCGAGCAGGGCGACGTTGAGCGGATAGCTCAGCGCCGCCATCACGGCGCCGGCGCCGATCACCGCAACGACGGAAGAAAGCGCGATCAGCTTGTAGCTGTCGAGCCAGAGGAGCGCCGCCAGGAAGACGAGCGCCGGCAGCAGCGCGACCAGCACCGCGGGCAGCTGGTGCATCAGCATGTCGGCGCGCTCACAGGATCTTCAGCGAGATCATCCACTCGCTGCTGCGCTTCGAACCCTTGTAGCCGACGGCGAAGCCGGTCGACAGGGTCATGTCGTACCAGTACAGCACCGACAGGCGCATGTCGACCTGCCCGCCCACACTGCCGTAGGTCTTGCGCAGCGCCGCGTCCTGCGGTTCGATCCACAACGCCGAAGCGAACAGCGCCGGCCTGGCCGATTGCAGATGCAGGCTCGGCTTGCCGAGCGACTCGAACACCATCGGCGGCAGGTTCCATTCGACCGTCTGCTTGACGAAGGTGCGGCCGCTGATCTCGTCGATTTGGAAGCCCGGCATGGAGCTGTACTCCCGGTAGCGCTTGACCACGCCGTCGTCGACGTAGTTGTTGCCGAAGCCGCCGAAGTAGTAGTTGAGGATCGGATTGTTGCGGTCGCCGTTGGCGACGCCGGCGGCGCTGCGCGACCAGACCGATGAGTGGCCGAGCGGCAGCGGCAGGCCGGCGTCGAAGCCGCCGCGCAGCTGCGTCACCGTCGAGTTCTCCATGCGATGCCCGGTGGCGACTGCCGTCCAGGTGACGCCCTTCTCGTCGTCCACCGCTCCGAGCGAGCGGCGCACGTCGCTGTAGCGCAGAGCGACCTCGCCGGTGAAGAGACGGTCGAACGTCGTCGCGACGTTCTGCGCCCCGGGCAGCGTGTCGATCTTGTCGTAGTACGCGATGTCGTAGTCGACCTCGAGCCTGCGCGGCGGCTCGAAGATGAGGAACTGGTCGTAGCCGAGCTTGGCCGCAAAGCCCTTGCGCCCGCGTCGCGTCGGCCCGAAGAGGTCATAGAAGTTCGAGCGGTTCCAGGCCAGGCCGCCGCGCCAGCCGAGGTAGTGGCCATCGAGGTAGACGTGGCCGCGCTCCTGGCCGGGCAGGTTCTGGTCCGGTGTATAGGCGGCGGTGATGCCGAGATGGGCGAAGCCGAGCGGATCGCCGACGTTGAGGTGGTAGCCGACCGCCGCGGTGTTCTTGTAGCCCTCGAGAACCGGAAAGCCGTTCTGCACCTTCATCTCGTCGAGCGGGCGGTAGACACCGGTCGCCTTCACCTGCGCTTCGTAGTCGACGGACCTGGCCGGCGGCACCTGCCAGGTCGTGACGACCGGATGGCGCGCAGCCACTTCGGCGCCGAGGAACTTGATCGCGCTCAGGTCCTCGAGCGGCCGCGGCTCGATGATCGCCGGCGTGAATCCCTGGCCGGTGTAGCTGAACACGACCAGGCGGCCGTCGGCCATCGGGATCGGCCGGAAAAAGCCCGTCTCGGCATTCGACACCGCCTTGACGTCGCCGGTCGCGACCTCGTAGCGGAAGATGTTCGAGACGCCGGTGTAGTAGCTGCTTCCGTACAGATAGCGGCCGTCCTTCGTGAAGACGAAGCTCTCGGGCGCCGACTGGCCGAAGCGGAACTCGCTCAGCGGGGCGCTGTCGCCGGCGAGCAGCGACGCGAGCGTCCACACGCGCAGGAACTGGTCGCCGCCGACGTCGGTGATCGACGCCGACAGCAGCCGCCCGTCGGCCGAGACGTCGAGCTCGCTCGGCACGACGCCGTATCCGAACTCGTGCACCGTCTCCCAGCGGTCGTACGGATAGGGGATGCGCACCAGCGTCGCCAGCCCGGAGTCGTGGCGCACTCCCATCAGCGAGCGGTCGACGGGATTGAACGCGAGGCTGCCGATGCGCGCCTCTTTGAGCAGGAGGGACTGCTTGCCGCTGTCGACGTCGATCGCGATCAGGTTGCGCAGACCCAGGTTGTCGGTCGTGAAGAAGGCGGTCCGGTGGACGGGATCGAACGCCAGCGAAGTGACCGAATAGAGCATCGCGCCCTTGATCTCGGTGAGGGTCCGCGCGCTGCCGTCGCGCAAGTCGAGCGCCGCGAGGTGGTCGACGATGCCGGGATAGCGGACGCCGGCATAGAGGACGCCGCTTGCCTCGTCGAGATACGCGCGCGAGACCGAGCCCATCGCTGTCGTCGCGAGGTTGCGTTGCGGGGTGATCGGATGCTTGCGCACCTCGGCGAGATTGCGCCGCTGGAACGCGTGCTCGAATTCGATCCAGTCCTGCCACGCTCGATCGAGCGGCATGCCGAACACCAGCTCGAACTGGTCGGCGTAGTGGCGTCGGCTGCCCTCGTCGCGCCGCAGCCACGCAACGACCTTCTCCGGCGAGTGAACGTAGGCGAGCCAAGTGAAGAAGCGACCGCCATACAGATACGCGTTGGCGCCGACCTGGAAATCGACGCGGGTGCCGCGCGACACCAGCCCGAGCGGATCGTAGAAGTGCGCGTCGTCGCGCACCATGGCGCGAAACACCATCTCGTCGTAGCCGCCCTGGGCGCGGCCGAGGCCGCCCGCCATCCACGTCTCCATGAACACGGCGCTGCCTTCCAGATACCAGCGCGGAACCGTGAAACGCGGAATCGTCAGATAGCTGTAGAGCAGCGACTCAGGGTGCGCCGGTTGCGGCGCGACCTTGCCGAGAAAGAAGCCGCGCCAGCGCCGATCCTCGCTCGAGGCGATGTCGGTCGTCGCGACGTGCACCATCTCGTGGTTCATCGTCGAGTACATGCGCTCGTTGCTGGGGTTGGTCTCGAACGCGTTGGCCGCCGGCGCGACGTCGACCCGCAGCAGCGTGTCGGGTGCCGGCGAGACGCCGGCGTTGCCGTAGTCGGCGAAGTCGCGCAGCCAGACGGTCGTCCGCTCCGACGGCTCCCAGCCGAAGATCCGGCGCTGCCAGTCGAATGCGTTGCTGAACGTTCGCGCAGCGTGCGGAACGAGGTAGCTCAGGCTCGGGTCGGCATAGAGCAGATGCAACTCATCGGTGTCGACGAACGAGATGCCGAGCGGACCGGGACCGGCGAGCGCAAGGAACGGAAAGCACAGCAGCGGACACAACGACTTCGCCAGGCGCACGCGGCTCCTCCGGGTTGGCGGCGCGCAAGGGTACTTGCCCGCGCAGACAAGACAAAGCCGCCGGCCCTTGCGGGCGGCGGCTTGCGTGCAGTTGGAACGCTTACGGGGCGGTGCGGTTGGTCGACATTTCCATCGAACGCTGCGTCTGGGCGCGGGCGGCTTCCGAGCGCTGCATCGCCATGTCCGCGGCCTTTTGAGCATTGAGGTCTGCGGTCTTCTGGGCCGTCAGATCTGCGGTTTTCTGCGCGGTGAGGTCGGCCTTCTTCTGTGCGGTGAGGTCAGCTCGCTGCTGCGCGGTCAGGTCTGCCGTCTTCTGCGCGGTGAGGTCTGCCTTCTTCTGCGCGGTGAGGTCCGCCGTCTTCTGCGCGGTCAGGTCCACCGTCTTCTGCGCGGTCAGGTCCGCCGTCTTCTGCGCGGTCAGGTCCGCCGTCTTCTGCGCGGTCAGATCCGCCGTCTTCTGCGCGGTCAGATCCGCCTTCTGTTGAGCAGTCAGGTCGGCTCTCTGCTGCGCAGTGAGGTCCGCCTTCTGCTGAGCAGTCAGCTCGGCCGACTTCTCGGCGACGGAGCGCGAAGCTTCGTTCGTCGCGGTGCTGTTCGCCGTCGATCCCGCCGGAACGCCGAGCTTGACGTCTTCGCTGCCGTTCGGCGCCGCGCGATAGCGCTCAGCGGGCGCAACGGTCCCGATCACGTCCTTCGCGACCGGGAAATCGAACGCGACCTGTGCCACGACGACCGCGGCGGCCGCCGCGATGCCGGCTCCCAGCCAGGCCTTGCGATGGGCGAAGATTCTGCTCTGCTGGGTCATCGTGACGCTCCTTGTGGGTGTGGATGGCGGGACGCGCGATGGCTGCATCGCTCGCGACTCGCCCAAGACTCGACGGGGGAATCCGAACCGCGTGTGCCCAAGTACACGCCGATCGGGAAAAGGTTGGCCTCGATCGCCGGCAGTGCGCGGCGGCGACGGCAACGCCGCCGTCACCGAAGCGACCAGCCCTTCCGGGGCGTGCTCCTGGGCCACCTCGCCCAGGGCGTGAAACAGGCGCTGCCAATCGTCGAACTCGGCGCGGGCCGCCGGATCGGCGACCAGGCGCAGCTCGAGCTCGCGCGCCTCGGCGGCGCTGGCCTCGCCGTCGAGGACGGCGTGCATCAGCTCGGTGAGCGGGGAGTGTTTCGCGGTCATCTCATTTCCAATCCTTGAGCAGGCCGCGCAGGCGCCGCCTCGCCTCGAACAGGCGCGACTTCACGGTCTTCTCGTCGATCTCGAGGATCTGCGCCATCTCTTCGTAGCTGCATTCCGAGAAGTGGCGCAACGTCAGCACCAGGCGGTCGCTCGTCGCCATCGTCATCATCGCGCTGCGCAACTGGCGCGCCAGCTGAGCGGCGCTTGCCCGCCGCTCGGGACCGGCGCTCTCGTCGACAGCGGCCTCGACGTCGTCATCGAGCTCGTCTTCATGGCGGTTGCGGCGCAGGAGGTTGAGCGACTCGTTGACGGCGATCCGGTAGATCCAGCTGAAGAACTTGTATTTCGGGTCGTATTCGTCGGCGCGCTCGGCGACCTTGAGGAAGACCGTTTGGCTGATGTCGTGGGCGTCTTCATGTCTGCGCAGGACCCAGAACGCGGCGTTGTAGATCGGCCGCTGGTAGCGGACCACGAGCGAGGTGAACGCGTCGCGGTCGCCGCTCAGGTAGCGCTCGACCAGCACCCGATCATCGTCCTCGTCCGAAGTACACGCGACCGCGGCAAAGGTTGGCGAGCGCATCAGCGGGCGGGCTCGATCTCGAGGATCTGGTCGAAGCCCGAATAGCTGAAGATGTCCTGGAGGTGGCGATTGACCGCCGTCAGGCGGAGCCGCCCGCCGCCCGCCAGGAGCCGCTTGTGGGTTTTCAGGAACACGCCGAGACCGGCGCTGGAGAGGTACTGCAGGTCGCTGCAGTCGAGGGTGACGACGCCCTGGAGGCGGTCGAGGTACGACTGCGCCGAGGCGGCCTGTGTCGCGTCCAGGCGCCCCGAGAGCATCACCGGCGTCTCGCCGCCTCCCTCCATCGTCAGCATCGCTCGTCCTCGCTCGCAGCCGTCGCGTCGGGTGACGGATCGGCTCTTGTCCTGCGGAAGACGACGCGGCCACATCGTTCCTCCTCCGAATACGCGTACTGTACGGAGTCCACCAGGCGGGCGATCAGGTGCAGGCCGAGGCCGCCGGGCTGCCGCTGGATGGCCGGCAGCGTGATGTCGACCGGCGGCGCCCGGGTGACGTCGAAGCGGTCGGCGTCGGGTTCGGTCAACGTCACCTCGACGCCTTCGGGGATGGCTGCGATCTCGATCGTCACCGGCGCCTCGCCTCGGCCGTACTTGACGATGTTGGTGAACAGCTCCTCGATGACGAAATCGACTTCGGTGCGCAGCGCGGCCGCAATGCCCTGACGCTCGAACGCGGCCGCCGTGAACGCGACGATCTCGGCCAGAGCGTCGATGCGCCGCGCGAACGATGCGCTTTCACTCACCGAAGGCCTCGCCGGACGAGGACCATCGTGATGTCGTCCTGCTGCGCCGCACCGCGCGCGAACGCCTGCACTGCGTCGAGCAGCGCGGTCGACAGCGCTGCCATGCCGTTCGCGTGGTGGCCGCAGACGACCTGCTCGACGCGGTCCTCGCCGAACTGCTCGCCCGAGCCGTTGTCGTATTCGTAGACCCCGTCGGAGAGCAGGACGAGCGCGTCGCCCGGCGCCAGGGTCGTCTCGACCACCCGCGGCGGACGCACGAGCGGCATCGCGCCGAGCGGAAAGCTGGTCGGCTTGTGGCGCGAGCACGCGCCGCGATCGGCGTGGAAGTGCAGGATCGGCCCCTGGCCGGCGCTGACGTAGCGCAGCACGTGCGTGCCCGGGTCGAGCACGCCGATGAACGCGGTGACGAAACGGTCCTCGGCGAGCGTCTCCGCGAGCAGATCGTTGACCTGCGCGAACGCAGTCTCCAGGCCGGCGCCGAGGCGAAACGCCATGCGAAGCATCGCGTGCATCTGCGTCACCGACAGTGCCGGCGCGATGCCGTGGCCGGTCGCGTCGCCGAGCACGACGAGCAAATCGTCACCGACCAGGGCGAGGTCGTAGGTATCGCCGCCCGTCAGCAAGGCAGGCCGGAACGTGCCGTGCACGTCGTAGCCCGCAACGACCGGCATCGTCTGCGGCAGCGTGCTCATCTGCACGGCCTGCGCCATCTCCATCTCGCGGCGCATCTTCTCGCCTTCGATCAGCGATTCGACCATCTGCACGCGCTGGAGCGCGACCGCGCACTGGGCGGCGAGCGCGGTCGCGAGCTGCTCGTCCGCGCTCTCGAAGATCCCGTCGATGCGATTGAGCACCTGCATCACGCCGACCAGCGCGCCGGCGTGATCGATCAGCGGCAACGTCAGGGCGCAGCGCGTGCGGTAGCCCGACTGCCGATCGACCTGCCGGTCGAAGCGCGGATCGGCGTAGCAGTCCGCGACGTTGAGCACCCGGCGATCGCGGGCGCACGCGCCGACGAGGCCGAGCCCGACCGGAATGCGCACGTGCCGGATGTCGCTCGACACCTCCAGCACGAGCTCGTCGGTGGACGCATCGTGCAGCCAGACCGACGAACGCTCGGCGCGCAGCACCTGGCGCGCGGCGGCCGTCACCGCAGCGAGCATCGACATCAGGTCGAACGGCGCGGCCAGGCTGCGCGTGACCTCGAGCAGGATGGCCAGATCCTCGGTCGACAAGTCTCCCCGCGCCGACCGATCGGTCATCGTCGTTCCCTCGGGATGGCGGAAGTGCAGGTGCTGAGGCGACACGCGTCGGTGACCTCGACGAAAGCCTAACCCAAGTCCGGCGGACGGCGCGCCGAATCCGGTTTACAACGTCGATCCGGCGCCTGTGCGCACTCCTGCCTGAGACTGGCCATGAACACCGCCGAACTGATCGCGATCGATACGCACACCCACCTCGAGGTGTCGTGCCGCAACCCGTTCGACAGCTACGGCGAGGAGTACGACCGCGCCGCCGACAAGTACTTCCGCTCGTCGCGGCGACCGACGATGGACGAGACGATCGCGTACTACCGCGAGAAGAAGATCGGCTTCGTCAACTTCACCGTCGACGCCGAGACGCAGATGGGCCGGCGCCGGATCCCGAACGAGGAGATCGCGGAGGCCGCGCAGAAGAACAGCGACATCATGATCGCGTTCGGCTCGATCGATCCGCACAAGGGAAAGTTCGGCGCACGCGAGGCGAGAAAGCTGGTCGAGGAATACGGCGTCCGCGGCTTCAAGTTCCATCCGACCGTGCAGGGCTTCGAGCCCGCCGACAGGATGGCGTGGCCGATCTACGAGGTCATCGCCGAGCACCGATTGCCCGCCGTGTTCCACAGCGGCCACTCGGGGATCGGCTCGGGAATGCGTTGCGGCGGCGGCTTGCGGCTGCAGAACTCGAACCCGATGCTGCTCGAGGATGTCGCGATCGCGTTCCCCGACATGCAGATCATCGTCGCGCATCCGTCGTGGCCGTGGCAGGACGAGGCGATCTCGCTCGCCATGCACAAGCCCAACATCTGGATCGACCTCTCGGGCTGGAGCCCGAAGTACTTCCCGCCGCAGCTC
>Ga0207675_100000275_pt1 | contig 49008 bp, 43 predicted proteins | sample KBSSwiS42_FD_184305 | JGI IMG/M metagenome (GOLD analysis project Ga0207675, IMG submission 184305) | Switchgrass rhizosphere microbial communities from Kellogg Biological Station, Michigan, USA - KBS Switchgrass S4-2 (SPAdes) (version 2) | ecosystem: Host-associated > Plants > Roots >...
CTTCCGCGACGGCATCCATGGCAGGTCGGATGGACCGATAAGTGCCATGATTGGACAATGGAACCTGGACGGAGACGTGAACGCCCTCGCAGCGCAGGCAAGGCTTTCTGCATGACGGGAATAACGAGCGGCACCAACAGCTTCTGGCCGCAATAGCGGCTCGCCTCGACCGCGTGCGTGGCGGCATGACGGACGCCGAGTTCGCTCAGCTGGTCGGCGACGTGGCGAGAACCGCCGCGCGTTTTTCGCAGATTGACGCCGGCCCATTTCGGAGAGCCCTTCCCGCGCTCCCGACTGAGCGGACGAGCGACCAGTAGTCGTCGATCCGAAATAGAGCCGTTCGCTCAGCTCTCCGATTCGGCGTTCCGGGGATCGATCTACGGCAGCTTCGGGATAAGCGCGATGAGGTCTTGGGCGTACCGTGAACGTCGTACCATGCCCCTCCAGTTTTTCGCATCTTATTCGCTGTTGAGGATCTGGCCCTCGGTGACTGGTCGATTTCGGTTTTCCCCAACTGGAGGCGGCGGTGAGCGCGCTGGAGATGTACCGCGGCACATGCCCGGCGTGCGGCGATCCGGGGCCGCACGTCCTCACCCAATCACCGGACGAAGAGCCGGCGACTGTCACCTGCCGGAAGTGCAAACACGTCTGGCCCCGCGGCTCCGAACGATCCAATCCCGGTGGTCCGGCGGGATACATCGATTGGTAGGCCTGAATCGTACGGCCGCCGACTCGCGAGTCCGGTGGGCGGGCGATACAATCGGGGCGACATGGGTGAATCCTCACGGGCAGTAAGTATGACGCCCGCCTAACCAGCGGGCGTTCGTGTCGCGATAGTCTCGGTCTTAGCGAAAAGACGGCCTGTGAGAACGGATCGCGTTCACTTACGTGCGACGCTTTGGTCGCCGACCCGGAACGCCACAAACCTCGTCGGCGTGCCGCAGCTCGTCGCAGATCGCGCGAACGTGCTGCGTCTCGATCCGCGTCGCCGTACAGTCCGCGCGCAGCTGCGCGGAGAGGTCGGCCGTTAGCGTCGCGCGCTCCACCACGCGCAGAGCCACAAGGCACGCCGCCCGCGACCGGGCGATCGCCCCTTTCCCTCGCGGCACCGGGCCTGCGGCCTCCCGGCCGGCGTCTCGGAACATTTGGGACTACCCCCCTCGTCGCCTCGTGGCATTATCCCAACGGTTGGGCGCCAAAGCAAGCCGCCCTGGTGATCGTGTCTCGCTTACACGCAATCGGAACTGATGGCGGCTTCGCGTGGCGTCCCCCGACTCGCGAGCTAGGCCGTTGAGCGGTAGAATCGCGTGCATGACAAGATTTTCGGTGGAACCCGGCGCGCTCCTCGAGCGGAAGCGGGGGCGATGAATGCCTCTGCGTAAGGCAAGGCTGACGTTCGCCGATGGCTTCGTGACCGAGTGTACGGTGCTTAACGATGACGAAGTCGAGTTTGAGGGGATGGCGACGACGCGCCCAGCACCGTGGGCTGTAGTCGATCTTGACGGCGAACAACGTCAAGTCGCTGGCGTCACCGTCGACTTTCCGATCGGGGGCGGAGTCGCGACAACTCGGCTCCGGCTTCGGTAGGGTCGAAGGTGTAGAGATCACCGACGTTGGGCGCAAATGGCTCGCGGATAACTTTCCTGAGCCCGGGTAGCCCCTAACGCGCGCCTACGGCCACGCCTGCAGCGCCAGCACGCGCCGGGCTGGCCGCGTCGTTGGGTACCGTGGTACCCAACAGCATTTCAGGTCCAAGGGTATGCACTGCACCTATTGCGTGAGCCGCGTTCCGACCTCACTATGCAGGCTCATCCATTCGCGTGACCAAATGTCCGAACGCTCCGAGCAGTTGCGCGCGGCGCTGGCCGCCCGCCTCGAACGGGTACGCGGCACCATGTCCGATGAGGAGTTCTCGCACCTGATCGACGACGTCATTCGCACGACGCAGCGGTTTGAAGAGATCGACGCCCGCGAGAAAGGGGTGAAGTCGGTTAGCGGCCTGCCGACATTCAAAGAAGCCGAGGCGCGTCCGCGTTAGGTCCGCGTCTTATTCCGCGAGCTCCTTCCGCCTGAGATCGATCGCGATCCGCAGCGCGCTCAAGCTCGCGCGGTCCCACTGCTTGAACGTCCGCGCCTCGAGGCCGCGGTGAAGCGCGGCGCGCGGAGCTCTCCCGGTAATAGCGCCTGCGCGGTGTGCTAGTTTGTGTGCTAGTTTGAGGTCGGAAGCGTCAGGCCTCCCTCGACATCATCGACTCGATCTGCAAGACGCTCGGCGTTAGGCGGGCGAGTTGTTTTGCCTACGATCGCGAAGGTCAGTGACGCTGCGCGTCACGAGGCCGCTCGTGCAGTGGTCGCGATTCGGACTTGGGCAGTAGAGCCACAGTCTTTACGGGAGAATCTCCGATGACGGCAAAGAAACCGCAGCAACCTAAGAAGGGCCCGGAGCCAGCTAAGAAGAGCCCGGAGCCAGCTAAGAAGAGCCCGGAGCCAGCAACACCGATGCGCGACTTTCACCTCTTGACGCTGATTAGGATCGTAAACGAACTCGATGCTGGAGTCGCGGTGACGATAGTCGCAGCCGGCGCCGTCATAACGGGAGAGTTGATAGGCGTGCGCGCCTACTTCAAAGCCTTCGGCGAGTCTTTCGGTCAGCCGTTCGAATCGCGGAACCCTCAAGCGGCAGAGGATTTTCGGCGCCGGTTCGCTGACATGGGCGAGGAGATCCACGGCGAAGCAGCGGCCGACGACAAGCACTTGCCCAGCTTCTACCACCTTCGAGATGCTCAGGTGTTCGCCGGTGATAAGATGGTCCCCACCAACGGGATGCTGTGGCGCGGTAAGGTCAGCGACGTCGCGGGCTTTTCACTCGGCCGGTTTTCTGAGTCGCGATAGACGTTCGCGTGGCGTTGCACTGTGAAGCGGAGGCGGGTACGCGCGAGCTCACATGCGGACGAGCTGCCGCGAACGCCTCGGGTCGCTAGACGCCGCCGCGCTCGCGCCAGAATCGCGTAAGACCGACGATCGGGGCCTGACGCACCACGACCTTATCGCGTCGGCCAAATGAACCATCGCGATGGAGGAGGACGACCACCAGCACGACGGAGGAGCGTGCCGTCGATCCGCTCATCGCGCGCCGAACGCGCTCCCCGGAATCGTTCCGGTGAGTCCAAAGTGTGTCCGCGGGACCGCAGAAAGGCGGGTGTTCCGAGCATCAAGTCGGCGCGCGACCTATGGCCGCAGAGGGAAAACGGGTAGGTTCGCCGCCTTCCCTTCCCCGCGATGCCTCCATGGCGGAAACATAGCGAGCCACGGTGGCGCAGTTCCCCGGCAACATTCTTGGCAACATTTCGCGCAAAGCGGACGCAAAACCGCGCAACGCGCGGTGTACCCTTCCTCAATCATGGCCGCGCCCGTAGAGTGAAATCGCGTCGTAGGCAAAACGGTCGGGAATGCCCGCTGGGAACTTGAAAACCGCCGTCCGAAAGGACTTGGGGGTTCGAATCCCTCGCCCTCCGTCGAAATTAGCTATGTGCTGCAGTTAGGCACCCGCGCGCGTGATTAGTCGATCCCCGTTCGCGCGAAGACGTGCGACGGACGCTTAACCCGCGCGCTCCGCGGGCCGGTAACACTCGGACGTCCACGCGATCACGGTCTCCTCCAGCGCGCGCTCGTCGGCGCTCGCAGGGTGACCAACCAGGCCCGCCTCGCGCATCGCCTCCTTCAGGTCGATGACCACGCGCGAGTTGGGCTCGCCGCCAAGTCGCGCCGCGTTGACGTACGCGCACACCACTTCGCGCAGCGCCTCGACATCGGGCGGGCGCGTCCCCGCGTTCCGGAAGACGGCCACCAACGAGCGTCGCGGATTCCAGTTAGGCGAATCGCTACGACCCCGGCTCTCGGTGTCAGACGTCGCGGCGCTGCCCGAGCCTTCCCATTCCGCGGCAAGTCGACTGAGGTCGATGAGCTCGAATGGCTTCGAGAGAATGCGGCAGCCGGTCGCCCGAAGCGCCTGATTGCCATCGGAGTCGACGCTGCCCGTGAGGAACGCGACTCGTCCGGCGAGTCGGGGATGGTTCACGGCGATCCACTCGTACAGCTCCACGCCGCTGCCGTCACGAAGCCGCACGTCGAGCAGCGCCCCGAGGATATCGTCCCGCCCGTTGAGCGCGAGCTTCGCCTCGCCCACGCCGTTCGCTGACACGACGGCGAACCCGAACGCCTTGAGCGCCTGGCGCACGATCTCTCGTAGCGCCGGCTGGTCGTCGACATGGAGTATGGCCACTCACCGCTACCCGTTTTGTCCCGACGCGCCCAACGCACGGTTCATACCGCCGTCTAGGGGCACTCCCCGATAATGGGTCTCGTCGTGTGACCGCCTCTGCTTGGAATGGCCTGCCGAATGCACCCGCTCCCGTTAGACAAATCACGAGCCGACCTCATGCCGGACAGCCCGGACCAGTACGAGATGGCGATGCAACTGAAGAGTCGCGTCCAGCAGGTTGGCGCACGGTTTCTCCTGACCGAGCTCGAGGCCGGCCTCGCCCTGCTCGATGTGGCCGATACCAGTCAGCACGGCACGTCAAACGAGCGCCGCCGCGCGCTCGCGCTGGAGGCGTATGAGGTGGTGACCGATCGGCTGGCCCGGATGGGCACTGGCGCCGTGACACTCACCGACGCCGAGCAGGAGACGATCCAGCGACTCTACCGGGAGCTCGCCATCCGCCTCGGCCGCTGACCCGTACGCGTGCCTAACGCGGGAGGTGCCAGGAGCCGTGTCAGCCGCTCGCGCCCCGGCGCCCCCGACGCGCCACCGCGAGAGCCGCCCGAAGCGTGACCGGCACTCTTCCCCGCGAGTCGCATGGATTGTAGTGTCAGGGTCCGCCGAGACTGGTCACTTCCAAACCCCGCGGCGCTCCGGCCAGTGAAGATTCCCCGCAAGACGATCCGCTACGAATGCGTCGGTGGCCCGCGCGATGGCGACGTCGTACTCATCCAGCGGACAAAGAACCAGGTGCGGCTCGACGGCGCGTTCTACGAGGTGCGGCTGTGGGCAAAGATGGATGAGCACGGACAGCGACTGCTGTGGAAGCGTGAGGCGCTCGTGTGGGAAGGACTCCTCGTGAGCGATTCTCCGGACCAGCCGACTGCCGAACCCTCTCCCCCACAACCGGTTGACTGGCCTCCGCGGGCCGGCTAGGTTGCTTGCTCCGCCCGCCGGTTCGCAAAAGGGCAATGCATCTCAGTCGTTAGTCAGAGCGCGCGAGTTGGTTCATTCTGTTCGTAGCCACGAGCGCTCGTGGCCGCCGACTTCGGGAGAGATGGCCGAGAGGCTGAAGGCACCGGTTTGCTAAACCGGCATAGGGGGTCAACCCCTATCGAGGGTTCGAATCCCTCTCTCTCCGTCCGACATTCCGCTCCAGCAGAGGTGTCAGGATCGCAAATGCCGATTTGGTCGGCGGCGTCCCGACACCTTTTTTCTACTCCTATGGCCAAGTCGCTTCCGACTCCGCTCCGCGTTCGCTTCGCTCCATCACCGACTGGCTATCTCCACGTCGGCGGTGCGCGGACGGCACTTCACAACTGGCTCCTCGCGCGCAAATACGGCGGAACGTTCCTGCTTCGCATCGAGGACACCGATCGCGCTCGCAGCACCGACGAAAGCACGCGCGCGATCTTCGAGGGACTCGAGTGGCTCGGCCTCACGTGGGACGAGGAGGTCACGTACCAGGGCGCGAATCTCGCGCGACACCGGGCGGACGCGCAGCGGTTGCTCGACGCCAACGCCGTCTACCGCTGCTTCTGCACCCCGGCGGAGCTCGAGCAGCGAAGAGCCGAGGCAGAGGCGCGGGGCGATGCGTTCAAGTACGATCGCCGATGCGATCGCCTCGCGCGTGACGAGATTCTGCATCGCGTGGCGAGCGGCGATGCGTTCGTGCTGCGCTTCCGCGTGCCCGACGGCAACACCGAGTGGGACGATCTCGTGCACGGGCAGATCACGTTCCCGAACAAGGACATCGAGGATTTCGTCATCCTCCGGTCCGACGGGACGCCGATCTACAACATGGCCGTCGTGTCCGACGATATCGACGCGCGCGTCACGGTCGTGATGCGCGGCGACGACCACATCTCGAACACGCCGAAGCAGATCCTGTTGTACGCCGCGTTAGGCGCGTCGCTCCCGGTGTTCGCGCATCTACCGATGATCCATGGCACCGACGGGAAGAAGCTCAGCAAACGACATGGAGCGATGGCGGTCGGCGACTACCGACACCAGGGCATTCTGCCCAGCGCGATGGACAACTTTCTCGCGCTCCTCGGCTGGTCGCCCGGCGGCGACATCGAGGTCATGACGATGCCGGAGATGATCGAGCGATTCTCGCCCGATGGCCTGCTGAAAAAGGCATCGGTGTTCGATCTCAAGAAGCTCGAGTGGATGAACGGACAGCATCTCAACATGCTGCCGCTCGAGCAGATCGAGCCGCTCATCACGCCGGCGATCGTCGACGCCGGGCTCGCGACACGCGAATGGCTCGCGGCGAATCCCGCGTGGTACCACACGCTGCTGGAACTGCTGCGCGTGCGGTCCCGCACTGTCAGCGACGTCGTGCGTCAGGCCGCGCCCTATTTCGGCGACACGGTGGAGCTCGATCCGGACGCTGTTGCGAAACAGTGGAAGGATCCGGTGACATCCGAGCTGGTCGCCGACGCGCGTGACGCGCTCGCCGCGACTAGCGACTGGCACACCGGTTCGCTCGAGGAGGCACTGCGCAAAGTGGCGGAACGTCGCGGCGTCGGTGCCGGCAAGCTGTTTCAGCCGCTGCGTGTGGCACTCACGGGATCGGCCGTCAGTCCCGGCATTTTCGATGTGCTGATGCTGCTGGGACGCGAGCGTTCGCTGGCCCGAATCGAAGCGGCGCTGCAGCAGCTTGCGCGATAAACACAAGGTTCAACTCGACAGGGCGTTCCCCTGTGCCACCTTGCGTTATGCCCGCGGCGTAGCCTGTGCTCGAGGTCGACGCCGTTGACCGAGAAACGTCGGTTGCCGTACATTTTGCCGAGAACGAGGGTCGCCGGGCGGGCTCATCGAGCCTCCCGGCGACCCGTTTTCCCGAGGGCCTCATGCCCGACCAGCTGAGCACTATAGAGCGACGGGTTTACCACTATCTGCTCGATTTCCTCAGCGAGCATACGTATCAGCCAAGCATCCGCGAGATCGGGAAGCGCTTTCGCATCAAATCGACGAAGACGGTTTCCGACATCCTGCAATCGCTCGCCGACAAGGGGTTCATTCAGCGCGACCCAGCGCGGTCCCGCGGCGTCCGCTTGCTCGGGTATTCAACCGTCGGGCGGATGCAGCCCGTGCCGTTCTACGGAAAGATCGCTGCCGGTGAGCCGATGCTGATCCCGGAGAATCGGGAACGCTACATCACGCTCGACCGTGTGTTCGTCCCCAGCGAAGACTGCTTCTTTCTCCGCGTGGCCGGGGACAGCATGATCGGCCGCGGAATCTTCGACCGCGACTTCGTGCTGGTGAATCCCTCGGCGCGCGCCAGCGACGGAGATATCATCGCCGCGCGCGTGGGCAACGAAGCGACCGTGAAGACGCTACAGCACCGTGGGGCGACGATCGTGCTCGAGCCGGCGAACCCCGATGAGCGCGAGCTCGTCATCACGCCCGACGACGACTTCGCGGTGATCGGAACGATTGTCGCCGTCTTCCGGCCGTTCCATGATGCGTCCGATGAGTCGGACGAGGCCGGCGCGCCGCCAGTTTGAGGCGTTAGGCGGAGCCTACGGGTTCGACGAACCGCTCCGGTCGCGATCGCGATCGACAGCCGAGATGGGCTTGGGCGCCCGATCCTTGTCCTGCTGCTGGCGCTCCCGCTCCTTGCGCTCGCGGAGCTCCTTCACCGCCTTCCTGAACTGCTCCTCGTTCATCGCCCGCTGCGACTGGTAGAGAATCTCTTGCCGGAGAGACTCCGTCGCACGATCACGCTGGGCGGCGATCGGATTGCCCTGCATGTTCAGCGGGAGGAGTCCGAGCAGGACGTTCGGGATCGACACCTTTCCCAGTCGGATGTACTGGTTGTCGATTCCATACTTCTTGCCGTTCTTCTCGACGGTCCAGTCGCCGCGCTCGAACTTGTTAGGGCTGTACGTAACGGCGGCCGCGGAATCGCGAGCACGTTCGATGTCGGCCGTGACGACGCTGTCCATGCGCTCGTGCGCTGATTTCGGCGCGCTTACGACAGGCGCCGGCGGTACCCAGATGCGCGGGTCCGAGTATGACGGGCGGATGCCTCGCGTCGCTCCACCGCGCCCTATCAGGGGACCATTCGCTTCGTCCTCGGTGGCCGGCGGCGGCGCCGCGGGCGTGATGGGCGGAAGCGTGGATGGCACCTCGGTGGGGGCCACGATGGGACGCGGCGCCTCTCGTTTCGTTGTTTCGGGTCGCCCGTTTCCGCCGCTCTTGCCTGGCGTGTTCGCGGTCGATGCCTGTGGGAGCGCGAGGAAGCTGATGCGCTCCGGCTCGACCGGCTTCTCCTTGGAGGAGAACAGCGAGGTGAATGGATATGGAACGAGGAGGATGCGGAGGAGCGCGATACCGACGACGACGTGGAGGACAATGGAGATCATCGCCGGCCCGGAGAGCCGCCGTCGCCCCTGGGCTTCTGCTCGCTTGGGGTAAGGCGGCCGCCTCACCGTTCGCCCTACCGTCGCGCCCGTCGTCTCTTCGCTCAGCGTTCCCCCAGGATCTCCGTCCGGTCCGTGGTGGGCCGGTCGCCTGGCCTTATAGCCCGTATTGCGCACCGGTGTTCCCACGATACCTCCGACGCATCGCTTACGCCACTCTTGCAATCCTGAGACCTTATACCGATGGCGCCGCGACAGGGTTTGTAACCATGCTCAGCCCCACAACTTCGACCTCGACGATGTCCCCTTCGTCGAGCTTGCCCACCCCGGCCGGAGTGCCGGTTGCGATCAGGTCGCCCGGCTCGAGGGTCATGATCGCCGAAATGTACGAGATGAGAAACGGAATGGAGAACGCCATATCGGCCGCCTTGCCGTGCTGACGTTTTTCGCCGTTCACACGCGTAACGACCTCGAGCTTCGCTAGCTCATCCGCCGTCATCCCGCCAACGCGGGGCTTTCCAACCGCGCAGAATGTGTCGAACCCTTTCGCGCGGGTCCACTGCCCATCCTTGCGCTGGAGATCGCGCGCCGTCACGTCGTTGATCGCCACGATCCCGGCGATCGCCTGGATCGCGGTCGCTTCCGACGCATGCCGGAGCCGCTGCCCCACGACGACGCCGATCTCCCCCTCGAACTCCACCTGCGCCGATTGTGGCGGGAGGAGGATCGATTCCCCGCCGTCGATGAGGCTCGATGGTGGCTTGAGGAAGATGAGCGGTTCGGCCGGAACTTCGTTCCCGAGCTCGCGCGCGTGCTCGAGGTAGTTCCTGCCAACGCATACGATCTTGGACGGGCGTTGTCCGGTCATAGGGAGTCAGTACGGCTAGTCCCGTTGATAGAAAGCCTGAATGTGCTCGAGAACGGTGGCCCACGGACCAACCAGTCGTCGCGCGGGGGGCAGCGCGTCCAGGAGCGTGCGGCCGTACGACTTGGAGATGACGCGCGGGTCGATCAAAACGATGACGCCGCGGTCTGTCGCCGTGCGAATGAGCCGGCCAAATCCCTGCTTCAGACGCAGCGATGCGTGCGGCAGCATGTATTCGCGAAACGCGTCGCCACCGCGACGTTCGATCGACTCGCAGTGCGCCGCCGTCACGGGCTCGTTGGGAACCTTGAACGGCAGCTTGGTGATGACGAGCGCGCGGAGCGCATGCCCCGGAACGTCCACGCCTTCCCAGAAGCTCGCGGTTCCGACGAGCACCGCTCGTTCGTTCTCTCGAAAGCGTCGAAGCAGTGCATCACGACCGTCGTCGCCGTGCACGAGCAGCGGCCATCGCCGTTCGACACCTCGCGCTCGCAGCTCCGCAGCGACCAACCGAACATCGCGGTGGCTCGTTGCGAGCACGAACATCCCGCCATCCGAGGCGGTGGCGACATCGAGCACGGCGCGTACGACGAACTGGATGTGCGCGGGCGCATCGACGTTAGGCGCCGGTGCGTTCGTCGGAATCGCGAGCCGCGCATGCCGGGGAAAATCGAACGGCGACGGATAGAGTGCCGTCGTCGGCTCGAGCTCGGGGTCGTCGAGACCGAGACGTCGGCTCAGAAAATCGAAGCGCTGTTCCGCGGCGAGCGTCGCGCTCGTCACCACCGCCGTGCGCACACGCCGGAATAGATCCTCCCGCAGCACGGGTGCGAGGTCGAGCGGAACGGACGTGGCCGCGAGATTGCGGTCCTTCCCGCGTACCTCGATCCACCGGACCGCGGCGCCCTCGTCCTGCTTCGGTTTGAGCGTGCGTCGCAGCGCGTCACCCGCACTCTGGAGGCGTCGCGCGATGCCGCGCAGCTCGTTGAGCAGCGGGGCAACCGCTTCCGCCCGCGCCTCGTCGACCTCGAGCCGCTCGCGTACCACACGCAGCCCGTCGTGCAGCAGCTCGATCTCGGCCAGCAGCTCGTCGAGCGCCATCTCCAGCCCGTTTCGCCAGATCCGGTGCCCCGCGAAATCATCGGTCAGGCGGAGCACCGGCACACCGCTCTCGTCGAGCAGTGTCGAGAGTAGGTCGAACACGAGCCCTGCACGATCGCGCGCGGCGAGTACAGAAGGCGACAGCTTCGTGGCGGCGAGATCGAGGCTCGCCGCGCTGAGGAGATCCTTCCCCTCGGCAAGACGCGCCATGAGCGCTGGCAGAATGCCCTTCCCCGTTCGGTCCAGCCGCGCGAAGAGTCGCTGCAGCGAGCGTCGCGTCACCGTTGCACCGAGGTGCGCGGCAGCCGCGTCTTCCATGTGATGGCCTTCGTCGACCACCAACCGCGAGTAGGCCGGCAGTACCGCCGCGTCGTCCCAGTTCTGCGAGACGCGCCGCACAGCAACGTCGGACATCAGAAGATGGTGGTTCACCACAATCACGTCTGCCTGCGCCGCCTTACGCCGCGCCGCGAACAAAAAGCACTTGTCGTAGAACTGACATCGCGCGCGATTGCACAGGTCGGGCTCGGCAGACACCTCGTCCCAGAGCTCGGCCCGTGGCGGCGCCGGCAGGTCGCTAAGCGACCCATCGGTCGTTCGCTCGGCCCATGCCGCGAGCGCGGTCAGCTCGTTGCCTAACGATTCCTCGAACAGGGCGGTGCCGGTGGACACGGCCTGCTCGAGCCGCAGCCGGCACAGGTAGTTGCGCCATCCCTTGAGGAGCGCGAAGCGGACGGGCTGGTCATCGAGCGCGCGCGCGAGGAACGGCAGGTCTTTGCCGACGAGTTGTTCCTGCAGGTTGATCGTGTTGGTGGACACGACCGTGCGCTCGCCGTTCGCGGCGGCCCAGCGAAGCGCCGGGATCAGGTAGCCCAGCGATTTTCCGATCCCGGTGCCCGCCTCGAGGAGCCCAACGCCGCCATCGTTGTAGAGCTGCGCGATCTTCGCGGCGAGCTCGCGCTGCGCAGGCCGATCCTCGTATTTCGGCAGTAGTCGCGCGATCGGACCATCGGGGCCGAGGTCCGCGTCGATGGCGTCTGCCTCGAGCGGCGTGTCGGGTACCGTACGCGGCACCTCCACGACCACGTACAGCTCGCGCGCATCGTTGTCGATGATCCCGAAGCCCACACCGTCGTCGTGCATCCGCGCGGCGACCGCGAGATCCGCGTCCGAAGGCTCGAGCAACCCTGACGGGTGATTGTGGACGAGCATCTCGCCGCGTTCCGCGAAGCCGGGCAGTGCGAGCACGCTCTCGACGTCTCCGCGCGCCGCGACCCGTGCGGTGCGTACGATGCCCTCGTCGTCAATCGTGCAGACGAAGCACACCTCCCGCCCGCCCGCGAGCCGTATGGCGGCTCGCATGGCCGCGGCAGGCGATGAGGCGAGGCGAGAGTGCTTGGGTTCGAAGACTGCGGACGGCGGCACGATCAAGAAGATAGCCTCCGCCCGAAGATTTCACGAACCAATTACGTCTTGAGCGGCTTTTTCTTGGCGGCCGGGAACAGGACGTTGTTCAGGATCAGCCGATAGCCGGGGGACGTCGGGTGCAGCGCGAGATCGGTCGGCGCATTGCCGATGTTGTGTTGCGGATCTTCCGGATCGTGGCCGCCGAGGAACGTCCACGAGCCCTTGCCATAGTCCCCGTGGATGTACTTCACCCACGGTGCTCCTTCCTCGTAGGCGAGCACCGTCACACCTGGTTTGATGACTGCCTTGTTGAAGCTCGTCGTCACGCCATAGTAGTCGGGGATGACCGTGCGATGATCCTGCACGAGCATCGTGGCGACGGGGTCGAACTTCGCGGAGAACGCGAACAGCGTGAACTGTCCGAGCGGCTGGCGCCGCGCGGGCACATTCACCTGATGTCCATCGATATCGCTCATCGAGTTGGTGAACGGCGACTGCTCGACGTGCACATCGCGGAACGCCATCGCGCGCTTCCAGTCCATCTTGGCATCCACGTCTTCGTCGATCGGCGTTCCGTCCGCGTAGGCGGCGGCGATATCCGCGTTATGCGCCGCGATCGCCAGCTCGAGCGTCTCCGTCGCCCCACACATGGCAAAGAGGAATCCCCCGCCCTCGACGTATTGGCGGATGCGCTCCGCCACCGCTTTCTTGAGCGCGGGAATGGTGGCGAACCCGAGGCGCTTCGCGGCATCGAGGTTCCGCTCGCGCTGCTCGACAAACCACGGCGCGTCGCGGAATCCGAGGTACAGCTTGTTGAGCTGCCCGGTGAAGTCCTCGTGAAAGAGGTGGAGCCAGTCATATTTCTGGAGGTCCCCGTTCATGACCTCGTCGTCCCAGACCGTCGTGTACTCGATGCCGGCGTATCGGAGCGCCAGCGTCACGGCGTCGTCCCAAGGCGGAGACTTCGGCGGCGTGTAGATCGCAATCCGCGGCGCCTTCTCCAGCGTCACGGCATCCATGTTGCCGCTGGCGATCTCGGCGCGGATCTGCGCGAGACGCCCGTTGTCGAGCGGCTCGAACGTCACGCCGCTGAGCGTTGCCGTCTTCCGGAGCTCCTGCCCGTCCGGAAGCAGGAACGACCCACCCCGGTAGTTGATGAACCACTCGGCGCGGTTCCCGGCCTTGAGCGCGTTGAACGTCAGTCCATACGCTTTGAGGTGATTCTGCTGCGCGTCGTCCATGGGGACGAGCAGATGCTGCGCCGCGGCGGCCTGCGCGGCGACCGCGAGAGTCACGAGCGCAAGCAGGCCCCGCGTCCGGCTCGTTAGGCAACGAATCCAGGACCGCGCGACACCGCGCCGATCAGACGATGGATGTGTCATATCGAGGGAACGCTCTGGCGAGCGAGGTCCAACTCGCGCCGGGCCTGGGGCACCAGCGCGCTTCGGGGATAGGTAAGAATCATATGCTCGAGATGCTCTACCGCGCCGGACCGGTCGCCGTTGCGCCGCAATGTCCGCGCCCACTCGAGCTCGGCTTCTGCCGCCTCCGGCGCCGACGCGTAGTCCTTCACAATGCGGTCCCAGAGCGCGATGGCGGCGGTGTCGTCATGCCGCGCCGAATAGATGCGCGCCGCCGCGTTGAGCAGAAGCGCGCTGGCGTCTGGCACGAGCGGCGCTGCCGTCACAAGCTTCGTCGCGGCCGCCGCGCTATCGGCGCGAGCGAGGGCGAGAAACGCGCTCCCAACAGCCGGTGCACTGTCCACCCTGGTTCGACCAAGCAGCGCGAGCGCGAGCAACAGATCGGGGTCCGTCTCGGTGGTTCGTTTGAGAATGCGGCGAGCGGTCTTCAGATCGCCCTCGTAGAGCGAGATCCAGCCCATCGTCCGGTCCTCGTCCTCGCCCATCGGCGTCGTCCCCATCGCGGCACGCGCCTTCGCGAGATCGCCGGCGCGAACCCAGCCCCATGCGGCCATGCGCACGAGACGGACGTGCGCGAGGGAATCGAGCCGCGAGGCATTCGCCGTGATGAGGGCTTCGGCATCGGCGGCGCGGCCTAACGCGCTCAGTGCGCGCACGCGCAGCGGCAGGACGGTGCGCACGCTCTCGGAGTCCGTTGCCGCGGCGTACGGCTCGAGGAGCTTCACCGCCGACGCCGGGTCGGCGCCACTCAAGGCGTCGTTCGCGGCGCGCACCGCGAGCTCCCGCGTGGGCGCGTGGGCCAACGCCGCCGCAAACGCGTCTCGCGCCACGAGCCACGCGCCGGACGCTTCCGCCTCGTCGCCAAACTCGGTCCATGCCTTCACGGCCTCGTCGCTGGGCGGCAGGTCGCGCAACGCGAGCCACCCTTCACGCGCCGAGCTCCAACGGACCTCGAGGAATGCGAGCGCCCGCCGTGCTTCCACCTGCACGGGCGGCGCGCGGAAGACCTGGCGAATGGCGCCACGTAGGGAATCGGGCGTGGGAAACAGCGAGAACACCGCCGCCTGATCCAGGTATGGGGACGCGATCATCGCGTCCCGCCAACTCTGCGCCGATAGCTCCCAGAGCCCGGTGGCAGCACGCAGCTGCGCCATCTCCACCGTGATGTCCTTCGTCCCGCCTAACGCGCGCTGCGCCCGCTGCAGCACGGTGTCGGCGGCCGCCGACCGGCCGGCATCGAGCAGGAGACGCGCATACTCGCGGTACGGGACGGCATCACGAGGCGTGATCTGCACCCAGCGCTCGAAGGCGGCCGCGGCCGCTTCGTCGCGGTGCAGATACGCGAACGTGCGGAGCTGCACCGTGCGCAGCATCGGCTCGCGCGGGCGCTTCGTGATCAGCGAGTCGATCAGCGGGAGAATGGAGTCGCGCTTCCCGAGCTGATCGTACACACGCTCGATCCCGAGAATCGCCGCCGTCGTGGATTCGTCGAGCGCCGCGCGGTAGGCACTCAACGCCTCGCGCCACTGCCCCGCCTGCTCGAGCTCGAGCGCACGCATCGGCAGGCCCGGTTGCGCCTGCGCTCGCGCCGCCTGCGGCGCGAGCGTCAACACCCAAGCGAACGTAAAGGCGACCCTTGCGCTACGGCTTCTCCGCATTGATGCGCTTGAAGTAATCGAGCACGAGGCGTCGCTCCTCCGGCGTCAACCCGCGGAGGTCGTTCCAGTTCGGCATGGCGAACTTCGACGCCGCCTTGCCGTTGGCATTCGCGTTAGGCGGCAGGAACAGCTCGTTGCCGGTTGCGGCTTTCGCCTCGCGCTTGCCGTTGTCCTCGCGTTCGTCACGCTCGAGCGTCCGCCCGGCATCGAGCATCCGGCGGAACAGCCGCTGCTGCCGGTCGATGACGTTCGGATCCAGCGCCCCGCTTTCCAGTGCCTGCGCGAGCTGACGCGCCTCCTTCGCCAGCTCGTCGGCCCGGCCCGTTCGATCCTGGTCACTCATCTCCTCGAGCGACGCCGCGACCTCGCGCTGCTGGCGACCAAGCTGCCGCGCCTGCTCGCGGCCCTGCTGATCGAGCTGCGCGCCCGGCCGCGGGATGAGCTCCGCGGTCTGCGAGTTGAGCGACCCTTGCTGCTGCGCCATGTCCTTGAGCTGCTCGAGCATCTCCTGGAACCCGGACGCGGAGCTCGCGTTCTGTGCCCGCTCCCGGTCGCGCACGAGCGTCGCCGCCGCCTGATTCAACGCCTCGGATGCCTCGCGCATCGAGCTCGCCGCCTGGTCGGTCTGCCGAGCGCTCGCGAGATCGCGCGTGGCCTGATCGACCTTCTTCTGCGCGTCGCTCACGGAGCGCTGAGCCCGCGGAGAGAGCAGCGAGGACTTCTGCCCCGCCTCGGTCAGTCGCTTGCCTGCCTGCTGGACTCCCTGCTGAAGTGCGCTCTGTTCCGCCTGCAACGATTGCTTGTCGACATTCTGCCGTGCTTTCTGCTCGATCTGCTCCTGTTGTCGTGAGAGCTGGAGCATCTCCTGGACAGACTGATCGAGCTCACCCGTCAACTCCTGCTTCCATGCGTCGATCTGTTTTTGCCGAGCATCAGCCAGCTGGTCGGCTGCTTTCTGCATGGCATCCGCGGCATCGTTGGCCGACTGCTGTCCTGCCGACTGCTGCCCACCACCCTGCTGTCCGGACTGTTGATCGGATTGCTGCTGGCCGGGCTGGCCCGTTTGCCCCTGCTGCGACTGTTGCCCCTGCTGCCCCTGCTTCTGAGCTCCGGGCTGACCGTCCTGCTTCTCCTGGCCCTTTTGCGCCTGACCGTCTTTGTCCTGCGGCTTGTTGCCCTGCGCATTCTGCTGCTGGCCACTCTGTTGCTGACCACTTTGTTGCTGACCGTTCTGCGGCTGACCGTTCTGCGGCTGACCATTCTGTCGCTGAGCGGCCTGCGCCATCTGCTGCGACATCTGCTGCTGCGAGCGCTGGTCGTTCTGTTGCTGATTCTCGCCACGCTTCTGATCGGGCGCCTGATTGCGCGCAGCACGCTCCATTGCCTGCGCCGATTCCTTCACCTGCTGGTTCGCGTCGTTGACGCGCTGCGCACCCGCGTCGGCGTTCTCGCGCTCGAGTCGCTTCTGCAGCTCCTCGACCTGTTTCTCCAGGTCGCGCGACCGGTCGGCCAGGTCACGAGCGTTGTTCTGCGCTTCCTGCTTCTGCGCCTGATCGCGAGCCTTGGCCATCGAGTCCGCGTTCGCGCGCTCCGCCTTGGAAAGGTCCTTCGCCTCTTCCTTGAGTGTCTGCATCGAGCCCTCGAGTGCCGCGCGCTTGAGCATCTCGACGCTCTTCTCGAGTTGTTCGCGCAGCCCCTTCTGCTGCTGCGCCAGGTCGCCTAACGCCTTCTGCGCGTCTTCGGCGGACAGCTTCTGCGCCGACTCCTCGAGCTTGCGCAGCTTCTCCGCGAGCTCCGGCGTCAGCGCGTCTTTCAACAACTTCTGCGCCTCCTGCAGCCGCGCCGACAGCGCGCTGTCGAGTGCGTTGCTCTGCTGGAGCTGCTTCTCGATCTGTTGCGCGTTCTGCTGAAGCTGCTGCATCCGCTCTGCCAGCTCGCGCTGTTCCTTCGCCAGGGCCTGCGCCTGCTGTGCGGCCTCGTAGGACATCGAGCTCTTGTTGCCCGAGCCCTGTTGATCGCCGTTCTTCGGGATGTTGCGCTGGCGCGCGCGCGCCGCATCGGCGGTCCGCTGCTGCAGCGCTTTCTGCGCGGCCGCAGCCGCCTTGGCTCGTTCCACCGCCGAATCCGCGGCGGCACGCACGTTCGCGCGCGCCTCGGTCATGCCGGGCACGCGGAGCACCAGCTCACGCGTCGATCCGCTCTGACGCCATGGCGACCCATCGATCGCCACCGCCACCAGGTGCACCGCCTCGCCCGGCTGGACGCCGAGGTCGGGCAGCGACACGATGGCGTTGCCAGTCCACTGCGTGCTTGGCTGCGAGAGGAGCGGCCGTTTCGTCTCCGGCATCGCGGTCCCGCCCTCGGGTTGTCTCCACACCCGAAGCACGACGCTCGCGAGCCCGTGGTCATCGGTCGCGAGGAACGACATCGGAATCGTGTCACCAGCCGACACGGTCGTGTCGGTCGCGGGGGCGAGAATCTCGATGTGTGGCACCGAGTCGGGAACGACCTCGAATTCGAGCGCGGCCGGCAACTCGGTGATCGCTCCGGCAACACCGGCGGCGCTCCATTCGTACCGGCCGCTCTCGACCACCGGCAGCCGCCCCGTGAACGATCGGCCGGCCGGCGTTAGGCGCACCGTGTCTCTCGCCCTCGCGAGTGACACGCCCGTGAGCTCGGTGGACGAGTGACCGGAGATCGTCAGGACGGTACCTCGTGGCAGCTGCGCCGCTTCCCCGACCGGCAGCGTCTCGGCGCGCCGATCCAGATACCGCGGGAACGTTGCCGTGACCGAGACGTCGCCGATGAATGGTCGCTCGACCAGCGCCACCGACGCCGTGTCGCTTACGGTCCTGCCGTCGGTCGCGAAGAAGGCGAGGTCCGCATCCATCGGCGCGAGCCGGACCTTCGCGACGCCGTCGTGGACTTCGTGCTGCGATGACCGCCACGCCGAGCCTTTCGCCCGTTGATACAGCGTAACGCGCCGACGTTCCGGCGCCGCGATGGATAGTGTGAGCCGCTCACCGCGCAGCACGCTCTTCGGCGCACGCTGAAACGCGATGGGAGCGAGCAGCGTTCCGGTCCACGCGCGAACGGGATGCGCAATGGCGCGCCATCCGTCTGGTGTCGCGGACGACCGGGTCGCCAGGAGGAAGATCCCGAGCGTCCCCACGACGGCCGCGCCGCCGCTCCTGACCAGAGCTCGTCGCGTCAGCGTCGGCGTTAGGCTTCGGTTGCCGGCTTTTTCCTTGAGCCGCTTCGCCACCTGCTCGGCGTTGTACCGACCGAGCGTGCCCGTATTGGCGACTTCCAGCGCGCCGCGAACCGCGCCGGCGCGCAGGGACTGCTCGCGCTCGACCTCGAACGCGAGGCCGCTCACGGACGCATCGCGCGCGAGGCGACGACGCGTCCACCAGATGGCCGTTATCGCGACGATTGCGACCGCCAGCCACACGACGAACGGGACCACACGCGGGAGGTCGATCCATCGGGCGCGACCGAGTAGCACCACCCCCACCGCGAGCAGCAATGCCGCCAACCCGACCGCGGCCGCGCCACCCGCGGCGGCGATCAGTCGCGAGATGCGTCCGCGTTCGCGATCGACGAGATCGATGACCGTCATGCCGCCGGGCGGCTCGTCACCGCGTACACGAACAGGTTCACGCCCATGCGAAGCGCCGCCTCGTGCAATTCAGGTGGGTCGTTGTAGGTGCCCGTGTCTTCCCAACCATTCCCGAGGTCGGATGAGAAGTCGTAGTACACCGCGAGTCGATCGCCGATGAAGATCCCCAGCCCCCGCGCCGGCTTCCCGTCATGCTCATGGATCTTCGGGACACCGTTGGGGAACTCGTACACCAAATGATAGATCGGGTGCGTGAGCGGCACATCGACCAGCGGACGATCCGGGAAAACGCGCGCGATCTCTCGCCGGAAATTCGCATCCAGCCCGTAGTTGTCGCTCACGTGCAGGAACCCACCGCGCAGGAGATACTGCCGCAGTCGGTCCACTTCGGCATCGCTGAACCGAATGTCGCCGTGACCCGTTATGTGGAGGAACGCATAGTCCCACACGCGGTCATCGAGCAGGGTGACGCGACCTTCGGTTTTGTCGACCCGCAATGACGTCCGCTCGTTGATCGCCTCAATGAGGTTTGGAAGGCTCGACGGGTTGGCGTACCAATCGCCGCCCTCGTATTGCAGGCGAGCAATGGCGAGGCGCGGGCCATCGTTCCGGGCCGCGCCCAAGGTCGCCAGCGCGACCAGCGCCGCGAGCGATGCGGCGTATGCGCGTACGATTCTCATGCTTCGTGAGCGAGTCGATAGGCAAGATTGCGTGACGCGCCGCCCTCGCGCACGAGCGCGGCAGCAACATCGCGTGCACTGAGTCCGGCGGCGCGCATCAGGCGGGCCCGAGATCGCAACTCGTCCTCCGCCAGCGGTTGAAGAGTGGTACCCTCGAGCACGATCACGACCTCCCCGCGCGGCGGAGCGCTCTCGTAATACGCCGAGAGCTCGGCCACCGTTCCGCGGCGAATTTCCTCGAACTGTTTCGTCAACTCCCGGGCCACGACCACCCGCCGCTCCCCCGCACCGCGAGCCCCGAGCTCACCGAGCGTAGCCGCCACGCGGTTCGGCGCCTCGTACAGTACGCTCGTGTGCCGAAGGCTGCTGAGCTCCTGAAGAGCGTCCTCTCGCTCGCGCCCTTTCCGCGCCAGGAAACCAAAAAACGTAAAGCGCTCGCTCCCAAGAGCGGAACTTACGAGGGCCGCCAGCACGGCGGAGGGGCCAGGAATCGGAACCACGGCGATACCAGCCTCCGCGGCCGCTCGCACGACACGCGTGCCGGGGTCTGACACCAGCGGCGTGCCGGCGTCGGAAATCAACGCCACATCGCGTCCTTCTCGGAGACGAGCGATCGCCGTCTCCGTTGCACGTGCCTCGTTGTGCTCGTGGTACGAGAGCATCGGCGTCGCGATCCCGTGATGGTCGAGAAGGTGCCGCGAATGGCGCGTGTCCTCGGCGAGAATGAGATCGACTGCCCGCAGGACATCGATCGCCCGGAGGGTAATGTCGCGCAGGTTGCCGATCGGAGTGCTGACGACGTACAGCGACCCGTGGTGCTCTGCGCCGTCTACCACTCCAACTCCCACGGCAGAGCCGACAGAAATCCCGCGGCGTGAAGCATGTGACGGCGCTCCCGCGCGGCCTCCCCCACCACGCGGCGTGCGGCGTCCTCGTCGCCATCGAGCGCTTCCCTGGCTGTATCCGTCACCCAGGCCGCGATTCCAGCCGTGACCTCGTAGCCGTCCTCGGAGGGGTCTTCCAGCCTCGATCCGCTTGCGAACCGACTCAACGCCGGATACCGCCGAAGGAGCGCATCCCGAACCCGCTCCCCGACTGCCGAGGGTACGGGGACGCCATAAGATCCAAGCTCGGCGTACATTCGCTCGATGAGCTGCCGGTAGGCAGCGACGAGGGCGGCAGGTGCTTGTGTCGGCATGTGCGGCGGACCCCGCCACGCACCAACCCGCGCCTTTGGGCGCGGTGACGCAGGCCCGAACAGACGCGAGAGCTGTTCTGTGCGTCCCGATCCGTCATCGTCGACGACGAAGGTCTGTTCGATCAGCCCGTCTCGAAATACCAGATAGTTCGCCGTGTCTCGATTCACCACTTCCACGACGCCGCTGAACTGCCCGCTACGGAGGTGCGGAAACAGCACTTTTGGATCGCCGGCGGCGAACCCGTCTGGCCAAGGGTCCGATGGCACCAGCAGCGTGTGGAACATGCACACAAGGAGCTCGGCTGGCGCCTCGTAAAAGGCGATCTCGCCAAATTCCGGTTCGGCGGGCACTCGACTGAGGGCCGACGAGATCGCAATGGCCTCGTTGCCGCGCTGTGTCGCGCGAATCGCGTTGACTACCTCGCCCTCGCGGAGAAATAGCATGAGGAATTCCTCAGGTAGCCAGATGGCGACGTAGCCAGCGACGCGCGCAGTGCGGTCGCGCTTGGCATCGCTGAGGAGATTCCGAAGGTGAACGTACGCGAGCTTCGTTCTCTCGAGGAGAACGCGCCCGTGAGGGTACCGCAACTTTGCGGCAGGTGCGGGCATCGCCTGGGATGAAAAAGAAACGCCTGAGAGGGAGGACCTCTCAGGCGATAACTTGAGCCGAGCGGCGTATCACCGCAATCGTTTCCGGCTCCTGCGGTTAGGCCGCCGCGACGTGCTGCTTGAACTTCGATTCGAGGGCGGGCTTCGGGACTGCGCCGATCACCTGGTCAACCAGCTTCCCGTTCTTGAAGAACAGCACCGCCGGGATGGACCGGACGTTGAAGCGCGTCGCGGTCCGAATGTTCGAGTCCACGTCGAGCTTCGCCACCTTCGCCTTGCCCTGATACTCCACGGCGAGCTGGTCGAGGATTGGCGCGATCATACGGCACGGGCCGCACCACGTCGCCCAGAAATCGACGACCGCCAGACCATCGTGCTTCTCGATCTCCTGCTCGAAGTCCGCGTCGGTTACCGCCACTGCATTGGACATTTCGTTCTGCCTCCACTAGCCGGGGTCCGCCCGGCTTCCATTCGGATTAGTTTCTCGCGCCCCCTTGAGGACGCGCCATGAGCAAGACATCAACCCGTCGCGGAACGCGACTCGCGCACATCGGCATCGCGGTCCGTTCCCTCGATGAGATTCTGCCGTTCTATCGTGACATCCTCGGCCTGCCCGAGGTACCGCTCGACGACGCCGACGGAGCGTCGATCGTCGGCCTCGCTGCCGGCGACCCGCTCGTCGAGTTGCTCGAGGCCGACTCCGCTGACTCACCGATTGGCCGATTTGTGGCCAAGCGTGGTCCCGGCATCCATCACCTGTGCTTCTCGGTCGACGACCTCGACGCCACCCTGGAGCGTTGTCGCGCGGCCGGGATTCGCCTCATCGACGAGTCCCCCCGCATCGGCGCCGAGAAGAAACGCATCGCGTTTCTGCATCCGTCATCGACCGCGGGTGTCCTCGTCGAGCTGTCGGAATACTAACCCGGCAAAGGTCGCTTGCGTTCCCCGGGATCAGGCTGCTCTCACTTCTGCCGGCAGAGCGCGGTAACCGCGCCGAAGTCCGCATCCTCGACATACCAGCGATCGGACGGCCCCTTCACCGTCGTGAATCGCGGTGACTTGGTCACGGGTCCCTTCGTGAGGTCGACCTTCATGATCCGCTTGCCGTTGTCGCCGGGTTGTTCATCGCCGATCGTGAACTTGTCAGCGTCGTAACATCCCTGCATGACGATGAGTCGCTTCTCCAGCTCGGGGCGCTCGAACTGGTCACGTGCAGGCCCTTTGGCGGTGCCCCACGCGATGGATAGCTCCTGGAGGTCCTGCGATTTCGCCGCCGCCAGGAAGCGCTCTACGGCAGCCCGCGGTGCGGCAGCGCCCGGAAGGTTCGCGGCGGGAGCGGCAGCCGGGGTCGGCGCCGAGGAACTGCTCCCCGAACCGGACTTGCAACCGGCGACAACCAAGGACAACAACAGGATCGTTCGCTTCACTGGATTCTCTCCACGCCTTTGCGGCCCGCTATGGTAGCTCAACCTGCCATGTACCAGCGACTTTACATTAACATCGACCACGTTGCGACGCTTCGCCAGGCACGTCGCACCATCGAACCAGATCCCGTTCTCGCGGCGGTCGAATGCGAGAACGCAGGGGCAGACGGCATCACCGCTCATCTGCGCGAAGATCGTCGCCACATCCAAGACGACGACGTAGAGCGCCTGACGACTACAGTCCGGACGGTCCTGAACCTCGAAATGGCGTGCACGGTGGAGATGGTCGGGATCGCGAGCCGCTTGCGTCCCTACCAGGTCACGTTCGTCCCGGAGCGGCGCGAGGAGGTGACGACCGAAGGCGGTCTGGACGTGACGCGCGATCCGAAGGGCCTGCGGTCGGCCATAGAGCAATTGGCGGCGATCGGCGTTCGCACGAGCCTCTTCATTGACCCCGACGTGGACGTCGTATCGCGCTCGCGGGACCTCGGCGCCGTGGCCATCGAGCTGCACACTGGCCGCTACGCGCACCACCCGAACGAGGCAGCCGTGCTTCGAGCGCTCGAGGATGCGGCGCGTGAAGGCCACCAGATGGGTCTCGCCGTGCACGCCGGACACGGGCTCACGACCAGTAACGTCGGGCCGGTCGCGGCTATCGCCGAAATCGAGGAGCTCAACATCGGCCATTCTATCGTGAGCCGTGCGGTTTTCGTCGGGCTCTCGGAGGCCGTTCGCGAAATGCGTGCAGTGATGGATGTTGCGCGAACCCGAGGGTAGACCGTCCTTGGGGGAGCGTCTTAACTTCGTCGGTCTCTCGTTCGGAGCGGGAATGAGCGTGACGGTGGGGCTGCTGGACTTCTACATCCTCGAGGCAGGCGAGTACGTCGACCAGCTCGACGCGCTCGTGGGCGCGGCGGTGCAAGCGCCGCCGGAGTCGACGCCATTCATAACGGCTGCCCGCGCCCTTCGCGGGAGCTCCACAATGGCGAAGCTGATTCGCATGGCGGAGCTCGCAGGCTCCGTGGAACGAGTGGGGCGCGGACTGCGGGACGGCTCCGTGAGCTGGAGCGGCGACGTGCGTGCCGCGCTCGTCGCCGCCATCGACGACATCCGGATTCTGCTTCGTACTGTTCGCAGCTGGAGCGCCGCCGAGGAACAGCGCGCAGCGGCGCGCGTCGCCGAGCTGCGGTCGCTTGTTCCCGAGGGCGAACCTGCGACGGCCAGCACGCCGATCAGCGCGGCGGTGAGCCCTGCGTACTTCGCATCGGAGGTCGAAGGAGTCGCCGCCGCGCTCGACGCGTATGTCGGCGCTCCGACCGATCGCAACGCGCTCGACGAGGCGCTGGGGCGGGTGCGCGCGCTGCGGGGTATCGCGGCATTGAAGGATCTCCCGCCACTCGCCGACGTTGCGGACGCGCTGGAGACGGCGGCGAAGACGACCGCGGTCGATGGGCGAACGCTCGGACCGCAGCATAAGGAGTTGTACGACGCATCGGCGCATGCGCTACGACGCGCCGCGCGCGAGCTGCGGACCACCGGTCGTCCCGACGCAACGGCGCCCGAAGTGCGGCGGTTCGCCATCGCAGCGCTGGCACTCCAGCAGCAATCGCGCGACGAAGAGCAGGTCGTGCCGGTTGCCAGTCTGTTCTTCGGCGATGCAGGACCGCATATCGTCTCGCGCGCCGATCGTCCGCCCGCGGCGTTGGAATCGCGATTCCGGAGCGAGGTCACATCGCTCGCGGAACACCTTCGGCGACTCGTTGGCGACGCAAAGACCGCCACGACGTCCGTCAGCCGCGAACGGATCAATCACGAGCTTCGTGGCGCACTTCGCGTCATTCGGTCGACGATCGAGAGCTTCGGAGAGGCGGACGCGTCGCGCTTTTTCGCGAGCGTTGCCGCGGAGGCCAGCATTCTCGACCCGATCGTCCTCTCATCGATCGACGCGGCGGGCGCCCTCGTGGCATCGCCCGCTGTACCGCTCGCGAACCTCGCGGCGAGACTCGGAGAGCTCGGTCGCGCGAACACGGTCGACCGCGCGATCGCCGCTGGGTTCGGGCCGCTCGACCAACCACCGCGCGTCGCGGCTCCATCGCAGCCAGCTCGGGCATCCGCCGGGGTTGCGCCTGCCACCCGTCCGGCGCGCCCGACGCCGGTGCGAGCCGACGTGCCGGTGGCCCGGAAAGCACCGGCCACACCCACAGGAGCGGAGCTCACACAATTCCTGCAGTCCGGAATCGCCGGCTTCAACGAGCTGGATCGGACACCGCTCGCGCCGCCGGCTCCGCTGGATGACGCGACGCTCGTTTCCATCGATGACCTGGTCTACCGCGGCCGTGCCGCGCTCGGCCGAGCGATCGAGGTACGCGATCTGATCCGGCTCTCGAGCGGGAATACCGACGAGGCACTCGCCGAGTTGTTCGATCTGCTCGATCTCGCTGCCGCCGACTAGCCGCGGATGAAACTCAATTGGAAAACTGCGCTCGGCATCGCGCTGAGCGCCGGGCTCCTCGTGTGGACGCTTCGCGGCGAGTCGCCCTCGGACATCTGGTCGGTGATCTCGAGGTCGAACCTGCCGCTGCTCGTCTTGGCGGCGCTGGTCGCGACAGCAGTCTTCCCGCTGCGCGCCATTCGTTGGCGGGTCATCCTCGAACCTGTGGCGCCCAACCTGCCGGTCGGACAGCTCTGGCGCGCGACCGCCGTCGGGATGATGGTCAACAACATCTATCCCGCGCGCCTCGGCGAGATCGCGCGCGCGTACGCACTCACGCGAGAGACGAACCGGGTGAGCCTAACGTCAGCGGTTGCATCGCTCGCGGTCGACCGCGTTTTCGACGCGCTGACGTTGATGCTGCTGCTGGTGAGCGCGATGCTCGCGCCGGAGTTCCCGCGGGGGATCACGGTTGGAGGACAGCCCGTCCAGCGCGGCGCCGCGCTGTTCGCGGCCGGGGCGCTCGTCCTGTTCGTCGCGCTCTACGTCATTGTCGTGTTTCCGCATTATCTCGCTCGGCTATACGCGGCGGTTGTCGGACGACTGGCGCCGAGACTCGTCGAGCGTGGGAGCGCGATCATACACGCCTTTTCGGAAGGGCTGGGCGTCCTCCGAAGCCCACGTCGATTCGCGACCGTGTTTTTCTGGGCGCTGGTGCACTGGCTGGTGAATGCGCTGGCCTTCTGGATTGGCTTCAAAGCCGTCGGGATCGACGTGCCGTTCAGCGCAGCGAACTTTCTGCAGGGCATCATCGCCATCGGCGTCGCGCTGCCATCGTCTCCGGGATTTTTCGGGGTATTCGAGGCGGCGGCCAAGGTCGGGCTCGAAGTGTATGGCGTTACCGGCGGTCGGGCGGTCAGTTGGGCGATCGGGTATCACATCCTGTCGTTCATCCCGATCACGGTCATCGGCCTGTACTACTTCGCCCGGCTCGGGCTCCATTTCAGCGACTTCAAGGCGCAGCCTAACGAAGCACGATGAACGCCACGGCCGGCCGCGGCCACCCGCCGGGGACGACCGCCCGCACCGTCGCGCAGGCGAAGGTCAACCTGTTCCTTCGCGTGCTGGCGCGCGAAGCGGACGGCTACCACCAGATCGAGACGCTCTTTTGCCGGCTCGAGCTCGGCGATGACGTCGCGGTGCGCGTAGGCGTCGGCGGGCGATCGCTGGATTGCGCCGGCGACGCGTTGCCGACGGAAGGTCTCGGTCCGGTCGAGCGAAACCTCGCATGGCGAGCCGCGGTGATGTACGCGGACGCGACGGGCTGGCCTAACGACTGGAGCATCGAGATCGCGAAGCGGATTCCGGTGGGCGGTGGGTTGGGCGGTGGAAGCAGCGACGCCGGAGCCGTCCTCCGGTGTCTGAACCGGCTCGCTCCTTCACCGCTCTCCGACGACGAGCTCGTCGCCCTCGCCGCACCGCTCGGCGCCGATGTTCCGTTCCTCACGACAGGCGACCCGCTCGCCGTCGGTTGGGGGCGCGGTGAGAGGCTGCTCGCACTCCCGCCCCTGCCAAGCCGCGCTGTCATGCTCGTGTGCTTCCCGTTCGGCGTGCCGACGCCTGACGCGTACGGGTGGCTCGACGCGCACGAGACCGTCCAACCACGTCGCGCCGCGCGCTTGGATCTCGAGTCGCTCACGACGTGGGCAGGCATCGCACGCCTCGCGCATAACGATTTCGAAACGGTGGTCGTGCCGCGCTACCCGGAGATCGAGCGCGCCCTCGACCAGCTTCGAGTGCGCTCCGTGCGGGATCAGGATCGTGACGGCATCACGCTGCTTGCGGGCTCGGGCGCCACGGTATTCTCGGTCTCCGACCCGCGAGCCGAGGCTATGACAGCACCGCATGGAACGTCAGTCCGACTCGTGCACACGCGCACCGCGTCCCGTGTTGTTGCGGTAGAGGTGTCGGACTAGGTTTCCGGGGCGCGCCAGTCTGCCTGCCCCTTCGTCTAAAGGTAAGACAACGGCCTTTGGAGCCGTGAATCGTGGTTCGATTCCACGAGGGGCAATTCGGCTCCCTTCCTCCTCGCCGCCTCGCCAACCACCGTGGTCGTCCCGGAGACTGATTCGACTGGCGACGACAGCGACGCGCGGATCGACGCCGCCATCGGACACACGCCGGTGGTTCGCCTAACGAGAGTCGTCGAGCCCGGCATGGCCGAGGTTTGGGTCAAGATCGAGGGCGTGAATCCGGGCGGCTCGATCAAGGATCGTACGGCCCTCGGCATGATCGTCGATGCGGAGCGAAGCGGCGCGCTCAGGCCCGGTCAGATGATCGTCGAGCCCACGTCAGGCAACACCGGCATCGGCCTGGCGCAGGTGGCGGCCGCACGCGGTTACCCGCTCACGCTCTGTCTCCCCGCGCAGATGAGCGAGGAGCGCAAGCGCACGCTGCATGCGTACGGCGCGAGACTCGTGCTCACCGATCCCGAGCGACGCATGCTTGCCGCGATCGAGGAGGCACAGCGCATTCGCGATTCCACCGGCGCGTGGATGGCCGACCAGTTCGGCAATCCCGCGAACCCGCGCATCCATTACGAGACGACCGCCCCTGAGCTCTGGGCGCAGATGCGTCAGCGCATCGACGCCTTCGTCTATGGGTCGGGGACAGGCGGAACGATCTCGGGCGTCGGCCGCTTTCTGCGCGATCAGCGCTCACACGCCCTCGTGATCGCCGTCGAACCCGCGCGCAGCGCCGTCCTCTCGGGAGGGGAGCGCGGCCAACATCAGTTCCAGGGAATGGGGCCTGGCTTCGTGCCCCCGAATTTCGATCGGTCGGTCGTCGATCGCGTCGTCCAGGTGTGGGAGGAGGACGCGTTTCCCCTCGCCCGACGGCTCGCGCGCGAGGAGGGCTTGTTCGTGGGGATGTCGAGCGGTGCGATCACGTGGGCAGCGCTGCAGATCGCGCGCGAGCTGGGACCCGGAAAGCGTGTGGCGATGATCGCGCCCGACTCGGGCGCCCGCTACCTGTCGACGACGCTGTTCGAGGCGTCGCCTCCGGACCCATCGCCATAGCTGCGCTAGCTATCGGCCATCGGCCATCAGGCTCAACCACCGTAGATCGATTCCCGATTCCCGATTCCCTATTCCGGCGCGCGTAGCATATCGGAACGGGCCTGTTTAGCTTTGATGGCTCTTCCGGTCGCTGATCACGTCGCTGGTCGGAATTGACTATCTCGTTAGCCCCTCTTACGATACAAGGCTGCGGCAATGGACGGCGTGTCCTTACCGAAGCACGGATTCAAGCTCCTCTCGGGTACCGGCAATCAGGGACTCGCCGAGGAGATTGCAGAGCATCTGGGCGTCGAGCTGTGCCGGGTGACCTGCAGCCGGTTCGCCGATGGCGAGATCTTCGTGCGCATCGATGAGAACATTCGCGGTGCGGATGTATTCATCGTGCAACCGACGAATCCACCCGCGGACAACGTGATGGAGCTGCTGCTCCTGATCGATGCGGCGAGGCGTGCGTCGGCGGCGCGAATCACGGCGGTGATGCCCTATTACGGGTATTCGCGGCAGGATCGCAAGGATCAGCCTCGCGTCGCGATCGGCGCGAAGTTGTTGGCGAACATGATCGAGACCGCGGGCGCGGATCGCGTCCTCGGCATCGATTTTCACCAGCACCAGCTGCAGGGATTTTTCGACGTTCCCGTCGATCACCTGTATGCGGCGCCGGTGATGACGTCGCACTATCGCAAAAAGCAGTTGAAGGACGTCGTCGTCGTCGCACCGGATGTCGGGTCGGCGAAGATGGCGCGAGGATTCGCGAAGCGGCTCAACGGCACGCTCGCGATCATCGACAAGCGTCGCCCGACGGCGAACGTGGCCGAGGTGTTGAACGTGGTGGGTGATGTCGAGGGACGCGACTGCTTGATCCCCGACGACATGATCGACACCGCAGGCACGGTCACCGAAGCCGCGCGGGCGCTCAAGAAGTTGGGCGCGAAGGACATTTATGTGTGCGCCACGCATGCGCTGCTCTCCGGCCCTGCCGTCGAGCGCCTGTGCGCGGCGCCGATCGTCGAGGTCTCGGTGACCAACACGATCGCGATTCCGCAGGACCGGCAGTTCCCGCAGTTGAAGGTGCTCTCCGTTGGCGAGCTGCTCGCGAAGGCAATCCGTTTCACCCACAGCGAGCAGAGTGTCAGCTCCCTGTTCGACTAGGCCAACCCGGACGTTCCGGGCTGCCTAACACGTTACACGCACACCGCAGGTTATTCCGTCATGGCCACCGCACAACTCTCCGCGAGCCCGCGCACTACCAGTGGCAAGGGTGCCGCGCGATCGCTTCGAAGCGCCGGGCAGATCCCGGCCGTCATCTACGGTCACGCGCGCGAGCCGCTGTCGCTCGCGATCCCCACGCGCGAGTTCGAGAAGCTTCTCGAGCGCGTTTCGGCGGAGAGCACAGTGATCGAGCTCACCCTCGACGGGGGAGTCGCCCGCACGCTGATCCGCGAGATTCAGCGTCACCCGTACAAGAAGCAGATCCTGCACATCGACTTTCAGGAGCTGGTCGCGGGCGAGAAGGTCTCGGTCAACGTGCCGATCATTCTGACTGGGACTCCGGAGGGCGTCCGTGTTTCCGGCGGCATTCTTAGCCAGGTCATGTCGGAGCTGTCGATCCGCGTCGACCCGGTGAACATCCCACGGCGCATCGAGGCGGACGTCACGAACGTCGCGATCGGCCACTCGCTGCACGTCAGCGACCTTACGGTGCCGGAAGGCATCGAGGTGCTGGACGATGCGGAGGCAACGGTGGCGGTGGTGTCGGCGCCGAAGGTGGAGGTCGAGCCGACGCCAGCTGAGACCGAAGGTGTGGAGGCTGCGCCGGAGCCGGAGCTCATTCGTAAGACGAAGGACGAGGGCGAGGAAGAGGGCGAGTCGAAGTAATGGCTCGCTGTCTCCTCTGAGAGGAGCCAGTGAAGGTTATTCTTGGCCTGGGCAATCCCGGGCGGGACTACAAAGAAACGCGTCACAACGTCGGCTGGTGGGCACTCGACCACCTGGCCGACGTTTGGCGTTTGGATGGATGGCGGCGTGACGGCGAGACATTGACGCTGAGCGGGATGGTCGACGGCCGGCCCGTCAGGCTGGTGAAGCCGACGACGTACATGAACTTGAGCGGCCAGGTGCTGCGGCCGTATCTGCGCCGGCCGGAGTGGTCCGCAGCGTCGGACCTCATGGTGATCGTCGACGAGGTGGCGATTCCGCTCGGCACGTACCGCCTGCGCGCGCGCGGGAGCGCGGGGGGGCACAACGGCCTCAAGGATGTGGAACGCGCGTTAGGCACGCAGGAGTATCCACGGCTGCGGATCGGCATCAAACCGGAAGATCCGCGGCGCGTTGGCAACCTCGCGGACTTCGTGCTGTCGCCGTTTGGGAAGGATGAACGGGCGGTGGTGGTCGAACTGCTGCCGCGGTTGCAGGATGCGGTCGAGATCTGGATGCGCGAAGGGATTTTGAAGGCGATGAATGCGCATAACGGCGATGGGAGCGCGCCACGCTGATCGTTGTTTCGCAACGAGCCGTGTGAGACGGCCGACGATAGACAGCCGCAAGACGGTCTACAGCGGCGCAATTGAAGACGGCAGACGGCAGACAACAGAAGACGGCAGATGGCAGACAGCAGACGGCAGATCCCGTTAGCGATCCGTCCTCAGCGTGCGGCGTCCTCCTCATCAGCACGGCGTCTGACCGCGCGGTGGAACGCGGTCAGCATGCGCTTTACTTCCCATAGCTTCTCTTGAAGTTCCCGAGCTGTGCGCGAGTCGAAGATGCCAAGCGCACGCCCGCGCTCGAGTTGATTGTCGGCTTCGTGCGTCGATGCTATGGCGATCTCCAGATAGTGGGAAAACTGTCGTTGGCTCCGTTGGCCAGCGCCTTCGGCGATATTGTCGCCTATGGAATCGACTGCTCGGAGAAACTGCGAGCGGAAGCCCGGCGCGGATCCACCGATCGGTCGGTTGAAGGTCGCGCAATGGCATGCGACCGAGAGCTCGTGGGCCTTGTGCCAGACTTTGATTTGGCGGAAGGGATGCATGCGGAGAACGTAGGCGCATGCTTGGCACGACGCGGCACCATACCGTCCCACACGGTTACATTTCCGCGCGGCAGTTGCCTGCCGTTTGCCGTCTGCTGTCTGCTGTCTTCAGTTATCTGCCGTCTGCCGTCTGCCGTCTGCCGTCTCGGTACGTGTGCGTCGAAATGGCGGCATTCGTCAAATCGAAATCATGCTGAAACTTGGAATCGTTGGCCTGCCTAACGTCGGCAAGTCGACCCTGTTCAATGCGCTGACCGCCGCCAAGGCCGACGCGGCCAACTACCCCTTCTGCACTGTCGAGCCTAACGTCGGCATGGTCGAGGTGCCTGACCGCCGCCTCGGCACACTCGCAGACATCGTCCAGCCCAAGAAAGTCGTCCCCGCCGTCGTGCAGTTCGTGGACATTGCCGGCCTCGTGAAGGGCGCCGCCAACGGCGAAGGACTCGGCAACAAGTTCCTCGCGAACATCCGGGAGACCGACGCGATCGTTCAGGTCGTGCGCTGTTTCGAGGACCCGGACGTCACGCACGTCATGGGGGCCGTCGACCCGGCCCGTGACCGCGAGGTCATCGAGTTCGAGCTCGCGCTCGCCGACCTGGCCACGGTCGAGAAGCGACTCGATCGCACGCGCCGCGCCGCAAAGTCCGGCGAAAAGGAAGCCGTGGCCGAGCTGCCAGTGCTGGAGAAAGCGCAGTCATTTCTGGGCGAAGGAAAAGGGCTCTGGGAAGCTCGGCTCTCGCCTGACGAGTTACGAACGCTCGCGCCGCTGTCGCTGCTCACGACCAAACCCGTGCTGTACGCCGCGAACGTGACCGACGCCGAGCTCTCGGGTCACGAGGGCAAGCACCTCAAGGCCCTGCGCGCCGCGGTCGCCGCGAGCGGCGAGCACGCGGAGATCGTTCCCTTCTCCGCCAAGATCGAGGCGGAGCTGGCGGACCTTCCGCCGGACGACCGTGCCGAATTCCTGGCGTCGTTAGGCCTCGAGTCAGCGGGACTCGATCGGCTCATCCGAGCCGGCTATCACCTCATGGGGCTACAGACCTACTTCACCGCCGGCGAGCAGGAGGTCCGGGCCTGGACCATCCATCAGGGCGACACCGCGCCCGCCGCCGCCGGCGCGATCCACACGGACTTCGAGCGCGGGTTCATTCGCGGCGAGACGGTGGCCTATGACGAGTTCGTGTCCACGGGCGGATGGAAGGGCGCCCGCGAAAAGGGTGTCGTTAGGTCGGAGGGCAAGGAGTACGTCGTCAGGGACGGCGACGTGATGCTGTTCCGGTTCAATGTCTAGGGAGTGGCCAGAGTCGGTTAACCCCGCCGTTTCTTGGGTCAACCGACTGCAGATCGCCGACCCTGACCGGCCTTTGTGGCCTACGGGCACACCACCTGGCACACCGCCCTGCTGGGCTGCGCAGCGAGACCGATTCAGCCGCGCGTGTTGAGCACGAGCCGCAGCCGTGGCGCGTCGGCCACAGGACGCGCTGGCCACGTCTCGCGTTGATCCGGAATCGCGGGCCTTAACTACCAACCGGTGCGCCCACGGGCCGCGGAATGCCGCGTGCGTCGGTAGCCCGGTAAGTGGTCCGGTTCGCAACAATCCCCTTTCCCCCGTCGCCAAACGTGGAGACTCCCATGATGAAGCTGCGTGCCGCGGTTACGAAGTTCGCCAAGTCCGAAGAGGGTATCGCGGTCACCGAGTACGGCCTGCTGATCGCGCTGGTCGCGGTGCTGCTCATCGGAGTCGTGACGATCTTCGGCAGCTCGATCTCGAGCTGGTTCGCCGCCAAGACGAACTCGATCACCTCGTTCTGAGCCCGGAGAGGCCGGAATTCGATGGGAGGGCGCCGATCGTCGTCGGTGCCCTCCCATCGTAACGCGCATCGGCCCTGAGCGATCCGGGCGAGCGCGCGGATTAATCCAGAGTCGCACCTTTCCTTTATCGCGGCGCGCGGCATGCTGAATGGTCAGCCATGCCTTATCGCGCGCGTGCCACGAAAGCGCCTGCCTAACGACGCGTTACGCGCCTACCTAACGTTCCGGTTCAACCTCCAGCAATGCATGATAGAGCCACGGGACTAGGGCAGCGGAGGCAGAGGCGAACCCCCGCTGATGCCGGGCAGCTCCGGCACCGGGGTCGGTTCCACCACGGTCGCCATCTCGGGGTGCCCGTGCGCCCGAAGCCATCGTCCGAACCTGGCCCGGGGCGAATCCGGGCCAGTTGGGGCGGACAACGCAACAAGCACCGCGAGGGAGATCACGGAAACCGCGAACGTCATCACACGAGACATAGGCCGAACCCTGACGGGTTGAGCGATGATATTCGCGCGGGGTACCGCGCGTCGCCAGCTCTGGCCGCGGTGCCCGCCAGCACCACGGCTACGTCGCGCGCGCGGTGAGATCGGCCAGATGGGTGAGGTAGCTGAGACTGGGCGCGAGCCCGGCGACACGAGTCGTGTACAGCGGATTGGCCATGCAGTAGGCCAGTCGAGCGCCGAGCAAGCCGCGCCGCAGCAGCCCCTTGCTCGATACCCGAGCTAGCTGCCACAGGAGGGCCGCTGACGTTCGCCACGCGTGTCCCGTCCCCACGCTGCGCCCGACCACCGGGTACTTCGCCGCATAGGGCACGTGCGCGAACTCGGGATAGGCGCGACTGATGGTGTCGGAGTGAAATCGATGGTACTCGCGTTCATTCCGGAGCATGTCCGCGGGGAGCGACGCGAGGAGCGTGAACACGTCGGTGTCGAGGTAGGGACAGTACACACGAGCACCCGCGCTCAGGATCGAGAACGGCGCCAACGACGTGACCCGGCGTGTTCTATTCCAGAAGAAGAAGGACCCGATCGGATTCGAGGCGTCCGAGTGCCGAGCGAGCTCACGCGCCACGCGCTCGCGCGCTACCGCGCGGTTCGAGCGCCGATAGCGATCGCTCGAGAGCATGGTCGGGAGGTAACCCTCCGGCCCGAGGAATTGCTCGGCGAGCTCCTCGAAGCGGCCGGCGTCGAACAGCTCCTGTCGCTCGCGCGTGGCAAAGACGCCGGTTGATAGCGTGTCTCCGGCCACTCCCTCGTACACGGTGCCCCAGCGGCCCGAGATGAAGTCGGCCATCGCCGGAATCCACGCGTGCTCGACTGCGCAGAAGTGAGTGTCGAGATCCTTGCGCCACTCCTGCCGCAACTGGTTCCGAGGCTGGGAAATGACAAAATGCGGTACGCCCGCCGCGGCCGCCAAATGGCCCGCCACCTCGACATCGTTGGTGCGAATCGTCGGGAAGTAGCGCATTGTCACGCATGCGTCGGGGAGGTATCCGACGTGGCGCAACGCCAGGAAGAGATGGCGGGAGTCACGACCGCCGCTGAGCGGAACGACGGTCCCCCCGACTGGCGGCCGGCGCCGGATCGCCGCGTGCACGACGTCGATGTAGGCGTCGATGGCATCGGCGCGGCTTAGGGATGTGACGGGTGCCCGCACGTAACTGCCCTGACCGCCGAGCTGCCCCTGCGACCACGTTAGGCAGGCGCCCGGCGGGACGAGCCGGATTTCACGAAACGGCGTGTCCTCGCCCACCATGCCGCCGGTGAACCGCAGAAGGACCGCGAGCGCTACGTCGTCGAGCTCGCGAGAAGCCCCCTCGTCGAGGAGCCTGACGAGCGAGGTGGAAATAGCGATCTCCGCGCCACGCACGTGATAGAACAGCGGATAGAACCCGGTCGGGTCCGTCCGGATGACCAGGCTCTGGCCGTCCCACGTCCAGCTCGCGAACGGGTCCCCATGGTTGGCGACCCCGTCGGGAATCGCGCTGCGGTAGACCGCGCTGTCTCCGCGAACGCTCGTGCGGTGACCATCCCAACGCGCGTGAAAGAACGGCGCGGCATCGCGCGTAGCGCGCGAAGCAGTCGATGGGACGGCGGTAGAATCACTGGGCAGGCGAGAGCGCCCCGGAGCGCGCCGGGGCGCCATGAGCCTGGATGTGCGTGTGCGAATCGGACAGGACCGGGTGGCGGGTGAACGCCGTCGCCGCGGAGGCCTAAACACTTGGCGGCACAGCGCCGGTCGGGTGCCGTGAGAGGCCCTCGCCGTCGAGTGGCCGCTATTGTCTCGCCCGTGCGGAAGCCATTAAGTTGCAAGGCTTTTCATAACGGGCGAATAACTCGCCCTTCATCCCTCCCCCCGCGTCCGGCAACCGGCGGGGGGCGGACCACGACCAAAGGGAGGATTGCCGACGTGTCTCGCGTATACGAGGCGGTGTACATCTTCGACTCGACTCTCGAAGACGCCGCCATCAACGACAAGCTGACCCGATACCACGGGCTGCTGCACGCACAGGGCGAGATCAAGACCGACCATTGGGGACGCCGCCAGCTCGCGTATCCCATCGGCCCTCGCGAAAACGGCTACTACGTCGTCGCCCATTTCAACACCGACCCCAAGACGCTCCCCGAATACGAGCGCGCGCTCAAGCTCGACGATGGCATCGTCCGCTACCTCGTCACGCTCCATGAGCACGAAGTCGGTGCACCGCCGATGTCCGAGGAAGAGATGCTCGCGGCGCGTCGCCGCGACGAAGACGACGAGGATGAGGATTGATCATGCGACGAGCTCAGAAATCCTGCCCGTTCTGCGAACTGCGAGTCCGGTTCATCGATTACAAGGATGACCGCACGCTCGGCCGCTTCATCACCGACCACGGGAAGATCCTCCCGAGCCGGCTGAGCGGTGTATGCGCGCGGCACCAGCGACAGTTGTCGCAGGCGGTGAAACGGGCCCGATACCTCGCAATCATTCCCTACATCCGGGGCCACCAGGCCTGAGGCCTGGCCTAACGCGTCCACGGCGAGGCGGAGGGGGACCGATTCAGAACGGCGACCAGGCAAACATCCCGGCGGCTCCGGCCCCGGCACCGCGTGAGCAAGGATGGAAGCGAATCCTCCTTGCTCTCCTGGCGTTCGTCCTGCTGCCGCTGGTTCCGCTCCTCCGCGTCGCGGTGCCGATCGAACAGTCGCTCCTCCTCATTGTCCCGGCGCTCGCCACGTGCGCGGTCGTCGGGTGGTGGGTAGGCGGTCGCTTCCTTCTCGCGCTGACCTGGACGGCACTGGCGATATGGATGATCGTCACGCCGCTGCCCGGCACCCCGGCATTCGTGGCGATCGCGAAGGGATGGTCGCTGCTGCTCGTCGGGTCGTTCGGCGTCGCATCGATCATGAGCCCGCGTCAGGCATTCTTCCCGCGAGCGCTGACTGCCGTCGGCATGTCGTTCGCCGTCGGCTTCGCCCTCGTGGTGTTCGCGTCCAAGCGACCGGAGACTGTCGAGCGCGCGGTTCGTGCCGAATACACACGCCGAGTCGATTCGTGGCTGGCCGACTGGGAGTCCGTTTCCAAGACGCGCGAGTGGCAGGAGATCACGCGCGACAATCCGGGGATGGACTCGCTCGCTCGTGAGAGTAGCGACCGGCTTCGCCAACTCCCGGCGTTCACGGTCCCGCTGTTTCCGTCGATCCTGGCGCTGGAGTCGCTCGCAGTGCTCGCTCTCGCCTGGGGGCTCTATCACCGGGTGAGCCGAGCGCGAATCGGCGCGCCGCTGGCGCCGCTCAAGGAGTTTCGATTCAACGACCAGCTCGTTTGGGGGCTGGTCCTGGGAATCACCGCCGTTGCGGTGCCGACGCTCAAGGCGTTCAGCATCGTGGGGCTCAACCTGCTCGTGTTTTTCGGCGCACTGTACGCCCTGAGAGGGCTCGGCGTGTTGGCGTGGTTCTTCGCGCCTGGCCGTCTCATGGTAGCGCTCACCATTGGTCTAGCCATCTTCATATGGCCGCTGCTCGGGGTGTTCGCCCTCGGCGTCGGATTGGGAGACACCTGGCTGGACTGGCGCAGCAGACCGCGCCCGACCACATAACGACTGGAGTGAACATGGAAGTCATCCTGCGCCAGGCGGTCGAGAAGCTCGGCCAGCCCGGAGATGTCGTGAAGGTTTCCCCGGGCTTCGCCCGGAACTATCTGCTTCCCCGTGGCATCGCGTACGCGGCGACGGCCGGCAACCTGAAGCGAATCGCTCAGGAGAAAGCCCGTCTGCAGGCTGCCGAGAACGAGCGTCGCGGCGGCGCGCAGACGATCGCCACTCGCCTCGAGACCGTCTCCCTGACGTTTTCCGCGCGCGTCGGTGAGGAGGGGAAGCTCTTCGGTTCGGTCACGGCTTCCGATATCGCCGAGCAGCTTCACGCTCAGGGCTTCGATATGATCGAGAAGCGGCAGATCGATCTGCATGAGCCGATCAAGGCCCTCGGCGTGTACCGCGTGCCTGTTCGGCTGCACGCCGACGTAAAGCCCGAGATCAAAGTCTGGGTGATCAAGCAGTAGCGGATTGTTCGCACCAAAGCCGACGGCGGAGCAACAGATCGTCGGCTCGATGCGACAACAGGTCGTCGGTTCGATGCGACAAAGGCCGGCCTGAGCGTTCGCGCTCGGCCGGCCTTTTCACAGGTATCGGCGGCCATGTACGGGCATTATGCTTGGGCGAACGAAGGCTTACGCGGACCGAACCCCGCGTTGTGGCGACGCGGTGCGGGACCTGCTAAAGCTTCGGTCCGTACTCGGCTACAACCATTCGCTCGGGAACCGACCGCATCGCATGACCGGACCCACCATGCCCGCTCCGGCGCCGCTTGCTCAGCGCGCCGCAGCGCTATGCCTCGATCTCAAGGCCAATGACGTCGTCGTGCTGGACGTGCACGGCGTCACCGACATGACGGACTTCTTCGTGATTGCCAGCGGCACTTCGGACACGCACGTCCGCAGCGTGGCGGAGCACGTGCTCGAGGAGTTACGCAAGGAGGGCACGCGTGCCCACCACGTCGAGGGCGTCCAGCAGGGCCGCTGGGTGCTCCTCGATTACGTGGATATGGTGGTTCACATTTTTCACCCGACACTCCGCGAGTTCTACCAGCTCGAGCGGTTGTGGAGTGATGCGGCCGTGGTGGCGGTCGATCAGCAGCAAGGAGTACTCAAATGAGACTCGTGAGGGCGGGCGCGTGTGCAGCAGCGCTCGTCGCCGCCGTTGGTGTGGCGACACGGCTCCAGGCGCAAACGTACTTCGGCCAGAATCAGGTTCAGTACGACCACTTCAAGTGGAGCGTGCTCGAAACCGAACACTTCCTCGTGCACTACTACCCACAGGAACGTGTTGCCGCGATGGATGCGGCCCGCATGGCCGAACGCGCCTACGCTCGCCTCTCGCGATTGTTGAATCACCAGTTCCGCGAGAAGAAGCCGCTCATCCTGTACTCCTCACGCGGCGACTTCGGGCAGAACAACGTGACGGGCGATCTCGGCGAAGGCACGGGTGGCGTCACCGAGGCGTTGCGCCACCGCATGCTGCTCCCGTTCACTGGCGACTACAAGAGCTTCGAGCACGTGCTCGCGCATGAGATGGTGCATGCGTTCCAGTACGACATCTTCGCTCGCGGGCGAGCCGGCGCGGGATTGCAGACGCTGGCCCAGGTCGACCCGCCGCTGTGGTTCATGGAAGGCATGGCCGAGTACCTCGCTGGAGGTCCGAACCACATTCTGACCCAGGCGTGGGTGCGCGATGCCACGGTGAACGGGCATCTACCGTCGATCGAGCAGATGACGCTCCGCCCGGATCAATACTTCCCGTATCGCTACGGCGAGGCGCTGTGGGAGTACGTGGGCAACCGGTGGGGAGACGAGATCATCGGGGAGGTGCTGAACTCCGCGCCTAACGTTGGAATCGAGCGCGCGTTCAAGCGCGAGACGGGCCTGTCGCTGGAGGACCTGAGCGACGAGTGGCGCGAGGCCATGCAGACGAAGCACCTGCCACAGATCGCGACCCTCGAGCGTGCCCGCAAGTTTTCCCAGCCGTTGTTGAGCGAACGCAAGACCGGTGGGCGGCTGTTCCTCGCTCCGTCGCTGTCGAGCGACGGGAAGCTCATCGCATTCGTGTCGATCGGCAGCTTCCTCCGCGGCCAGGTCTTTCCTGACCTGTGGTTAGGCAATGGCGAGACGGGCAAGCGCATGAAGCGCCTCGTGAAATCCACGACCGACCCGAACTACGAGGAGCTTCGCCTGCTCTACTCACAGAGCTCGTTTTCCCCTGACGCGAAACTGCTTGCATTCACCGCACAGCGCGAAGGGCGGGACGTGCTCTACCTGATGGATGTGAAACGCCAGAAGGTCATCCACCGGTTCGATCTGCCACTCGAAGGCGTCACGAGCCCATCGTGGTCGCCCGACGGGCGGCAGCTCGTGTTCAGTGGTGGCCAGGGCGGGCTGACCGACCTGTACATCGTGGATCGCGATGGCCGGAACCTCCGTCGCCTGACGAATGACCGGAACGGCGACAATCAGCCCCAGTGGTCGCCCGACGGGCGTACGATCGCGTTCGTGTCGGATCGCGGACCGCAAACGGACTTCGACAACCTGAAGTTCAGTCGCTGGCAGGTATCGCTCTACGATCTCGAGTCGGGGCGAGTCAGCGTGCTCCCGAACCAGGCGGGTCAGAACCTGAATCCGATGTGGGCGCCGGACGGCAAGTCGATCGCGTTCGTATCGGATCGGACAGGCATCCCGAACCTCTTCATTTACGACCTGGAGAAGAAACAGCACTTCCAGATCACGAACGTCGTGGGAGCCGTGCTCGCCGTGACCGAGTACAGTCCAGTCATCACGTGGGCGCGGCAAGCGGACCGTCTCGCGTTCGCCTACTACGAGAACGGCGATTACACGGTGTGGTCGGTGAGCAACCCCCGTCGGCTCATGAAGGAGCCGTTCCGTGATACAACCGCGATCAAGACGCAAACGGTCGCGAAGGCGTCGGTGCATCGGGACAGCGCGGCGGGCGAGGCTGCGACCCTCGCCATTCCTCCGGTCGTCAACTCGTCTACGCCTCGTGCGGCGCAGCCGGCGGACCCCATGCCGAGGCCGCCCGAGTCACAGGGCAGCGACAGCTCGGCGCTCGCGCCGCTCGTCACGGCGAACCGCGATTCCGTGGCGCGCGATCGATCGATCTATCGAAGCGCGACCGGTATGCGCGCGTCGGCAGACCTTCCCTCTGCGCCCGAACGTGCGGAGACGGTCATCAGCGTGGCGCAGCTGCTCGACAGCGCGGCGCTCGCGCTTCCTGACACGACGGAATTCAAGAACTACGGATACAGAATTGGCTACCAGCCGGAGTACGTCTCGCGCCCCAATATCGGGTACGCAGCGGACAACTTCGGGCGCGGTGTCTTCGGCGGCACCACGATCGTTCTGAGCGATCTGCTTGGCGATCATCGCCTCGCGTTCTCTGGACAGGTGAACGGTCGCATCAGCGAGGCGTTTCTGCTCGCGGCATTCACGAGCATGGGGAAACGGCTGCAATACACGACCGGCTTGATGCAGCAGCCGGTGTGGTACCTCACGTACGACCACATCGATTCGCTGCCCGTCGGCGATAACCGTTACCAGCAGACCCAGGGCGTCACGCGGTTCGTCACACGCCAGGCATTCGGTATCGGCGCGTATCCACTGAACCGGTTCACGCGAATCGAATTCGGCGGAAGCTTCAATTACGTTGATCAGCTGACGTACTGGTACGGTCGAAAAATCAACTACAACGCGGGGGTGGCCGACCCGTTCCAGGTAGACAGCATAAGCAACCGATCGGGCATCGTGTACGGCGCACCGTATCTCGCGTACGTATCCGACAATACGCTGTTCGGCTACACCGGACCGATCGCCGGCCGACGCTATCGTTTTCAGATCGAACCCACGCTCGGTTCGTATCAGTGGGTGGAGTATCAGGCGGACTATCGCCGTTACGTCCCGATCCTGTTCAACTTTCTCACCGTCGCGCTCCGCGGGCAGACGAGCATCTCGGTCGGCCGGGACGAGATGATGCTCCAGAAGTACATCGGACGCCCCGAGTTCGTTCGCGGCTACGATCGTGAGCAGTACAGCCTCAATTGCACAATCGTCCCCGGCCTGCCGCAGAACCCCAACACCCAGGGCGGTTGCAGTGCCATTCAACTGCTCGGCAGCCGCGTCGCGTTCGGCAACGCGGAGGTTCGATTCCCACTCGTCAGGCGGTTCGACCTCGGGCTGCTACCCATTTCGCTGCCGCCGGTGGACGGATTGTTCTTCTACGACATCGGCCTCGCGTGGTCGCACGGCCAGAAGGTCGTGTGGGACAATTCGGTGAACCAGGACGTCACGAAGACTCGCGCGCCGGTTCACAGCTACGGCGTCGGGATTCGGATGAACCTGTTCGGATTCGCCCTGCTGCGCTGGGACTACTCGATTGCGCTCGATCGGCCCAACGGTAAGAAGGGCTACTGGTCGTGGACGCTCGGACCGAGCTTCTAGGGATTTGGGAATCGGGAATCGGGAATCGTAGAACTCTCGGGACGCTCATCTCGCGAACAGACGGCGTCCCGAGGGTTTTCGATTCCCGATTCCCTATTCCCGATTCCCGAGCAGAACCGTAGCTTACCGCCGTGCGTACGTTCGTCGTTCTGGCGTTCGTGCTGGCCGCGTGCGGTCGCCCTGACCGCTCCGATTCCACCGCGCGGCACGACACCCCGTCCGCCTCTTCCTCGACCGGCCCCGACCAAATCATGCTGCGCATTCCGCGCAGCGGCGGGGCCGTTCGTGCGTACCGCTACCCGCAGCTCGATTCCGCAATCTGGACATCCGCAACCAACGCGGCCGCGCCCGGACGTGTGCTCGCCTTCGATGCGGACGCTGGATCGCTCGCCTACGTCGACAAGAACGGCGTCCCAGGTCGGATCGATCTTCGCTCAGGAAATGTCGGCGCCGCAACGCGGGTAAAGCTCACATCGGTCTCTTCGAGCGATGGCTGGTCGATCTACGGGATCGCCGCAAACGGAAGCGTCACGCGTCTCACACCCTCTGGCGACTGGACGTTTGCGCCGCCCAAGCGCGCGCGACTCGTGCTTCCCCAGCAGGACGGCACGCTGTTGGTGCTCACGGACCACGGGACCGACCTCGGCGTCATCCGCCTGCGCCCTCCGGATACTGAGGTGACGGATAGTGCCTCGGTGCCTGACTCGCCTCGCATCCTTCACGCGCAGGTGGGCGATCGGGTGTACTTCGGCATCGACTCATCGCTGATTGCGGTTCGCAGCCGTTCCCTTCAAGTGAGCCCAGCGCTCCACCTCGACCACGGCGTACAAGCGGTTGCCCCGACGCCGAGTGGCGATCGACTGTTCGTCGCGACCGACTCGAGCCACACGCTCACGGTAGTCGATCGATACCGGGACCAGGTCGAGCGATCGATCGAGCTGCCGGGCGCGGTGAGCGCGCTGCGCATGGATCCGCTCGGGCGCTACGTGCTTGCTCGCTCTGCGAAGTACGACTCGGCGTGGGTCGTTGCCGTCGGAACGACACGCGTCATCGGAAGTGTTTCTACCGAATGGCGTGACGATCTTCCGCTCGTCGCACCCGACGGTGCTCTGCTCCTCGCGCAGGGCGATGATGTCGCGATCGTCGACGGCGAGACGCTGCGTTCGCGCTCGGACGTGCGCGGCGGGGCTCGTGACTTCTGGCACGTGATCATCTGGAACGGATTCCGCCCGCGCTCAGGGCAGCTCGATCAGCCTGTCACGTTCGCGGATTCCGATTCTACCGCGAGGGCCGACACGTCAGACACGGCAGGGGTGACGTCACCGGCGAAGGTGACATCGGACACCGCGAACGGGCAAACGGTGCCGGGTCAAGCGATGGCGCCTCGGACGCCGCGGACCGCGATTCCGCGGCCGGCACCGCCACGACTGCCCGTGGATACGCCGGTCACCGCACAGCCGCAACCGCCTCGGCCAAAGGGATGGGTCGTATCGTTCGCCGCGTTCGTGTCGGAGCCGCCGGCACGTGAGCGCGCAGGAACCATCTCCGTCGACGGGCAGAAGGCGCGCGTCGTCACGGGCGAGACGAACGGCACGACGATTTACCGCGTCATTCTCGGGCCATATCCAACGAAAGCCGACGCCGAGCGCATCGGCCGAGCGTCGCGCGTATCGTTCTGGGTTTACGAAGGGAACCCTTGACCGACCAGGCAGTGGGAGAATTCGAATCGCTGTGGGAAGCCGCCGGTAGCAGCGTTGCCGGTGCGCTCGACGGTGCGAGCGCCGTCGTGGTGCTCGGCCATGACCCGATCGCGACGGCGTCCGTGGCGTTAGGCATCGCCAGAGCGCAGGCCGCACACCGCCGTGTCGCCGTCGGGGATCTCATCGGCGATGTCGCTCCGATCCGTGAGCTGGTCACCGACGATGACCCGCATGGCCTGACGGACACCTTTCTCTATGGCGTGTCCCTCAACAAGATCGCGCGCCAGATCGATGCGATCGGGAACCTGCACGTTCTGCCGAGCGGGAGCGACCAGGTCGTGCAGGAGGAGATCCTTCGCAGTGACCGGTGGCAGCGTCTCGCACGCAGCTTTCACGAGACCGGTGCGCTTCTGCTCATCGCGATACCGGCGGCGGTGCCGGGCGTGGAGGACCTCATTCGCATGCTCGACGGCGTGGTCGTGGTCGGCGACGCGACCAACCCCGTTCCCTCCGCTCGCGTCTTCGCGGAGGTGTCGTCCGCCACTCGGCGGTCGCCACGGGCCGCGGTGCGAAGCACGGCCGCTCGCGCCGCGCGGCCGCGACGTCGATGGGTGGTTCCCGTCGTGGGCGTCGCGGCCGCCGCAATCGCCGTCATGCTCGGGCGCATGTACCTAACGAGGCCACAGCCGCCGGCAACGGTCCTTCGCCGCGACTCGGCTGCGGCATCCGACAGCCTCGTCTCGGCGAGTCCGGCGATCGACTCGTCGCCGCCACTCGTGATCGCGGACCCCGCGGATTCCGCGCTCGCGTCGCGCTTTGCCGTGCAGATCGCCATGGTCGATACGGAGGACGGTGCCGCGCTCCGAGTTCGTTCCGGCGCCGGCGACTTTCCGGTCGGCACGTACGCGCCCGTCAGCCGCGGCGCGGATCGGGGCACGTGGTACAAGGTGGTCACCGGCGCGTATGTGGATCGCGCCAGAGCCGATCAGCTGTTAGGCTTTCTGCGGCAGCGTGGGCTCGTGCCCCAGGGATGGGGCACGGTGATTCGCGCGCCATTCGGGCTGGAGGTCGCTACCGCTCCGTCGCAGGCGCAGGCTGCGCCGATCATTGCCGATTTTCAATCGAGAAACGTTCCCGTGTACGGGCTGCTGCAGCGCGACGGCTCCGTCCGCGTGTACGCAGGCGCATTCGAGTCACCGGACGAAGCGGCGCCGTTCAAATCGGCGCTCAAGAGCACGAAGAACATCGACGCGACCCTCGCATACCGGGTCGGGAGAGCCTACTAGGTGCGTTTGACAAAGCTGGAGCTTCAGGGATTCAAGTCGTTCGCCGACACGACGTACCTCGCGTTCGAACCGGGCGTCACGGCGATCGTCGGCCCGAACGGGTGCGGCAAGTCCAACGTGTCCGACGCGGTTCGCTGGGTGTTAGGCGAGCAGCGGGCGCGACTCCTTCGCGGCGCGAAGATGGAAGAGGTGATCTTCCAGGGCTCGTCGGCGCGGCGCTCGGTCAACGTGGCGGAGGTGTCCCTGCACTTCGACAACTCCGAGGGCGCGCTACCAATCGCGTTCAAGGAGGTCGTCATAACGCGACGGCTCTCTCGCTCGGGTGAAAGCGATTACCTGTTGAACCGCGCGCCCTGCCGGCTCCGCGACATTCACGACCTCCTGCGCGGCACCGGGCTCGGTGGTGACTCCGGCGTCGTCATCGAGGCCAAGGCGATCGACGCACTGCTCTCCGACCGCCCCGACGACCGGCGTGAGCTCTTCGAGGAGGCGGCTGGCGTCGGGCTCTATCGCGATCGCCGCCGGAGCACCGAACGGCGGCTCGAGGAAACGACGCTCGACCTGTCGCGCATCGACGATCTGATTGGCGAGGTGCAGAGCCAGGTGCGTTCGCTCGCGCGCCAGCGGAAGCGCGCAGAGCGGCACGCGGAGCTCATGTCTCGTCGCTTCTCCGTGGAGCTGACGCTCGCATCGCGTGAAATGCACGCGTGGCATGAAGAGCTCCAGACGCTCGAGGTCCGCGTGGCGGAGCTCCGTGACCTCGTGCCGACGGCGGACGCCGACGTGAGCGAGCACGAAGTCCGACGCGACGTCGCACACTCGGCACGTGCCGCCGCGGAGGCACAGCGGGCGGAGCTGGCGCGTCTCGCCGGGGCGCAGCGCGAGTCGGCGCAGCGGCTGCGGGGCGAGATCGCCGTCGCCGAAGAGCGGCAGCGGAATGCGCTCATGCGCCGCCAGCGCGCGGAAGAGGAGCAGCGCGAGGGAGAAGCGTTAGGCGAGCGAGTGCACGCCGACCGCGAACGCGCGGTCGCCGAGCGAGCGCGGCTCGATGACGACGTGCGTGAGGCGGCCGAGGAGCTTGGCCGTCGCGCCGGCGCGGAGGAGGGAGCGCGTCGGGCCGTCGCGGAGCTGCGGACGACGGTCGACCTCACCGAGCGGCTCGCGCGCGAGAGCCGCGATCAGCTCCGGCGCCTCGAGATTGATCGCGAAGGTGGAGCGCGCGAGCTCGGGGAGATTGAGCAGCGTGCGGCTGCGCTCGAGTCAGAGCGCGCCACGCTCGCCGATGCGGCGGAGCTCGTTGCGCGTGACGTGTCGACCGCCGATGAAGCCGTAGAACTGGCGAAGAGCGCGGTCGAGCAGGCAGAGGCCGCGCTGACCGAGGCGCGAGAGGCGATGAACGCCGCGAAGGAGAGTGAAGCGGCGGCCCGGCACGCGCTGTTCCGCGCTGATGAAACCTTCACCGCGCTTCAGGGAAAGGTCCACGCACTCGAGTCGCTCGAGCGCGAACGCGTCGGGCTGGCGCCTGCCGCGGCGCGGCTTCTCCGTGAGCGCGGTCAGTTTGGCGATGGGTCGGTGCTCGGGCCGCTCTCGGATTTCGTGAATGCCAGCGCTGCGTCCGCGCTACTCGTCGAGCGCTACCTGGGTGCGACGGTGCACGCCGTGGTCGTGCGCGATCGTGAGGCGGCGGAGACGATCCGTCGGTGGCACGCGACGAGCAATCCGGGGCCGCTGCTTCTCTTACCGCTCGATGCGGTCCGCGACGCGAATGAAGCGGCTGCCGCGGGCGAGCTCGTGGCCGACGTGGACGCCGCCGCTCCGGCACAAGCATGGGTTCGTGCATTGCTTGGCAACGTGCGGGCGCTCGATGATGGCGCGGCGTTCGTGGACGCGCGTGGTGCCGTGTGGCTCCCGGGCGCGACCGGAGGCCCGGGCCCCCTGCGCCGACGTGCAGAGCTGTTTGCGCTTCGCGCCGAGCTCAGTGCAAGCGCGGAGGCGCGCCAGGCGGCATCGGCCGCGGCGGACGCCGCGCACGTTGCGTTGAACGCCGCGAGCGAACGAGTGTCGGCGGCGTCGGACGATGCGTCGGGACTCCAGCAGGAGCTTCGGCGTGCCGGCGAGCAGCGATCTGAGCTCGCGCGTCGCCTTCAGCGCGCGGAGCGCGAGGTGGCAGATGCGGCGGTGCTCGCGGGCCGGCTGCAAGCTCGCGCCGACGAGCTTCGTGCGCGCATTGCAACGATCGATGCGTCAGCGGCGGAGCTGTCGCAGGTGATCGAGGAGCAGGACGGCGCCACGTCGAGTGCGCGGTCTCGCCTGGCGGACGCCGAACGAGCACAGGACGAGGCTCGCGAGCAACGGACTGCTGGCCAGATCGCAGAGGCGCAAGCGCAGGCACGGCTTCAGGTGGCGTCCGATCGCGAGCGTCGCCTCGCCGAGGAGCTGACCTCGGCATCCGCCAGGCTCGCGTCGCTGGGACAGGAGCTCAGCACGCTCGCCGACGCGGATCGCTCACTGGCCGAGCAGATGGCGGCGTGGCAACTCGATCTCGATGCACGCGACGCGACGCTCCACGACACGGACGATCGACTGGCCACGGCCGAGCAGTCCGTTCGTCTGGCCGACGAGGCGCTCACCGACGCCGAGCATACGCTCGACGACGTTAGGCGCCAGGCGCACCAGCTGGCTGACGAGCTTCACCACGCCGAGCTGCGCTTCACCGAGCTGGCCGGCCGGCGCACGGCGATCCGCGAGCGACTGGAGACCGAGTGGCGGAAGCCGCTGGACGATCTGCTGCAGTCGTTCACACCGGTGGAGGTGGACGACGAGACGCTGCGCAGTGAAGTGGAGCAGCTGCGTGCCCAGCTCGAATCGTTAGGTGTGGTGAACCCGCTGGCGATCGAGGAGCACGAGGAGGAAACGAAGCGACTCGACTTCCTCACGTCGCAGCGCGCGGACCTGGCCGAGGCGAAGAACTCCCTCGCTCTGGCGATTCGTGAGATCGACGCGACGGCGCGCGAGCTGTTCCTCGCGACATTCACCCAGGTCCGGGAAAACTTCCGTCAGATCTTCATGACGCTGTTCGGCGGCGGAGAGTGCGATCTTCGGCTCGAGAACCCGGAGGCGCCGCTGGATTGCGACATCGAAATCCACGCCTCGCCGCGCGGAAAGCGGACGCAGCGCATCCACCTGTTGTCGAGCGGGGAGCGAGCGCTCGTTGCGCTGTCGCTGCTCTTCGGGATCTTCCTGACGAAGCCCAGCCCGTTCTGTCTCCTCGACGAGGTGGATGCACCACTCGACGACGCGAATATCGGGCGCTTCGTGCGCATGCTGAACCAGTTCAAGAGCCGGACGCAGTTCATCGTCATCACGCACAATCCGCGGACGACGACCGAGGCCGCCGACGCAGTCTACGGCGTCACGATGCAGGAGCCCGGAGTCTCATCCATCGTCAGCGTGCGCATGCGCGGCTCGGCTGTGGAAGACATCGCCGAGCTTCTCGGCGAGGAGCCCGCGACGGCGGCGGCGCCGGCGTGAGATTGGCGGCGCGGCTGGTCGCGCTCTCCGGAGTGGCGCTCGCCGCGGCTATGGCCGCGGCGAGCCCGTTTCCACACCCGAGGATTCCCCCACAGCAAGGGACACCCCCCGATACCGGGCGCCCTGCGATTACCGTGCTCTACCAGAACTTCCCCAATCCCTTTCCGGGCACGACGTCGCGAGCCACGTGCATCTGGTTCGACCTCGACCGCACCACGTCGGTGAGCCTCACGATCCATGACGTTCGCGGCAACCTCGTGCGGACGCTGCTGCCTAACGCTTCCTCGCCGCAGTTCCTCGCGCCCGGGCGCTACGGCCGAGCGCCGTCGTCCGGCGCCGGCTGCGACCCGGCGTTCACGTGGGATGGAACCGCCGCCGATGGCTCTGCGGTGCCGCGGGGGGTTTACCTGATTCGGCTGCGAGCGGCCGGAGTCCAGTCGATCAAGAAGGCAGTGTTCCAGGGGCCGTGATGCGACTCACGACCGTCGGCACCGGAACAGCCGCACCCTGGCCCGGTCGCGTCCAGAGCGGCCATCTCATCGACGCGGGAAACGTTCGACTGCTCATGGATTGCGGGAGCGGCATCGCGACGCGTCTTGCCGACCTTCGCATCGAGTGGCAGACGATCACGCATCTCGCCATCACACATTTCCACGCCGATCACGTCGTCGACATTCCCACACTGCTGTACGCATGGCGCTATGGTCAGCTGCCACCTCGATCGGAACCGCTCGACATCATCGGGCCTGCCGGCACGGTGCAGCTGCTGTCGCGGTTCGCCGCGATCTTCGGCGACGACCTCCTCGCCCTCGGGTACCCGCTCTCGATCCGCGAGCTGGCGCCCGGCGATAGTCTCGCCCTGGCGGACGGCGTGCACCTTCGCTGCACGAAGGTTCCACACACCGAGGAAAGCATGGCATATTCCGTCGAGGTCGGCGGTCGTCGGATCGTGTACACCGGCGACACCGGCCCTGACGGAGCGCTCG